>JGI24022J15233_10003506_pt1 | contig 15591 bp, 10 predicted proteins | sample Ectturendosymbi2_FD_15233 | JGI IMG/M metagenome (IMG submission 15233)
CGTGGTCCTTGCGGGCGACCTGGTGCCCGGGGGCACCACGTTAGTGCCCCCCGCCATACAGAAAGCAGACAACATGCAAAAAGTATGTCCAGCCATTGATCCCATGTCTCAGAGATGGCATGGATTGAGAAACTGTGGTTGAGGTGATGCTACCTGAGAAATATTGCTTTTGGGGATAAATCAAGTCGCAGTATTGGCTGGTAATTGATGCCCTAACAACGACAAAGCCATTAGCGACGGGCGACGGTATTCGTACAGTCCAGTTAAGCCGTTGCTTGGTTGTCGCATTTCTCCGAAATCAATTTATTTTCCCATTTTCTCTTCAACCATGAACACATTCTAACACCGATTGTTACCTTGTGTTTTGTTTCTATGTCAGTGCCATGTTTGTTACTCTTACCTAGCAAAACACTTATAATTGTGTAAACACACAACTTACCTGCCTTAAAGTTCAATTACGACTCTAAAGAATCAAGTAAAAAGGTTTGGGTACTGTTAAACCACTGGTTGCATTTAGACACTTGGATGATTCAGGCTCATGTAGTGCGGGTCCTTTGCCATACGTTGCTTGAGGAGATTCACAAATTGGCCAAGTTATTTACTGGTCATGTGAAATGTTCATTGTGCGGTTAATTTTGTGGAAGCGCTTACCTCAATGACGTCAATGCAATCTAGACGTTGCGCAATGGGTATTTAAGTACAAAAGAGCGCAACTCAAGCCGAACAACCAGTTGAGCTGCACCAATGCAAATGATACACTGAAAGGTTTTAAGTTCCGCCGTTGCGAATTATTTAACAAAGGAGGAACTCACTTTGGATAAAAAAGCATACAAATTTTCAAGACTCTTCTTTACTTAATACATAGGTTCCCAATCATTTTTTAACCTGGCACCCCTTTCATAAAGATAAAGTGGCATTCGCACCCCCTCATCTAAAAAAGCGAAGGCATCACAAAAACAGTCCGATTTCGCAGTATCTTCACTTTTACAATTGATATTCGTGATACGTTAAGCCTACTGACAACACAACAGAAAACACTCAGTCGTACTTCCATACCTTACTGCTCATTCGAAACTAACCTAGTGTTACTTTTCTGCTGCTTATCTGAAATGATCCGCTCATACCCTGACACACAATTACTCAGAACCACGCGCAAATTTTTCGAAGGGTTCAAACGATTCCAATACTTCTTTTTCAAATAAAGTAGAAAGAAAACTCCAGATTCGCACAAGCATGTTGGTACAAGGGGCACTAGAATAGACAGGGTCTTTGTAGCTTACTTAATTTCTGGTAAATTTGCATTGGTGGAACACCAGAAACATTCGAGTTGTGTATCATCAAACGATTAACAATCTCGCCATGATTGCGCCATAAACGTTTAAACGTCAATGAGCGCTTAAAATCGCATCAGGGACCATTTTCAGCGTGGAAAACGCAGCGTGAAGTAGAGATAATAATGCACGCATTAGACAATTTAAATTGTAAAGTAGTAATGTTAGCTGGAATAATTAGGTTGGATGTTTTGCTGAGTAGGCCTAATAGCACTTGCAAGCCTTCGTAAAAATCGGTTCTTTTGAATGAAAGTGCATCCAAGAACAATAAACTCTCAACAATCGAAAATCGCATTTCGGACCCACGAAAATCTTGCTTCGGACCACCAGGGTCCGGAAACCCCGGTTGGGAATCGCTTATTTGATAGAAGGATGAGACAGGTTGTTGGAAAGCAGAGAAGTACTGTATTGGTAAAAATGAAAGCAATGGTAGCATTCTTCTTTGCCAGGAATAGCGACCACCACAAACCACAAAAAATCAGAACAAAACTTTTATTACCCATATATCGAAAGGTGCCTTTTTACAGCAAAGATTCAGTCGCTGATGATGTTATGCAGAGAAGTTATTTCACCTTTCAGATTACCAAGTAGGCCAATTGCAAGATAGGTAAAAACACATTGAAACCCATTTGCGCAACAAAGTTGAAAGCATATATACAAACCAGTGGCGACTCCGGCATTCGGGCTTAGCCCGAGTCTTTGATTACGATTTACATTGTAGAACAGAGCTTGCTTTGCTTGTATATTTGTGTCACCACCCACTTCACTAAGTAAGGTTGCAAGCACGGACTTTTTCATATATTTTCATTCCACGTCTGGCCTTTCGCGTTCATGTTACAGATGACCTCAAAATAAAAGGTATCTTTCGTGGTAGGCGTTCTCTCGACTTCGTTCGCTCGCGCTTTACTCGGGCTCAACCGTTAGAGCAGGGGTCGGCAACCTTTTATGCACTGCGCACCGGTTTAAAACTGCAATTTTTTCGCGGACCGGCTTTCAAAAAACATCAAATGTTCAGCAATGAAAATTTATTACAACTCATAAGTTAGTACAACTTTGATTCAATGAGAACCTTGAGCTTGTTTAGCCGCAACGAGACGATCCCACCTAGGGATTGTGGAACTCAATGACACCCGCAATTTGTCCCTCACGTCCAGTCTGTTTCGCGATTTCGTCTTTGTTCCTGCCATCACAGAAAATACAGACTCGCATAAGTAGGATGTCGGAAATGGCAGCAAAGTTTTTAATGCTTTTATGGCAAGGTCAGGGTATTCTGACAAGACCTTCATCCAAAACACTGGTAGAGTCGTTGTATGAAAGATATACTCAGGCTACCATCATTTGCAATGTCCAGCAGTTTTTGAACATTTCTTTGCAGAAATGGATCCGTGTCTTTGCAGTTCGAGGGTCTTTAGCGCGTAGAAAATAGCGCTTGAACTCTTGTAAAAGAACACGCAAGTGACTACGCACAAGGTCGGAGAACACTTGCTCAGGCTTGCTGTCTTTCAAAGTTTCTGCTAATGTTTGAAATATGTCAAATACCCTTTTGTTTAAGCGCTGCTCCCACAATTTAAGTTTGTCTTTAAATGCAGCCACTAGATCTGCGAACTTGAATAGAGTTGTCATTTTGCCTTGAAGTGAAAGATTTAGTTCGTTGAGCAGATTGAAGATGTCGCACAAATAGGCAAGTTTGAGAACCCACTTTTCATCACTAAATTTGTTAGCAAGATCTGAATTTTTTTCCAGTGGAAACCTGGGCTCACGTAAGTGGTTCACGTAATTCAAACACTCTGTTCAATGACTTTTCTCGCGAGAGGCACCTTACTTCTCTGCGCAAGAGAAGGCATTTGTGCTCTGCATCCATGTCCTCACATAGATGATCAAACAGTCGAGTGTTAAGTGCACGAGCTTGAATGAGGTTGATCATTTTGACTATACCATGGAATACACTATGAAGCTCAGGTGACTTTTCGGCTCGCCAGCATTTCCCCGTGAATGACACAATGAGTGGCCTCGCACTCTGGTGCGACCTCCTTAATCGGAACAGTCAAACCAGACAGACTGCCTATCATGGCTGCAGCCCATCCGTGCACACACCGACACAAAACGACTGGTTCAGTCAGTGCCAAATTTACCTATAGGCTATATAGGCTTAAGCCTAGGGCCTCAAAATCCAAGGGGGCCTCCAAAAACTGTGGCACGCAAAGAGTCAATGGCCGGTATATGATCATTTAGATTAAACTTCGTCAAAAATTATGTCTTAATTATTATTCACGAAATTTAGTTTTATTCAACTTTCGTGGTGATAACGCCAGTCTTCCAACGAGCTTCCATGAATCTCAATATGACGGTTGGTCAAGCCGCATGCAAACTATTTTGTCGATATACTCAAAGCACGCTGGCAGCGTCCTACGTTTGCTGAATTGTACCGATTGTTACGTGTGACTCTATCAAAAGACGTTTTGGCCGTTCATGTTTGAAATGTACCTGATCAGTGGCATAACTGACGGGTGGCAGGGGTGCGAACCGCCTCCCCCTGCCAAGCTAAATGTAAAAACCGGGTCCCTACGTAGCTTGTATATCGGTATTTACTATTCTTTTGGTTTCAGTAGATTGTTGTGTTTTTGCGTTTTTCGGAGTGTTTTCCGGTGATTTCGGGTCTTTATATAGCCGTTGAATACTGGATTTGCTATTGTTTCTCAACTACTTCTGAGTGCTAGCCGGTGGGCTCCCTTCAGCTAAGTTTCCCCCTGGCTCAAGCCTCTAGTTACGTCACTGCACCTGATCAAAGCAAGGTTGTACTGCAGATAAAAGCTATGTGTAGGGCTATCAGCAGTATCCTGCAATAAAAGCATAGTTGTTTCTTAGGTAACTGAGCAATACAGTAGTTTTGTCAGCGTTTGTATCGCGAAAAGCTCTACTGGTATTTTAGATGTGATTTTTTTCGTTTTGAATTTTCTTCAGTAAAGTCATTCAGATATCAGTTAAGTAAAGTCATTCAGATAAAGTCATTAAAGTCATTCAGATAAGGCATCAGTATAGAGCTTTATTCCTTAGCTTGATGGTCACTAACTGCTCAGGCGAAAGATCCTTTTCAAGATTCAAAAGAACTAAAAATGAATTGAACAGTCACAATATTCTAGGAAAGGTTGTCCACACCAAGCATTCGGTACATTAAAAGTGGCAGACTTAGGCAAACAAACTGTAATGAATGCTTGGATAATTTTGTTATGAAGAAGGCCAGGATAAAACCTTTTTAACTGTTTACTGTGTTATGTTCAGCCTTACTTGATCCGATGATTGTAGCTTTTCATTTCTTTATACGTATCTCAATAATGACAGCATAAGAGAAATTTAAACCTTGCAGTCCAGTCGCCACAGTGAGCATTGGTGAGCTCAGCCCTTCCAAATTTCAATATGAAACACTATGAATCAGTAAAGATTTTATCAAATTTTCATAATCGTGAACGTAACAATTACAACCATTTGGGTGCGTTTTACGTGACGTGTTTTGGTCGTGTGTGTGAGATCTTTACAGTCTTGGTAAGCGAGTTGCAACGTGGACCTCACGTTGTACTTTAGTCTTTATGCCGCAACACATACTATATAGGTGCAGTGTGTTTGTTTGTTTTTTGAACACAGGTAAGAAAAAATATACGCGATTCTTAAAAAAACGTAGACCATGTGTTTTATCAAATATTTCAATTGTGGCGATTTCGGCTGGTTTGCTTGTGGCAGTTAATAATCCTGTTCCCGCCAGCCAAGTAGGGTTTCAACAAATCCGTGCAATGTAACGCTTTTGCGTCGAAGGCAGCAACAAACGCAGTGATCGCGGGCACTCCAGTAATGATTTAGAATATTTTACTGACCGTAGCCTACTTTCAGAGGGTCATTTTCGAATTTTCGCAAATTGATTAACGCTTTCCATTTTTTTCCTCGCAGCAATGGGAGAGGGAGCCTCACAAGTGGATTAGCCTAGTGCCTCGCATCAGTTAAATCCGGCTCTGGGTTCAGTTTTCCTGTGAAATATTCATTTAGAGACTTGAATAGTTGTGAGGCTGTGGTGTTTTTTTGGCAAGAACAAAGTACATAAAATGTCCTTATGAATATCCTCTTCATGAAGATAACGAGCAAAAACTAGCAGCACAGCTTTAATTTCAATATCTGTAGATTCATCTCACTGAATCGCAAACCATGGTGTCATTACAATAGGTTCTAACAATAGAGATTCAATGTGTTCTGCAATATCCTCAACTCGTAAACAGTGCGAGCCGAAAGAGAAACCTGTGCTATCCTTTTAGCTACCGATTCTCCTAAAACGTCACGGCAAATACCAATACACCCAGGTAGAATCAACTCTTGTGACTGAGCAATTGCACAATAATTCTCTCATTTTCACAAAACGTCCGAAAGTAATTGCGTCTATCGTTACAAAAATGTTTCAAAGCATTTAACCTGGAAAATGATACGGCCCTGTAACGAACTCCTCACGGACCTGCACCGGCCGCGGCCCGGTGGTTGCCGACCACTGCGTTAGAGCCCGAGCTGCTCTCTCAAGTACAAGTATTCTTTAAAATATAATTCATATCAGATTGAATGTTTTTTGAAGCAATGAATTTGCATGGAGCGTTAGATTTGAATTCCAATCTATGTACACTTCCCATTCGAGAACAATTTCAAACGAACGATAAATTGTTCAGTAACTTGGGCGAACATGAATGAGCCTGGTACGCCAAGGAGCAACTCGCGTCATCAACTCTGTGATGTACGTTACGCAACAATGAACGCGTTCTCATGAAACTTCTCATTTATTGTTGCGTAACTAACGTCACAGAGCAACGATAGTGTCAGCCAGAATGAAAGCAAATGGAAATCCCAGTGACGCAAGCCTCCAACGGTTGCATTTTCTTGTACAGTATAATCGCGATGTGTAGATCAGTTTGCTTAGAAAACCTTTTTTGTTTCTGTTTCTACTGTTAAATTGCAAATGGAGGAAGACATAGTACTAGGTATAACTCTGTGAAGATTGAGTCATTGGGACTAGAAATATTGTGGAAAAGCGAGACATCATAAGAGCAAGCAGGCCGATTCCTGCACTGAAAACAACGTTGGCACACGAACATTGCAGATGAAATTGTATGAACATCTGTTACATTTTTCTATATTTATTTTGTATGGACTGTGTGCGAAATATGTGATGAGCCCTGGTGACGCTGTTGAACCGGAGTCGGCTTTGATACAAACACAATCCTGATATACTGCAGGCTGAGGACCCACTTTACAGTATTATTGTGGAAATACAACTTCCTGCAACAAAATATGTCACTCCAAACTGACGTAAATGCTAACACTCTGCAATTCAGTAAAGCATGTGTAATTAGCCAAACTTGGTTGCAGAGCTCTACTGACACATTCATGTGGTCGGGCTAGAGATGATCGCTAGCTGCACTTGCAAGTGATCGCAGTATATGGAGAAGCCGAAGTGTTGCGTAAATAAAACTTTACTGAAATTTTGCGTCTAGTAGCAAGACAAGTGTTAATCCCGCAATTCGACAACATAAGCAGTAGCAACTGGTAAAAAGTAAAGGAAGCGAAGCCAACAAAAGTACGTCTTCAAAGCAGTGGAATGTGGTGGCTTCATCAGTGTCACCAGAAAAAAATTTGTTCTGCTGAAAAAGACATTTTTTGTGGTTAAAAAAAAGTTTTCCATTTTGTCACGCCGTGGCTCATCAATGTCATCATGTCAGTGTTTCTTTTTTACGTAGACCGCATACCGTTATTCCATACAAAGGTAATGCAGCATAGTTTTGCAGCACTGTTTCACACAAACAAATCGGCTTTTTGAAAAGAACAGCAGCAATTGACTTTAAATGTAGCTCATCCGTGCCGCGACACTGGTGACCCACGGAAAACCCCGTGCTGGCTCATCAGTGCGAAACTGTCGTGTCAAAATGTTTCCCCTTGCTCGACTTGCCAGCAAACACCGTAGTTTGTCAGCTATCTATTTATAAAGTAACAAAAATTGTTATTTAAAGACCTCGACGCAGTCTAAACATTCAGCAAACTTTTTAATAGGAAAGCAATTTCACGTAAGTTTACGCATCGTTAGTCCTGAAATCGTATTCAAATAGAATGTTAGAACTTCTGATGAGCTTTTCCTGGTCACTTCCAGAACCTACAGCAAAAACTTTAGAAAAGACGTAAAATTCATTTTAAAAATTTATATTCTCCAAGAATTTTTTCCATGCGTTTATGAAAAGTATTTATGAAATATTAGGCCGGTTTGAATTTTATGTATCCTTACAGTTTTTTGTAACCTTACTTGCTCCAACAAAATCCTAGCAACAGGCCTGGATTGGGGATATTTGTTTTCTCGAAATTATGACATTAGCAAAGGATATTTAGACCATTTCGCAAATGAGTTCAGCACTCTAGATTACCTGGTAAACAGATATGAAAACGGTCTTCATTTTAAAGCCCGAACGCAGCTCGAGTCCCAAATCACAAGCCCGAACTCAACGCGACATTTATTTTTGAAGCCCAATTTAAGCCCGAAAGCGAAATTTACCGAGTGAGTCAAGATATGCGCAACTTCGGGGTATTTGTGGTGTGGCAAAGTAAAAATGGCTAAATGATTCACAGTTAATCATTTTCTATTGAAGATTTAATCAACTCGATTGCTTCAACAGTAATCCTTGCCTGATGCTGAATCTAACGAAATCGTTCTTAAAACAATCAAGAATCTCGTAAGTGATGGATCTTTTCAACGCACTCCATCGCGTGGTGCATTCCTCACCGCTGTCACGTTCTCAAAAAGCGTGTAAAACCAATTCGAGCAGAGAACAAAAAAAGCAGCTGTGTTTACAAATTTCAATACTAGAATTAACTGAGAAAAAATTACAGTCACTTCACTCACAGAAGTCACCGCGGTGAGCACAACAAATCTACGTCACGAACGAAAAAAGTCGTTACTCTGAATATTCTAAATAAAAATTGTATGCAGGCCCGAAATCGGCCCGAAATATTTTGAAAAACTTAATCCCGAACCCCGCCCGACCCGGAAAGCCTGGGCCCGACTTACATCTCTGCAGGGGAAGCATCTGAGTTACGGCGGCGCGCACTTAAGATCCAGCTCATTACACAGATTGAGAATGAGCGAAGCTACAAGTCTTAAATCTCTGTTTTGTTTGGTCTTGCTGTTTGCTTTTTAATTGAATCGGACAATTTTCAAATGTCCCACGCTCAAGCTAGGGTTTTGAGAAAATAATCAAACTGCTTTTTCAGGAGCCCATCGCAAACCATGGTTTATGTCGGGAAGCATAGACTGAACAATGCTGACCTGAGTCAAGTCAGGTTGAGCGTCAATGAAATTATTGTGCATCCTCACTACAGCAGCAGGTACAACAACATTTTTGTTTTCATTTAAGTTTGAAAAACTTTATGTATTAGAATCGGTGTGTTTGTATTGTCAGGAGAGTTTTTAATTTACAACCAAAATACCGTTTAATGTTCGTAACTTGGCATTCTGAGAATTTCCAAGAAAAAATGAGTTCTAACCAAATTTATGTCAACAGTGGATGGAGGTACACACACGTTACACTTTCCAAAAATTTTGAATGTGTTCTGCTATGTAACGTATACCAGCACAGATAAAATGTCAAACTTATGTCTTCCCGATAAATACAGTATTTGATTTGAAAGAAGCTTTATTTTGAAAAATGTTGGTTCACACTTTGGATCACTTCTGTTTTTTATTCATATCTCTGTGATCAAGGAATTTTTTCAAATCACTTGCTTCACAAAACTATTTATTGGGCGTTCCGGAAGCATAACGGAGTCTTGGAATGAGTAGGACCAGCTTTGATATCTGTATTTGCCAGCTAGTGTGGCAACTTCTTCCCAAGTTTCAGAAATTGACAGATTCTACCACTAAGTAAACAACTGTGTTGGAATTACCTTTTGGGCCTATAGCATTATGCGCATAAGTTGAAAGCGTACCATTATGACGTGATCATTTGCACTACAAATTTGGTGGTCAAACAGGGGTATGCAAAGGTGCTCCAAGACATACACGTACTTTTTAAGTGTTTGCGTAGTGAAATTTTAACGTAAATGTGCAATAACTATAGGTACATTTCTAATCATTTTGCTCATGATTACAGTCAAGGAGTACTTGATAGACAAAAGATTGTCCAATGGGTACATTACTAAAAAAGTTTGAGAACCACTGCAACAATCAATGGTTTGCATAATTATGCGCAAGAAACGCACAACTGAGAAAAGTTATTATTTTTGGAGCATGATAAAAGTTGAAGATCAAAGATAATTAAGATGTCTCATTGACTTTAGACTAACGTTTCGATAATGAATGGAATAATTCTAAGCATCGCTCTCCTAAAAACTAATAACATGCGTAGCGAAAGGAAAGGCATTAGTGAATCAAGAATCACGGAAAACTTATTAGCAAACCTTCAGGTAAAGTCTTAATTGTGAAAATTTGTGAATATTGCCAGGGAAAGCAAGACTCTCCGAGAAAAGAGAGTGGTGCCGTTTTCACGTAGGCTGTGGAGCTGGTTTGGAGTAGTACTTGCATTGTTAATGGTGTTTTGAATGCAAAACAGTATTTCACAGAAACGTGATGACCTTTAACGTTACAAAACCTCGTTTACACTGACTCTGTCACGTATTCACTTGCTTGTGCCACGCATCCCTGAGTGAACTTGCTTTGAAATTGTAGGATTAAATCAAGACAACTGAGCCAAGTCCGACAAGATACTAAGCGACAGTGTTTTCACTCAAACGTTATTTGGGCCACGAAAGAAAAAAGATTGGGAAACACTTGTTTTAACGAGTTTACTTGTTTCAATTTCAACGCGTTCGTTGAACGATGAAATGTATTAAATATTGTATTATATAGAAGTACATGGTTTGTTACCATGTTTGAAATGTAACACATGTTTCAAACAGCACGTTGGCTAACGACATAGCTCTTATTCTGGTCAACCAAACCATTGTGTTCTCGGAGATGATCCGTCCTGTTTGTTTACAAACTTTGAGCTACGGTAACGTGGAAGTTGCTGCAGGAACCATCTGCATTGCTACTGGATGGGGAAGACTCTGTAAGTTTTGTGGGTCTTGGCAACATTTAATAGCTTTTGTAGCTAATCATGTTCTAAAAATTGTACATACCAAATAAAGTCAACAACTGAGTACACGGCCTCGATTGCTTTTGTTATGCTGGAGTAGATTAAAATTGAATTGATGCAATCAGATAGGGCAGGAGATGCGGCAGTGAAGTTAGTCAACCATACTTTTTCGTCACCCTTCAAGTTAAGTGCAGCAGCACTTGCAACTGACCAACTGCACTAAAATAATGGAAAAGAACGTGGTGGAATTGGAAATGGTTAGAAAGTGAAGCCGTGGCATGCGCTGTTTTCATTTGGCAAAAAAATGCGAAAACAAGCTGTTTTGCACGAACTTCCTAAACATTTTAAAACTTTTGGTTTGTTTTTGAAGCGAAACTCTTTGGTTTTATTATTTCACGTAGTTAACCGCACGAATTGGCTGTTCGCAGATCCTGAAACGAGTATCGTACCTGACGAATTACAACAAGTTCGCGTGGCGATTGTCAAACGAAGTTCTTGCATCAGTTCCTATGGTGCAATACCCAGTAACACCATATGCGCTGGAGATTTCTCACTCGGCGGAGTAGATACTTGTTCGGTGAGCATGATAGAGCTTTTTTGTTGTGTCTTTGTTTAGTCAAATATGTGTCGATGACAATTGAGATATAAGTGAATGCATAAAAAAAACAAGTAAGAAAAAGTCATCATTCGACAAATTATGAACGTTTTCGGATCTGGATAAGAATCGTAAAACTTCAGAACTTTGACAGATCCATTGATTTCTGTTAACAATTATGTACATATGAAGTTTGAGACTTGTATGATAAATAAAAGCCACTCATGCCATTTAGAGCAACAAGCAGTATCGTTTTGAAACGCATTTGGGCAGGTATATTTTTTACAAAATGATAAAAGTGCAATGTTTCGGGCTTAATTCACTCGGTTTTATATGGAAACGGTTACAATGATGTCGCCACTCAAAATAGAACAGAAAAAATATCATTAAATTAAACCTCTCCAAATACAAAACCTAATCTCCAAATACAAAACCTAAAGAGAAAAAAGTGGGGGGGACATGGCATATTATTTCCCCCCCCTTTTGAAAAAGTGGGGGAACACGTCTACAGTGACCCCACCAAATTGCGCCCATGCCTGGGGGTAATTGCCTACATGAAGGGGTACATTTACGGTTAGAAACAGAACTGAAATATATAGTTACATATCTTTGATTTCCAAAAATGTACACATAACAGTAAAAATTGTAAAAAGCTGTTATGTGCTTATTTTTTAATATAGGCTATCTGTGATTAATCATGATAAAATATTTTGTCATAAGAAATTTTAGGGGTACATGTTCATCTGTCGAAAGATTGAAGGGGTACATGCTTATCTTTTGAAATGCTGAAGGGGTACATGCTCATCTGTCGGAATGCTAAAGGAGTACATGGTCAGAGAAAGGTTGGGAACCCCTGATGTAGATGTTGAAGACAAGGGGTGCCAGGACGGATCCTTGTGGCTGAGGGACGTCGTTTTTAAGGTGTCGAAACCTGCTCTGTTTGTCGTTACCGGTGGTAAGGGGGAAGTTGCAATTACCAACTCCATGATCAAGCGGAACATGCGCCTGTTAAGCAGTAATCGCAGTTACTTGCAGGTACAAGCTGGAGTCTGTTTGGTTCATAATCGTCTATTGTTTCTTCACAGTAGGTAGTGCGAAATTTTAAAATTATCATTTGTGATCTTTGTTGGGTAGGAATTGGCAGAGTTTGGGTTTATAAAGGGAGGAATGTGAAAAAACTTTTGAAACCACTGAGTTAGACAATATCCAACGTAGGAAAAAATAACAGAGATACAGTATGCTTGCTTGGTAAAAAAAGATGAGACTCTCATACTTACTGTATAAGTGTCATCTGCCATATGCTTGGTTGCTTTGTTTTTGTCACGATTATAAAAAACCTAGGAAGAATGCGAAAAACGCCGTATGCTTCAAAATATCCAAGGATTTTTTATTGTAGGGAGATTCTGGAGGACCACTGATTTGCCTGATCAACGAGACAGCCATGTTTCAAGTCGGCATCACTTCGTTCGGAAGGAGCTGTGCAAAACCCGGCTTCCCTGGAGTGTACACCAAAGTGAATGCGTTTTCATCATGGATAAATCAAGGTTCTGTGTTGTATTTTAGTGTATGCTGATGATGAGACAGATTTGTTTTAATAACCACGGTTCGAAAAATTCCTATAAAATCAGTCTGAATATAAATTCGCCTATGACTTCATCACATAAACGTAAAAAAGCATAACAGAAATGAACGAAGTGTACCTAAAGCACTGTATGTTTTCTAGAAATTGTTTGTTTTGGTTGGTTCTATGAGTTTTTAAAACAATGTGAGATGAAAAATGCAATTAAAACAATTTCCTTCAAATGAACTTGTGTAAGTCAGAACCAATTAGTCCTCGTGTTTTGCTCACAGTTGTCGAGACGAAAAGCCCGTCTCTCAGCCTTGAGTATGCACAAACAAAATCATCACCAACATCATCAACACACATCATTACGAATGACGAAACGAGCATTCCGTCAACAACTACTAAAATAGAATTTTCAACGCAGGTATTACAACTGAAACCTCTCCAGGAAGCTCTTATGTTTCCTTTGTGGTAGGCCTGGCATAAGAGCAGCGCGCAGTGCTACTGCCACATGTGCTACTGCCACATGTGCTTCTTCAGTTTTAGCTGATTGCTTCCTGTTTGCAAAAGTTAACATTGGCTCTTTTGTTAACAGACAAGGCAAACGACAGGAACTGAAGCCACTACTGCAACACTCCCGACGCTGCTAACAAAACAGCCTGCTGCTGCTGCTACTACGGCCGGTGGGTTTTATGTAATTTGTGTCGGAACATATCATAATGGGGTAGAACTTTGCTAGAGAGGTAACAGTTGTCGTGATAAAGAAATCAATACTAAAGAAAACAATTTTTAGTCAATGAACACAAAACCATTAGTTTGCGTTCAAAAGAAATCTGCGTGTTTGAAACATGATTTATATAAACCATGATAATATATTATCAATATTTCAAGTGCACTCCGAACACCGATCATGCATGCTGTTAAAGAGTGGTGATATAATCAAACATGACCACCTTAATTTGGAGAAATACAAGTAAGGAAGGCAACCGCCTGGAGTAGAATCACTCGTATGAGCGAATGAGCAGTGGAAACCAACTTGGGAATTGTCGTCAGACAATTCATACAGACAAGCCATGCATCCACTTTTATGTGGTTATTGCATTTTGACTTTGATCTACGTATTATGGCGAGTTTAACCTCGTTTCTGCTTCACTGCAATCACAGTATCAAGCGAAAAATTAACTTTTTCCGCCTTCGTCTTTGTGCTTTGTCAAACTGGATGCCTGATTTTTGTATTGCTAATTACAACTCCAACTAGTTTGCATGTCTTCCTCAACACGTATGTGTAGTATATATTCATATTTATATAGTATATAGTATTTTTTAGTCTTTATCTCATCTGGAAACGACTTTGATTGTTTTTATTTGTTACAGGTTCGGTTTCAAGATTTTCACCACACCAAGCTGTTCTTTTTACTTGCATGGTCATTTTGTTTCTGCGTGACTTGATTTATGACTAAAATGTTACCTATGATTTACACGTTGACATGCAGTCGCCTCAATTTTATTAGTTTCAGGCTGATATCTATGCACTTCAATTGTTTATTTATTGCTCCTTGCACTAAGTTCGTAAAACATAGCATGCGGTTCAATTCAGGTCGTGTATTTGTGATTGCGGTCGTGTATATGTGACTGCACATCAAATGTCGTTCTGAGACTCACTAGGCCACAGGATGGAGGTGAATGTCAGTTACTGTTGTTAGAATTTCGAGCCATGGTGAGTAGTTGACAGATCTATCGTAATGATCTTGCTCAATCGGTTATAAAGGAAGTGAAGGTTAGAGAAAGTTAATCATACGTTATTAATGTTAAAGTTGTATAAGTAAGCAATTTTCTCAGGAATCTGACGGAACTTGGTTGTTGATAAATGTAGGCGTAGCATAATTACATCAGTAGGCCATGTGTCCTGCTACTATTGTCATGCTGTTTACACTGAAACCTTCCTTTTGACAATTAGCTTCGTGGTGGTTTAAGACACAAGACAGCATGAAACCAACTATCGCCACTATGCGCGTGGTCACGTTACAGTATAGATTACCTGGAGAAGTAAGGTGTGGTAAAATTTCTGCGAAAGTGAACTATCGTTTTGAGAAAACCCAAAGCGAGCTTGATGTGTGCGAACTCTGATGTTTTTGACGCCGCATCCGATCCTGTTCAGCAAATTTTCGATCCTCATTAGCTCCGGATCCGCTACTGCCCTGACACAAGATATCCAATGCTGTTTTTACTCCACATCAAAATGAATCGAGCAAACACCATGTCAATATTGCCTAATTGAATGTGAGCACCATGGTAATGATACCGCCTTCAAACATACTTGCGCAGCTTGTGACACCTGACTTAAACAGATACCAAAACGCATGTGACAGCATCTAGGTTTATGTGACGACGTTCACACTGTACACCTCACCACTGAGCTCAATGCAGTAACTAAGAATACATTGTACAATCACCCAACAGGATAACAATAATAAAATCTTTTGCTCAACTGTTGTAAAAGTTTAAAAACAAACACCGACGTTTTAATCAAGTAACAGTAGGGTTTCATCGGGGCGAAGGGCAACGAGAACAATGGAGCAACAGAAATCCCCGAATGCGCGCGATTACATGACGTTGTGATAACAGTGATAAACGACAATGAAAAGGCCAGCGAGATAACGTAGATTAGGGTTTGAAATAAAAGGAGGTAAGAGCGATAAAAATAAATTGAAGACCTTCCAACGAAAAGTGCCTTAGTCACATTTTTGGGTAAACTGAGTTACACAGTGGAACGTGTTCTCGAAACTTTCCTCAACATGCTCTCAAAAAATCTAACATGGAACAAGCATCTAAAGGTTAAATCTGCGCATCCACATTTTGCTTTATCCAGTGTTTCATATGCGAATTAAAAACTTTAACAGCTGTTTTCTCGAAACTGGCAATTTGTGACTTAGGCACTTTTCGTTGGAGGGTCTTCAA
>JGI24022J15233_10003508_pt1 | contig 15589 bp, 13 predicted proteins | sample Ectturendosymbi2_FD_15233 | JGI IMG/M metagenome (IMG submission 15233)
CCAACAAAGATTGACTGACTATCGGAAATATACTACAAAAACAATTAATCCATTAGCAATATCGACAAAAATTTCCTCATTGGTTGCAACAGAAAACAATTGCAAATGGAATAGAAACACTGTGTCCTCCACACCTTTCTTTTCTGGTATGACTGCATGTAGCATGCATATCAAAACGACTCGTGTGACATCACAAAACTACTGACTCCCCCCTCCCCTTGTCACAATTTGTCACAAATTTGGTGACCCCCACGTTAGGTTATGACGTCATTTATGGACGACCCCTTAGTGACCTTGCTGGTATTTCAAGACTAGAAAGGTTTGCGCTGGAAATAATTTCGCAAAGTTTACGTTAGGCGTCAATTAAAAATGTCAACCAACTGAATTCTTCGTGAAAACGCACATGCGCTTCTACCGACATCAGATTTATCAGAAAGAAGCATATATTGCAAAATCATATTCAGGATCTTTGTTGCGGATGCATGCTACACAAAAGGACACCGCACAAAAAAGGAAAGTCACGTACGTAGCGTGATGCAAATTCCGTGCCTTCTGCTTCGCCCACTATAGGATATTGCGTGAAATGTCTATTCGCAATCATTGAACGAAAAGGAGGTCTCAGTAACCTGAGAAATTGTATTGTCTCTCCTATGTCTCTGAGTGTCTCATTTATCATGCAAACATACGAAATGAAGTGTTTCAAGGTTTTCCAAGGATGTTGTGGAGGACCTTCAGGGTGTGTAAGTACGTTTTGCCTCCTACGTATAACTGATTTTCACAATAAACCCAAGTTTCCATTCAAATGCTTCATTATTTGAAAACAATCCACTTTTGCCCCCCAAAAATAAAGACAATTTCATAAATAGAAAGTTCCAATGCCCATGCTCTCCAAAGGTACAAGGTCTTCAGACTCGTATTTACTATTTACTGCCCCCTTTATGAATACTCCCTGCCTGCATGCGTTTTTCCCCTCGGCTCGCCGCGATTCTGGAGCGCGCAGGTTCTTCATGCCGCGTGCCGGTCTTCAGTGGAAGGTTGAACATCAAGTACGAAAGTAAAGGTTTGCTACGGAGGACCATGGCTGGGTGCCAGGGAGATTCAGGCTGTCTGTATGAATGTGGTTACAAGAAAAGAATGAGAAAGAAAGGAAATAAGAAATGCACTGAATTTGCAAAAAAACAAAAAATCAGTGAATTTTTTGCTTGTGATAAGCTCTATTCTCCGTCCGTCGCAGAGAACAGTGCTTCGGCAATGCTGGATGTGAGTCGCGAGGAGAGTGATCTGTTCCAGCAAGGTGTTAATGCTAAGGCAAAATATGAGGGAGATGACGCTGGAAGGTGGTAAAGGTTTTCCTTACGACGCTAATTAAGCTGGAATAACTGCAGAGGGTGATGAACGAAATGCTTTTGCTGTTGGGGACCTGGCTTCATTTTCTGAGGATCTAACCATGTGAAAATACGTTAGTGCAAACTTACGCAGGCACTGTGCACAAAAGCAGCAGCTTGAACAAGATTTAGAATCACTCAATCTCAGAACCTCGGCCAGGACCAACGATGATGGTAGGACAAGATACTTCAATAAATCAAAATTTTAGTACAATTTTCCATGGTGAACGGGTGAGGCAAAAGTTTCATATATATTCTGAGTCGACCGCCTAATTTTTGCTGTTTGTAAGCTTTCTCCTCCTGTCACGTATCATTAACGATCGAATTCAACCACTAGAAAAATATTCAGGAATATTCATCGTCTGTCTGAGCACGAAGGCAGCACCAGGTACAAAGAAAGCATCTCCGCATTGTGCGTGTTCGGTCGACAAACTGAGCGACTTGATAAAAGTTTGCCTGCCCAGATGGAAAAACAAGATCACTGGAGAAACGCATTGCGCAGAATTGTTAAGAGGGGAATACTTTAGCGCTTTTAAGACAAGCAACTAAATAGGTCCAACCTGCGTGGGGCCGCAAAAATAAGATGGCCTGGGGCCCCGGGCTCTCGAAATACGCCCTTGCTGGTTTCAAGAAAGTATTTTGCGACATTGTTGGGACTTTTCGGCGCCCTGGGCATTGTACTGCCTTGCGCTACACCAGGCACATAACCAGCTTGGGATTCCAGGGAGGGCGAAGAGTTTTCTGAGGGGGAGCCCAAATTTTTTAAACTATATCCAATAGTTTTAAACTATGTCCAACACATTTTTCCAGGGGGGCGAAAAAGTTTCCAGAGGGTGTCGCCCCCTGGTTACGGACCTGCGTTGCACCCTTGCTCAGTCGTAACCCTTGTTTTAAGTTTAGGATCAGGACCTGATTTGGACTGGAATAATGAGAAAAACTCCGGCATTTTCTTGTTTTGGGACTTTGCGTTTTCAAAATTTTCATGATTTCGGTTGGATTGAGTTTATAAATTCAGGACTGGATCGTCAATTATGACAGTTCGCTCAACTCTGCTACGTAGTGGTAACAGGCACGGTCATGAAAATTCTTAAAAGCTCGTGGAATTCCGTAAAGGTTTCGTGGTGAGGAAGAAAAAACTTCAAATTCCCCCAAACTGCTTACACTGACTTTCTTTAGTTGCAGCAATCGTTTGAGCTGATGTACCTCATATTTCAGAAATTCGCTGTTGCAGTAAATAGTTTACTGCAATAAATCGTTTTCCCACGCTCTGAATTGTGCTCACATCCAAAAAACTCTTTGTTTCTAGGCTTCAGACACTGGACGCATGATACAATGATACCCATCTTAATCTAAAATGGGTAAAAATCAGTTCTGAATTACGACTATGGTTGTTCGTTATTTCTTTCTCTGTAACGACATAATTTTATTTTTTGTGAACCAGGTCGACAGCAGTTTAAGTACACATGGTGGATTTACTGGTCCAGACGCATTCGCACGCAATCCAAAAAAAAACAGCTAAACCACGCAATTAATAATACAATTCGCGCACAAAACACAGCTAATGACATTTCAGTGGCCATGCCAGCATATCACCAGCGGTTGAAATATCACTGATCACATGCTTGCGGCACTTGACCTATAGCATTCCATTCGTTGCATACAATTGACAATGCTCTGACACGTGTAGCCGTTGCCCGGACACAAAGTATGTGCGCAGCGCAAGTTGCGTCAGTCAAGTGCGACGTTCAGTGTATCAAATGCAAAGGTGCGCACAATTATTGCATTGCAGAGGTTGACGTATTTACACGATGCTGATCTCTTTCAAACTCTTCCTTACTCCCAAACGTGCATCTGGCAATGTTTGAGGGCCTGAAAAAAAAAATATTTCCGGAATTTTCAAACAACCTTATGCGGAAATAAGTAATGCCAACCGCGTGGTAAGAACATACGATCTATAACACTTTGATTTCCGAGTTTTGCACCTGACAGTGACACTGCTAGCTCAATGAAGGCGATGTCGAACTTACGTTACACTCGCGGGCGGTCTGCTCGTTCCTGCACCAATAGGACGGTCCGTAGGTGCAGGGACTGGCTCCGATCAGGACATTTGCACGGCCCTGAGTCGAACTGCACAGCCTCAGGTGCTGCAACAAGAATATGGAATTGCAAACATTGTTTGAGAGTCAGCGTTGCCATGTGTTTATTTTCCAGACTGCTGTATAAATGCCATACGTGTAGGCAAATTTTTGGGGTTGCGAAGGATTTTTGTCCGAATTTCCCCGAACTTGCCCGCAAATTTTTGGGTCACTTTTTGCGCGAATATATTTTCATGAAGACCGTTTTTGGGATGACCACCAAAAAGGGTTTTCATGTAATTCTGCACACGTTGGACACCATTTTTTCAAATTAAAGCACGTTGGGCGCCATTTTTGACCGTATTTTCAAGGATTTTGCGATTTTCACTGATTTTGCCCGAAACTTTTGGGGGTGCGCTTTCATCCCCTGCACCCCCGCCTCCTGCACCACCGGTATAGACAAAAAGGAACGACACACGTTCAACAATTAAAACAACGTGTGGAAAATGTTATTTTTAACTTAACTTTTCATTAAAACATCACGCCAAGATGCCAAGTACTGCAACTCTAGCTAAAACATGGACAAGCCGTAGGTTCCTTGCTGCGGAGTAAAAAGCTGTTCTGAAATCACACAACTCTTCACGATATAAAAACGAAGAAAACACGAATTACTTCGCGATTAATGTTTGATCGTTGAAAAAATGAACGTTCAGAAAATGACTAAATTAATATGGCGGTAACTTGTCATAACTGCTTTTACCAAACACACGTATTCCGGATTAAAGATGTGGTCCAAAAGTTCAAGGATTTCTGGAGTGTACTGCTTGACCAGATCGTCACACTGCAAAACATGCCATCAATGATTATGTTTTATCTGAATCTGGGGCGTCGAGCTCAAACACACCGTGTTCCAAAATTGAAAACCTGGGCAAAGTCGCGGGCCAACACTGATCATAAAAAAATCTTCCTCCACCTGAGGTTAGTGTGACGTGTCCTGGCCTGACTGACGTGCCTAAACACTAGTACAGCATTCTGGCATCTTTTAGTTTTGGTAGTACATGCGCTATGCAATTCCGGCGGCCGGCGGGAGAGCTCTAGTAATCATTTTGTAATGCTTCGCGGGACAAATGTAATTACATTGCGGGATGGAATTTGACAGTTTCGATCCAGAGCAGGGCTTCTCAAACTTGTTTGTTCTGCGACCCCATTTTATAAAAAGTTTTTCTATGCGACCCCGTTGATGGATGGCCTAGTTGTTAATTAGGCCTATACGTGCAAACGTCTCATTGCAAATCCCAAGTGGCATTTGTGTCTATGGCGAAATCATACAAATGCACACATTACATGAAAGTAACTAAACAGTAATAAAACTACCACGTAATGAAAACAGTAAGAAAAAAATTAAGGGAAAAACAATTCCGTTACAGAAGTTATCAAGAACAACTAATGGGATGGTGCACTTGATAAAACTTTTACACAGACCATTCATTCGTATATTGATAAAAACAATACAACGAAGGACATTATTAGCATTTTTCAAAAAGGATCGTCTTTTTGGACTGGATGATTATCAATTTTGGAAATATCGCTACACAGAAATATGTCGTGCAAAAGTCTAAGAGTTTATGAATGGGTAGATCTGAAATGACTGGGCATTCAATTCTTGTTCGTATCCAAAATGACATAAACTGCTTTGAAAATTCCAGTTGCAAACTCTTGTGGCTTAATAACTCCGCAAAGTCATGCTGGGCATGGCACGTGTGTGGCCTCCTGAAATTCCTATGGTGTGTGGCTTGTGGGTCCAACTTCTAATCAAACGCCGAAGTGCTTCTGAAACTGTGTTCTATAAAGTGAAAGCTTTTAACTTTACTCTAAAACTACTCGCTGTGCTCTCAAGGCAGTTAACCTAGCCCCTAGACAAGACCTAAAATTCTGAACAGAAGCATGTCTTCGTGTCGGAGTGAATGCAGTAGGTCAAGATTGGTCAGTAACCTACTATAAAATAACCATGACGTAACAACGCATAACGCGTAGTGCTTGGTTGATTATTATCATTTCATGGCCCAGACAGACATCCTAGTAAACAACTGACAGCATAAAGCACGATATTGTCTCTAAAGTGCAGTAGAAACGAGAAACAGATTCACTGGAAATCTACTTTTAATTTTCTTGTAAAGTTTACAAAAGACAATTTGTTTCGCGACTCGGTCGCGATCCACAGTTTGAGAAGCCCTGATCTAGAGCAAGGGTCTCCAAACTACGGCCTGCGGGCCAAATCCGGCCCGCAAAGCCATTTCCTCCCGGCCGCAAAGAAATTTTGTCAATAATGAAAAAGTAGTATTTACGAAAAATGTGTTGATTTGGTAGAATGTAACATATCCCGAAACAATCATATTACATAATGTCCGTCCCTGGAACTGTTGTGTAATAGTTTATGTGGCCGTCTGGCAAAAGTTTAGAGGCCAGTGAACTAGTGCAGGAGTTTTCGACGTTTTTTGTACTGCGACGCATTATAGCAACAAACTATAACCCAACGACCCCCAACTGAAACTAGAACAAAGCAAATTTAATAGTTGTGTACATATCTTCTCGCGACCCCTCCGGAAATGGTTCACGACCTCTCCGGGGTCTCTACTCCAAGGTTGAAAAACATTGATGCTAGAGATTTCAGAAAAATGGATGCTACAAAAAATATTTCATCGTCAACAACAGGCAATGAAAGAACAAAGAAACAAGGAAAGCACGTGGTAAGAAAAACAGCGACATAGAAACGGAGGTAAATACGCCAGAAATTGCTTGTCATAATAGCTTATTCTCGATTATGATGTCCGACGTTGAAATTTCGAAAAAAATCGGTCTCAATTTTATAACTACCATTAGTCCTGGCTGAGAGCGTGCGAAATGAAATGCGAGCAAGCACAGCTACGTTTTCCTATTAGCTTTTCTGGTATTTGCTGTACAGCTGCTTGGTTTTCAGTGAGTTGCCGCCTGCCTCGTCTTTGAAATGCATGTGTCCACATGCAGACAATTGAGAAGAGCTCCTGACCCCGCAGCGTCTTCACACGCCTTACATAATACATCATAATGATGAACAGCAGGCAGTAACGATAGCTGACCGCCATATNCCACAAATCACTTTGGTTTTCTTAGGTACGAGACAAGAAAATTAACAGCACCAACAAAAAGTTGGAAACAAANAAACAAAACTCTTTCTGAAGGGTTACGTCGAAAAACGAACACCGCTCACCGATTGTTTAAATTCTGCAGGCAGTTTGTCGCAAAGAGTGTCAAGTGCTCTTTCAACGTCCCTCCTGGTAGCGTTGGCGCCCAGCTCTTGATCGAGGAACGTGATTACCATTTTGCAAAGGTCACACAGTTCTCCGTTGGCGCTTAATGTCTTCGAAAAAAGACAACTCATCAGCAAACAAACAGTAAAAGATAAGTGTCATCAAACTTAAGTGTAAATAAAAATTGGTGCAAGAAGTTAACTACATGCGACTTTAACAAGCCCATCCTTGGAGAGCATTGCTTCATTGCTGTCGTAATTACAAAGAATTTGTACTAGCACGAGAGATGACAGAACGAGTAGGGATTGTCAATGATAACGACATAGCTTGTACGGCTGAATCGCCAAGTACGCATGTAGGCTTACAATCTTTTTCACGAACCTGTAAAGCGTTGATGCACGAAAGAATACAGATTTCACATTCGACGTCCCTTCGCGCGCAATAGCATTGTTACGAACCTGAGCGCGGCCTTAGCTCGCTTTATATCGTAGGCCCACTTGTGGCCGTTTTGTACTTCCTGGTTAGAGAACTAGATGTGGCGGAAAAGCGGTCGAAACTAGTGTTTATAGGCGGTTGTGTTAAGTTAGTCCTGTTAAGGGCTGGAGAAGGCATATTTTTGGTGACGGTTTTCAACAGTTTCTACCGATTTCCCCAGTGTTTTGTGCTTTTTTCATCGTCTGTGTTTTATTCCGTACATTGTTTTGAGACATTGTTGTAAATACAGTAGGGTTGCCGCGTTCATGTATGATTAAAGAGGTTCGACCTCAATGCGTGCTGCCAGCTCCGAGTTGGTAAGTCAAGCAGGTCTGTTTGCTGTAATGTTTTCTCAAAATAGTTACAGGACCGCAGATTAGCAGGGATGCGTTCGCGATGTGAAAAGCATCAATCAAACCTTCCCAAAGCTCCAGGCCTCAAGTGAAGGCCTTTGGCACCGTTGGTGTTTCCTGCAAGCACGAAGCATGAATACGACGTGTTTGAATGATGCAAAACCCAGGCGAGTGTTTTACGGTCGCGACGATCAGTGGATTATGACCTCACCATGAACAGCCCGCACCAATTTAATAGCATGCTTCTTTCAAGAATACGACTGTACCAAAAATTATCTTCACTACAAGCGAGTACAACGGCAGGTTCGAGACATCCCACGTTTTATTTTGTTTCACACCCGATGGACTGGAATTTATTCGTAACTTTTGGCAGACACTAACCTTAACCAATACTATTCGCGTTTCAGTACTATGCCACCATGCCGGCTAAGAATCTGTTAGTAATGTAAAAAATATTAACCATGAGAGAATCCCTCAAATTTCGTAACATCACAGTTTCACGATCAACAACCACGTGAGAATCTTGCTTCCCTTCTCTGAGCGATAAGAACAACCGAACATTCGTTTTAACAACTGCAGCCCGAGCTGCAAAAAACAGTCTCCGTTAGCACGTACTTTTGAAGGTGGGCAGACACCTAAGGCCGCGCAGATTTTCTTTGGCGACAGTTCATTTGCCAGAAGATCGAGAATGGCGGCACCGTTGGAATTGAGGAAGTCGATGCATTGACTTTTAAAAGTAGACGGAAGGATGTTGCACACTTTGTCCAGAGCGGCGATTATTTGTGTCTGTGACGAAGACGTGGGACAGTTACCGCGCATAATGTAGTCTCCCAAATAATCATTTCAAACTGCCTCATAACATTTCATGGCTATGCGGTGCGCCGGATTAATGGCGCTGTGTCATGGTAACGCGTTACCATATTTGCAGCATAACTATAATATCTGCTACGCATTCAACAACATGCGACACCGAATTTCCACAACATGCGACCTGTTTATGTTATCGTGATGCGAAAGAAACATTTGCTCACACAGCAGTCCTTGTTTAGCAAAGCTGGCATCAGTGGAATTGACATTTTAAAATTGCAAGTGTGTGAAAACCACCCGAATTTCGAAAAAAATTAAAGAATTCAGTTACTTTTCAAACGTGCAAAAATAAGTACAAGGTGCGGTCCATTTTGTCCACTGGCCAGGCGCAATTCTTATTGTACACGAGAGAACATCACTCACTTGCGTTGCATTCTGTTCTAGCATGTTGTCAAGTTCTGCCGCCACCAAGTCACACAGCTCACAGAACTCCCCAGATTGAGAAGGAACCTGTCAAAACATCAAATTACAACTTACGCAACGTATTTATCAAGAAAAATGCAAAAAGCCTTTACACTGATGGTTAGCGTTCCATACCTTTCAACAGAAATGTATTGATGCAATTATTTTCGCCGGTACTGATATTTTGTACCGACAAAGGCATTTCAAAATTGAACTCTTTCGGTATCTCGTTACTCCAATGCTAGTTTGGGCAAGAGATTCGAAATACATTTTTAGGATTTGGGTTGACCAATGCCAGGTGACACATCATCAAAACGAAAAATGGACTGTTAAAACGAAAAATGGAAAAATCCTGCTAATGTTACGACGACTTTTGTCATAATTTTAACAACATTAAACAATCTTTCAAAATCGCATGACATCAGACAAGATGCATCTGTTGTTTGCCAGACGTGAAAGCAGTCCGTGTCAGCACTGGACATCAGACAAGCGACCGAGCAGGGCGTCAGAATCACAAGAGCCCTACGTGAGTGAAACCGCACGCCCCGAGGTTAGATCGTCAAATAGCGTGAAGCAATACATCACGTACGCGGTCAACGAATTGTTGGCGCATTGATTTTCAGAGCATTTAACTGTAAACGCTAATTGTCAAGTCGAAGCACGTTTTGAAGTTAAAATTCTGCACAGCGTTTGAGTTCTAGACCTTTAGAAGTATGGTCAAACCACATCATAACCTAAATTGGGTGTAAGTGTTTGTGTTTTTCTTACATCACGAAATATTGAAATGTAGATTTCTTTGTAACTGATTCAGAAGAAAAGGAGTGTTACAGAATGTTCAGGTTAACTTGCTTTGTTTTACAGCCAGGCACTGCTCCTTTGTGTAGTGCAGTTACGCCTATTTAGAAATTGACTTTTAATTAACGGTCAACTTGACATAACTTGAAATAAAAATTTTCCAAACAGAAAAACGAAATATCGCGGACTACGCTCAGCATAAAGCAACAGAGCCTGTGTACAGGTTTAGGCTAGGTTCAGTAATGGTGCTGCCTGCTATCAATGCAACCGCCTTGAAAGTACTGAAAATTGACTACTGAGAAAGAGTCCTGAAGACGAGTCACATGGAAACAATAATGCAAGACGAACAAACCCTATACCTCGGCGCTGTTTCTTATGAGATATCCCAGACCACGACAACATGCAATCCCGACTGAGGTAGGGGTCCTGATCATTCCTGACATTGAGCCTATTCGGTTTTTAGGCTACCGACCCATACTAACCGAATTGCTGAACTCTTATTCAAATTACCTATTAAGCAGGTTTTTTTTAAGGAAAATGTTAGGTACCCGGTATGGACATGTAGGGACCCGATTTCTCTGATTCTAGGGACCCAATTTTCTGTTTCTAGGTACCCGATGATTATTTTCTCTGATTCTAGGGACCCGATTTTCAATTCTTGGGACCCGCCGGGTCCCTAAAACACCTTTAAAATACCTGCATTAAGCATAAACGTATTGTGGTGNAGACTAATGCATCGAGATGGTTGGCTGACTCTAAGCAAGAAGAAATAAAACTGCCTGTNCGAAAGGCTATAAAAACAATGGACANTTCAAGCTAACGTTCACAAACAGGCCAACTGTGCCCAATCACAGTTACGGGCTAACTGTTCGCTGAACGGAATCAAGATAAATTGCCGGTATATTTGCTGTACTATTCAGGATAACCAAAATAAAATACAGAAACATCTGCTGAGACTTTTCAAATTGAAGATAATGCTGTAAAGCAGCAGCTGCAGTACAGATTTGAAAATGGCACAAAACGTTTGAAGGGTGAGGTCATTTGCGTAGACAGAAACGATCCGAACGACCATTAGTATGGGAAGATGCAGCCGAGAAAGTTTGGCAGGAGGTATACAACCGATTTGATGTGTGCAGCATCACAGGCTGTGAGGATACTGGAAACTTGTGAAAATCTTTATAAAATCCACTTACCATTGAATTCCTTGATATAATTTTTACGATAAATCTTATTCTATTAAACATTAAGCCTGTTTTCTTTCATACGCTTAGAATTCGTATAGTTTCTCAGATATATGCATCGTAATTCAGAGAAATTTTGTAGACCACCCTGTGCATTAACAATGAAAATATGGCAGAAATTAAGTAAGACGCTTAACTTTAAATTCACAACTACGTGCAAGCGTTTACATTCAAGCAACAATGAAAGCAGAAAACTTTCTCGATGAGTCAATCAAAATGATTCACACTTCACCAAATATTCTCTGCCTGCGTATGTCACCGTTTGTGATTAGCTGCAGTTGCCAGCGAGATAACGANGGATATGNTTGGGTACTAGTTACAATACTAGTTACTTACAAAAAGGAAGTTTTGGCGTTATGGAAGTGAAATTAGGTTAGGCNTTGTTGGTGTTGGGCGCAGNGTGNGTTTTGAGAAATCTGAGCATCACAATGAGGTAGAACGAGAAATACTGTTGACCAGTTAGAGTATCTCTGGTCTCACGGTGCTCTTCTGCGCAAATCTGATTCGAATCGCTTCTGAAACTATGTTTGAATTGTAAAATGATCAAAGTTTCAGCCAATGCTATGTGTTAAGAAGTTATAGCAACATAAAAACGCCGGTTTGTTGGGCAACATAGTCAGACAAACATTAATTCAATAACTTGGTCAATCTCGGCAGGTGGGGGAAGGCAATTAGGGATGAGTTGAGACATTCACAGTCCGGAATGGGTTAAAATGCCCATTTTGTGAATTCGAAACGGAATAGTTTGTAAGATTTGTGGGAGTGAAAGTTGAGCAAGAGTGCACAAAACATTCATAAGCAAGGATGGCGTGTAACGAGGAGGACGCAGAACTGGTTTTATTTAGTCATCTCTAGATTTTGACAATCAAGCTTAATCAACGCACCAAGATGTTTATGTACAACGATGACAACTTTATATTTTCGACTCTTCCTCGCAAATGCAGTTTTCGCAGAACATCAAGTAAGACTTTGTCACTTAATCTTCTTACCTTGGGAACTTTTTTGGGGCAGAGGCGGAGCAGAGAGCAAACCTGGTTGGGGTTGACCAAGTTTATAAGAAGCTTGACGATCATCGGCTCGTACTCGCTAATGAGGGTCTTGCACTCGGTCTCGTACTTAGTAGGAAGGAGACTGCAAACCATGTCAAGAGCTCGCGCGATTTCATCCTGTAGCAAATGAAGAAAAACGAGTTTGGCGCACGAGAGACAATATTTATTTTTCGTCATGCAAAAGCAAGAGATCTTTCAACGCTTTGNACTTCTCTGCTTCTTTGCGACGCAACGAATCTTCACACGCATTCAGACCCCGGCAAACTCGATTCAGGACACGGCNGGCGATTTCATGTTTTTTCCACAACAGACAACTACCAGGATTTTTATTTCCCTGCAACATTCTCGTCAAAACAGTGTTCGAAGCCATACGCAAGCAAATGATGTGTGTCTGTGACAGTCGAACAAAAGACAAGTAAATATATGCACACAAACAACTACCTATCTACAGTAAAACCTAGTAGCGCGTCCTTTCATATTTGGAAAATAATTTTTCATATGCTTGATTCAGGTAGAAGGATGAAATCGAGGCTTGTCGTGACAAGTTTCGGGCCTGGTGCAGGCGTTTTGGATATCAAGTTTTGTCTCAAAAGGATAGTAAGAAACACTGAACAGAGCACTCCGAGTTAAAGGCGAAGTCGCATCCCATCCATTTACCTCAGTTCTCTTCGATCCCAGGATAGTGTCGAGTTCACGCATGACCGCTTCGCATATCTCACATCCTNTCGATGACTTCAGCATCTGAANAAAAACGATCGGAGTTACGACCAAGCTTTCTTGGATAAGGTTTGCATAAGGTCTCTACAAAAGCAGCTTGTCCAGACGATTTAATGATATACTACTGTATGACTCATAACTCGCAGAATGAAGCCGTTGGTAGCAGCTGTTAGTTGTGACTGTCATTCACATCCTGTTAACCAGACCAACAATTCATGCAAACGATGGACTGGATGCGCTTTTTCACAAAGATTCCTACTTACAAGAAGTTGTTGCTTTGCAAACTAAGAAAGAAACGAGGCGCGCTCAGCAACGCGATTCGAGAAAATGCAACAGGAGAATATTTTTCTTCGTTTGGACACTTCAGTCTCGTCTGCATTGTGGCGAATTTCTAATAGCGTTTACCAAAATCTCAAACGATGTCAATTTTTCTTTCCGTCAACGCTATATTTTCAGTCTTTTTGGACATTTTACGTTTCGTATGCCGTTTCTTAAGAAGTTCGCCATCACGCAACGGCAACACGTCATAGAACATAGAACGCACATGACGTTTCCACGCCTCTTGTCCGGAGCAAAGCGAGAGAACATGGCAGAGTTTCTCAGGTGTGACGGCGTTGGCGAGAAGCTGGATGATCGTGTCACCGTACTGCTCGATTAGTGTCTTGCACTCGCTCTCATACTCGCTCCCCAGGAGGCTGCAAACCTTTTCAACGGCTTGGATAATTTCCTCCTACAAGCATCACAAAAAAAATTCACAAAACCCGGGTACAAGTGGTTTTTAGCCGAAAATATAAAGCAGCATATCATTAAGCCACAGGGGGCATTCGGGAGCAGTTCCCCCCAAATTGTGTTGTGCCCAAGAAAATTTGTTTTAAGCAAATAATAAAAACAAAAATCTTGCCCCTAAAATGCATCTTGTTCCACCAAACCTTAAAATCTGGCTACGGGCTTGAAGGAATGCAATCCTGACAGATCAAGAGATCTCCCGATTGCATCGAATCTTTGAATCACGTGAAAATATTAAGCGGTAACGAAGCACGACATACAGTTTTAAGTGAACAAACCTCAGTGCTTTGTGCATCGAGCAAATGATCCAACTCCTGCGCGACCAGAGTACAAAGTTCGCAAGCATCAGACACTTGCTGCAGCGACTGTAAATAAAGACAGGGCATGGAGCGCGAGGTTCGGACGCATGGTCATCGCAGTCATCTGCTAGCCGGTGCATTTCCGGCTAAGGCTAAGTCACGGCCGGTGCATTTCCTGCATTTCCGGCTTAGTCACCTTCAGCAACCGAACGGTACGAAACCAAAAATAGCCGCAACACAAGGAAGCGTATTGCGGCGGCCAAAAACGACTTGGTGGAAAAGGTCGCGCCGTTGATTCCACATGCGCTGCAATGTGAGGGCAAAACATGCAGCGTAAAAACTACGTTGTCCTCAGATAATTTGTGGTGTAAAAGTAAAGCATTCTTCACGAATAGAAACAGACGAAATGTAAGGTATAACAACAAAATAACAACGACAAACAGCCAGACTTCGGACAACAGCGCACGCGTAAGGAGTAAGAATAGACCAGAATAAGATAAATGCACGAGCGTTCTCAATGCAACACGCAATAAACTAAGCAGTAAACATCAAAATAACATCCAGTCCCCAATCGGTCGGCCGAATATTTCCACGGACGCTAGACAAAAGTTTTTGTATCGTTTGCTTCATACTTATCGCATGAATGGTTTAAGTCAGACGTAGGCTGCGTTATCGCAACCATCAAATGCGATTTAAAGTAATTTTTGAAGGCGGGCTGGATGAGGTTTGCAGATTTGCTGGCAACTGACTAATGCTTTTACGCAAGTTTGCTAACAAAAAAACAAAACAATAGGGGGCTAACGATCATTGATCACACCGAAGCAAATATCCAAATTGTAGCATACCTGAAAAGCTAACAACCACATATCTCAACGTAAAACGCGAAGCTGAGCAATATGAAACATCCCTTACTTTGGAGCAGAGTGTGAGCGTGGTGCAGAGTTCCTTGGGCTTCACATCATGAACCAGCATGTTGACGATGGTCGGGCCGTACATGTCAATCAAACTGTCGCACTCGCCTTTAATACTAGAGGGCAGTATAGTGCACACTTGTTTGACGGCATCAATGATTTCTTGCTGATGAAACAGACAACAGAGCATGAAGGAATTTTTTCATTAAAGAACACGAGTTAAAAAAAACAGGCAGTTAACCTCCGTGCTGTTTTCCGTGATCAACCGATCCAACGCCGTGGCCAGTTCTTCGCAAATTTCGCAAGTTGTTGACACTTTTACCTGCGCGTAAATACACAGGTGATCAAAGATATTCAATTTGAACTTTCGCAGCAATATCTCAGCGAATATTCACAGCAAACATTTGAAAAAAATAGAGAAATGTTGAAACTGCACCGTCCCCTTTTTTTCAACTGCCAAGATCGTCGTAAACACCCCAATCTAACACTTCAAGTATGACAACAGTTCTAGCATTTCACTTCAAGCCACTGGCTGAAACAAGCACAGGAATTGCAGCAGGCAATCCGTGAACACAGATTACTCGCTACAAGATCTTCGAACTCTAAACTAAGAGCGACACCAATGCAAAGAAACTGTAGACAAAACAAAGTGATGTTTTTACTTGAGAATTAAGGAAAAACGATTGCACGTTTTTCGGCGGAGCAGCTTGTTGTTGCTGAAGTGGCCACTTTACTTTCCAGACAAAATGTTTACCTTAACGGATGGATTTTTCGGACATAAGTTTAGCTTAGGGCAAATCATCTGAGGGCTCAGTTGCTGCACCAAGAGCTTGATGATTTGTGGTCCAAATGAGTCAACGAGCGTCTTGCATTCGCTCTGGTCATTGCCTTGCAGCAAAGAGCACACTTTCTCAACGGCCTTGATGATGTCATCCTGTAATACACACT
>JGI24022J15233_10003512_pt1 | contig 15583 bp, 8 predicted proteins | sample Ectturendosymbi2_FD_15233 | JGI IMG/M metagenome (IMG submission 15233)
AGCAAGAGCGGAAACGCCCGAGACCGGTGCAGAGGCGGTTAAGCCGGATCCACGCTGTTCTTGGAAGAGCCATTCCACGAGGGGGTGCCGATGTTGGGGATGAAATTACGGAGTCTCGTATGTGTTGTCCAACCACTCTGTATTCCATTCCGCCCAGAGCGCCACACTTCTGTTGTTGTCAGATGAACTGATGATTTGCTGTGCGGCGGGTACAAATGGGTTTCTCGATTTGCGACGTCGTGCATTTGCACTCGGTGGACAGGTGAACGCTTAGTGGAACAGATGTCCAGGCTCCATGGCACGGCGTGCTAGAGACAATGTGGCTCCTTTTTGACGAAGCTCAACAAGATAACAGGTGCCTTCTCTTGGCCCTCCCCGTTGCGGTATTTCTTGAAATGCTTACTGAACCTGTCGCTACGAGAGGAAACACTGCTATCCGTGCTGGATGTGTTCAGCGTGTGATATGTAGGAAAACGCCCTTTTCAAGGCGCGGGAGCATTTCCGCTGCCCAAGTTGACCCAAGACTCAGCATGCTCCAGCTGAACACTGAGGGGCTCACCACAAACAAGATCCTTATGTGTTGAAATATGTAAATGCAAACAATGCTCTGTATAAGGAGAGAAATCCTTTCTCAGCACAGAATCAAGCACTAAGATCTTACAGAGTACGTTTTCAGACACCAATATCTTGCACTAAGATCTTACAGAGTACGTGCAAGCAACACGTTTTCTTCTCGAGTTGTTGGTAGTAGTCAACTTAAAAAATTCGTTTTCGCAAAAGCATAAGCACTCCACATACCCGACAGAACTTTTGAAACATCTGCAGCCCGAGACTACACAACTGCGCATAGATAGATTTTTTACTGGCCTATGCCTTAGTTGTCACTGCCTCCACTTCGATGCTGGTAGGCTTAGATTTCATCTTTAGACACGTACCAACTTTGCATAATTTAGTGCTCTTTTTTTAAAAGCACTGAAAGTTCTTACCTCCATTCCGACGTGAATTGCATTCTTTGTGAACCCCGGCTCGCCCTGGTCTTTCTTCCCCAGTAAAACCTTTGGCGAGTAGCTCAGGCATAAGCAACCCCAACGTCAAAAACGAACTCGCCTTCCAATTGTCTTTTCGCCATGCATTTTTGGGCATTATTCATCATTTATGTAGGCAGGTTTATTCGTGACTTTTTTTGACTCAAATCACCAAGTAACACAAACACAATAAAAAGAACAAAATACGAAATAGCAGAAAAGTTAATCAGATGTTTTTGAAAAATTCAAATGAGTAAAACAATTCAGGGATGAGGAATTCTGCTAAATTGTGTGAACTGCGTATTATTTGAGTCTCAAAGTTTTCGCGTAAGACCCTTTGGGTCAACTACTCAGTCAGCCGTATTGTTGGCAGACATCAGTAGCAGATTGAAGACGTTTGAAATGAAGAAGGAAAACGATTTGACGAAATGCAATAATGTGAAAACTAACATGCCAATAACTTGAAAATTACATAGAAATTAATAACAAAGTACAATATCAAAGAAAGACAAAAATTACAGAGAGTGAAGAGTACGCTTATATACAGAAGAGGGGTTGCTGCACATATGTATTTCCCAGATGACCTACAATGTTTCTGGTGTGAGTTCGACGCGGTAAGCGAGGAGTCGAGCAACCTACACTAACGACTTTTCAGCAATACCTTTGGGCAGGGCCCGTGAGAAGAAAAAAGTGTGTTGTGCGAGACCTGTTTTATGAGCCGCTTTGGAAATTATAAATCATAAGTGAGCTTCATTATCTTTTCAATATTACAACTAGAAAATGATATGCTTTATTTGTTATTTTTATATTATTCAAAGAATGCACATAACACGGTTGCTTTGCTAGTTTCACAAATATATCAAATTTAACATTACTAGCACGCTATAGAAATTCTCACTAGCAGAGCAAATTTAATAATCTTCTATAGCACTACAACAGTAACAGGAGGACAATAATTTAGTATAAACTCGCTCTGTTTTAACTTCTTGCCTTAATAATCGACATAAAAATGCAAAGCATTTGATACATGATAATGGAAAAAAATTAAAATTAAATTTGACATTTGAAATTTGCAATATACCTGTGCCTACTTGTATATTAACCAGGGCTGTGGAACCGGAGCCCAAGCAATTCTGGATGGCTGGAGCCGTAGCCGTAGCTGGAGCTGGAGCCAAAAACGTTTCGATGGTGGAACCAAAGCCGGAGCCTGAAGTTTGGTTTCCAGTTCCACAGCCCTAGTGTGTGGGGGAAGCGATCTGTACAAATAATACAATAGTTTTCGGTTTTCAACAGACCAAATCCATCAGCAACCGGATCCGGAGCCAAAAACGTTTAACTGTTGGAGCCGGAAACGGAGCTGGATCCAAACATTTTAGATGCCTGAAGTTGGAGCGAGAGCCGGGACCGGAAATTTGAGTTCTGGCTACACAGCCTTGATACGAGCCAATAGTAGCAACATGCAAAAGTTTATATCCGAAAATCCTTTAACTACCGCAGGCCCCATTTTTTCAAAGAACTTTGCACCAATATAACTCGCCAGTCGATTAAGCTAGAGAGCTGTTCAGACCCTCTAAATAGGGGGCAAGTCAAGTAATTTCGATTAAAAAAATTGGAAAGTTTTGGATTTAAGTTTTTTGTGGATGCCGTCATAATTGGGGTAGGTTTTAGGCCATTTTGGCCCAGATTACCGGACCCTGGCCACCAACAGCTAGATGGAATTTTTTACTCAAGTTTGTTTTGGAAACTAGGATAGAATCCGAGTCATTAGAGCTCGTGGTTGCCTTTCTAGCGTTTGTTGTTCAAAAGCTATGACCTCAAAACAACAAATTATATAGTCAATCCCCTAGAGGATTTACAATATTTTTTGCTTTTTATTTTGTGTTTTTTTGTGTGTAGCTCATAACTTTCCAACCACAAACGCTAGAAGGCCAATCCAGGGCTCCAATGTTGCGGATTTTCGCCTTGTTTTTTTTGAAAAAAGAAGCGCAAAGCTTCCTCTTGCGGTTGTGGCTCAGGGCTAAATAAAGTGGGCCAAAAAAGCCTAAACCTACCTCTGTTGTGACGTCACCAACAAAAAAACTCAAATCTAAAACTTTCCAATTCTTTTTAATCGAAACTACTAGACTTGCTTCATTTTTCGAGGGTCTGAACAGCTCTCTAGCTCAACCAGCTGGCGAGTTATGGGCGAACATACCGGGCAAATCGCGGTAGTAAAGGGGTTTCACAATTCACATTTAATGTATTTCCAAACTGGCAATTAGAGAGTTTTTTTCGAGAATAGCACTTTATAAGGATCACGTTTGTCGCTAGGGCTTTGTCTTGTCATAACTTTCTAATTTCCAACCGATAGAGTTATAGAGAGTTGTTCAAACCCTCCAAAGAAGCAGAAGATCTCTTAGGTTCGATTCAAAAACATTCGGACACTTTTGTGATTAACGTGTTTGGTGTGACGTCACAATTGGTAGAAGTTTGAATGACGTAACCAGGGTCTGAGAAAAAAGTTCAAGTGGCAATTTATAACCGTTTTTTCTTTTAAAATAAACTAGGCGAAAGTCCGCATCTTTAGAGCCCTTGATTGGCCATCCAGTGTTAGTGGTAGGCAAATCGTGGCCTAAAAACAACAAATGCAGTTCAGATTGTCAGTTCAGATAACCATTATCAAGTTGAAATATTAATAGACAGTTTTAAAAGCTTCGCTGAAGCGCCATTAGCATATAATGTAGTTTTGCATTTTTAAGATGAAACTATTTGGCTTAATTCACCAGCAGTGTTCAGTGGAAATGAACGCAAGTTGGAAAATGACTCTTGAAGAAAAGCATTGAAAAATGTAGACGGAAGTTCAGTTTATCATGGTATGTTTTTGTCAATATTGGATTAGTGAACATTTGTTGCTCGCAGTGAATTTGATTGCTGAAGTTGGAGCTGTATATTTTGTACTTAACTTTGTTTTTTTTGTTTTTTTTGTAAAAACAATTTCATTAATTACACTTCCAGGTATGCAAGCGTATTCCTCTTCGACCAGTATTGCTAATGGCCGTTGCGTTAAGCTAGCAGATCACAGTGTAGCAGCAGGTTTGGTTGAATAGTTCTAAGAAGGCTAACTCTTTATTGGCTAAATTAATCCACCCTTGAGATTTGTTCATGGCAACAATACGTGGTTTATCTACTTTTGTTTCAATGTCAACTTCCCTAGTAATTTTTATACTGGCTGCGCAGAACTGAAGATACGTTAAGTACAAGAAACTAGTTATCTTGTGCAAGTAAATGACGACACGGTTCGCTTGTGTGCGTCACTGTTGTGACCATCACTGCTGAATGATAAGTCAAGCTCGAATCGTCGCAAAAAGATGAAAGCAATTCCAAACAGGAGATTTCCTCAAAGAGATTGCTGCAAAGCCAAATCTCACCTTGTTGTTTTCGATCAGTGGAAGCAATCCCAGCTGTTGGAGCTTTCACTAATGTTGATATTAACTGAAAGAACTTTGAGACGCCCAGGGACATCTTACGAATTTTTGCAATGATAATTTTTGGTTGAAATTTGAAAACTTATCACATGTTACATTCGTTTGTTTGTTTGTGTCTTTACATGAGTGTAAACTAATCGATTTTATCAAATTGTACCACTTGGCAATGCTGCCTAAGCTTCGTCATACGTTACTAGCTTCCAGAACAGTGGTTCATAGACTGGGTTCGATCGAACCTCTAGGATTCGACGGAGCAGTTTCAGGGGTTCGACGGCGAGACAGACATGTCCTGCTGACTAAACCCACAAGAAAGATTACTGTACAATTAAATATAAACGGTTGATTGATTTTATTTCAGTAACCCATTTTTACTTTCTGTTACATTGGGCAAAAATGGGGTTCGACAAAACCTTCGAAAACTACGCAAGGTTTCGCCGTGTTTCTATAGTTTAAGAACCACTGTTCTAGAATCTTCGCCGCCGGTTGCGCTCTGTTAATCGCCTCGTTCGCCAGTCACGAGGCACTTACTACCAGCAAGCGCATTCCTCGTTGACCAGTATTGCTAATGGCCGTTGTGTTGAGTTAGCAGATCACAGTGTACCAACAGGTTTCCTTGAATAGTTCTAAGAAGGCTAACTCTTTATTGACTAACTTAATCTACCCTTGACATATGTTAATGGCAACAATACGTGATTTTTCTGCTTTTGTTTCAATGTCACCATTCGCTAGTAACTTTTATGCTGGCTGCGCAGAACTCAAGATGTGTTAAATATACGAAACTAGTTTTCTTGTGCAAGTAAATTGCGACTTGAATCGCTTGTGTGCGTCACTGCTGTGACCATTACTACTTCCAGGTATTTTAGCATCATTTCCACAGTTTTCAAATTCTGATCTATGGTAATTCTCCTTTTAAGGATTCCCTGAGGTGAGTAATTTTCTTTCAGTATAATATGTACCTAGCTGAGATTGCTGGATTTTCTTGAGGAATTTTTTTTTTATACAAAGCAATATTTTTAGAGCTGGACGTCAACAAATCCTTTGTCAATCTTTCCTNGAAGCAAATCGATAAGCATAATTTGGTCGACAATTTCATGGCATATACTANTAACATTTTCACCGATGAGGATTCACAAATGATGTGTGACTGTTATTGTTAAAATTANAGGCGCTAAATATCATCAGTGTTTGCTTCTTCCGGGAAGGATGAAAGCTCGACGTTTTTAAGCAGCGAATTTGTTGGTCAATAATATATTTTTGCCATGTCTGGGATGAAAATTGAAGTTGATAAAGGAGAGTAGATGATTATAAATGTCATAGACAGCACTTCCAGAGAAGGTAACCATAAAGAATATTTGAGTAGATACGATAAAGTAGTGGCGGTTGACAAATATAGGAAAATCTAGTTGGAGACTGTCTATTAAAAAGAATGCTTTCCCAGCCGAGAGTCAGACACTGAAATCCTACAAAGTATATATTTCGCCTACTAGCTAGGTAAGCATCGTCAGCTTTAATATGAAAATGTATATAGGTACAACTAAATATATTGTCGATAATCAGTAATTTGGTTGTCGTGATGTCATTTCAAAAAGTTACATTATGCGCTATTGAATGCATAGGCCTACTGTGCTTGCGTTGACAATCGTACGTGTGCTGTGCAGCAGCGGGAGATATAACGAACAGAGTCATGAATCGATTTCAGTGGCATCCAAGCTAACCGAAGTGTCTGGTTCTTGGCTGTGAAAGGATTCCTTTCGATAGACATCAACGGGACCCAGATACGTTTTCAAACGAATCAGAATGACTCTAATGTTAATTAGAATGTAAAACGGTTCGGTCGAATTTTTTTCCAAAACTTGTCTTGAGCCGTGTAAAAAAATATAAAGACTTGTAATGACTGGCCCATTGCATTCCTATGGATATAATTAGTTGCTTTTACAACCTTTTTGGATGGTGCAAGCACCGTTTACTCTAAATTTTCCAATTTTTATTCCACTTTAGCGTACACGAATTTTACATACAACCCAAAGTATACTGTTCGGTTATATCAACGCATACAACCACAGTATCTTTCCGCATCAATACAAGAAAAACGTCTGACTTGAAAATACTCGACAGCAGGAGGGAAAGGTTCGTAATGTCTCGGCAGCAGGTTGCGTCTCGACTCAGACTTGACTCAACATGGTTAGGGACTCGGCTCGGCTTGTCTTGAAGTTTATTTACGTTTAGGCTGTTACAGTTCTTTCAGTTACATTTAGAGTGTCATAGTTGACTCTTAAAGAGTAATANTTCTGTCTATCGAAATATGTATAAGTANCCCTGTCTTTGTGCGTATAGAGAAGTGCCTGTGTNTATGTGCATATGCATACAGTAGGTACTGCCAGCAGTTTATATGTGTTTCAGATTGGGCTCACGATTGGTAANAGCTAGGAATAGCTGCGACACAGCAGACCACTTCGAAGGTACTCTTACAACACCATTGGTCGGGACTCTTCACAGAACGTCGGTGTCAAGCTCTGTCTTAAAAGTCCGCATCCATGATTTCCATTTGCATTGTATTTTGAGCTCCTGAGTATGCTGCATTAGCTGAGACAACGTGTTATTTGTTGCATCGCTTGCTTCAAGTCATATTTGCCTGTCGCGTGCGGACATTGTTATCGAGCGTCGGCCGTCGGTATTAGCATTGTCTTGCTATGTAACGGAAAGTTTTGAGATGGTTTTACAGTACTTCGACTGCTTCTGCTTACTTGTAGCCCGTGACCAATCGCAAACGTCCATAGACAAACCGAGCGGCTAAGTCCACATCTTTGCAAGTAACTTTTTCCGCTCTGCGTATCTTGTATGAAGCCTTATGAACGGTTGCTTATTTGTTTGTTATGTCTCTACACACTTGGTATATTGTTTTGCTTAATTGTTCCTACGGTGAAATTTTCCTATCCTCTATTAAACGGGACGCATTTTTCTCTTGTGGAACAAACTTAGCTGGTTAGCTTTATTGTTTCTTGATTTTAACAAATTTTCAACTNTCAGGCATTTGCATTTCGCACAGCTGAAGGGCCTTCTAAGCAGAATGAAGTACTGTATATGGTCTGTANATATAATATATAGGTGTCGGATTCTTTGCTATGAAACGATTCCTTTCAAAAGACGATAGATATTATTCTCCATAGATTACTAACATGTTTAAAGACAGAGCCAACATGCCCTTTCGTGTATCAATGGAAAGAAGAAGGTTTGAATACCTGAATTTCCGACAAGTTCGAAAGCATTCTGTTTGAAATAACTGCCACAAAAAGCGTGACACAACAGAATGATGATACATTGTGTGATCGACCCTTGAATTGCTTAGATTTTGTTCAGGAAGTTTTCAAACACCAGCATGCTCGAAGTTTTCAAACTAATGCAAATGAAAATGTGTTGTTACAAGGTCTGCGGAGCCGGAGCTTGCAGCGNGGCAGCTGCAGATCNTTTTGCAAGGAGCCGGAGCTCAGTTGAATATTTAGAGACGGAGCTGGAGCTGTGGCCATTNCAGANGTAGCTCCGGCTAAGGGTCCCTTCTTAGATACTAACGGTTTTGCCAAATTTTACTGAAAACTAGACTTACTTTACCGAAAACAGTGCTCTCTCCAGCTGAACTAAGCGCGATTCTTACGAGTTACTACACCTGACTGCAACAATGGATCTCTGATGCTTTTCGTGGTTTGCTGCTAGCTGGCATGGCCAAGATTGTAACAGGCAAAGTACACAATGAATGCAAAACTATTGGTCGACTGGGACTGGACTGTGTCAAAATGCTCAGAGGCGAATCTCGTTTTCCAAACAGACTTTTTCTTGATTCTGGTCGTAATAAATAACAAAATGTCTCCAGGCATTAACGGAAAAGTCAGTGACTGCCTTTCCAGAATTTGTGTTACTATTTTGAGTAACCTTTCTCCTAGTAATTGCTTGCTGAATCGTCTGACGTTGTGATGGTTGTTTATTCGCTGATTTTCTCATATTAAGAGTGTTGTTTGTAAAAAAAAACAACTATATAAACCGGCTCAAATAAATGCGTTATATTCTGTTAGTTTGTATGCTATATAAATTTAATTTTCCAGTCAACTTGAAGCACAACAAGGCAATTAAAAATATTAATGTGTAACAACGAACAGAACCTGGAGCTAGGTCCGCAGCCATGTTCATGAAAAGGAAAAGCTCCGGAGCCGGATCAGTTTCGTCTTCACTGCGGCTCCGCAGCCCTGGTTATAACTTCTCTATTGCTTCAGCAACAGCTTTGCAAAAGCACAAACTTAACCGATATATTGGAAGTGTTTTTTCATCGTTTGCTGCAAAAAGATAACAAAATCTGAAATCACGCTCAGTTTCTCTTCGTACCATGTAACAAAACCAAGTTATATTGCATTGGTAATTTTTTGTGTTGTCTTGGATTTTTTCAAGTTGTTGAGCGAAACTGGCTGAAACAAATATCTCGGTTTTAACTCTGCAGATGGAAAAATATTTGCAAGCTATCGAGACTGCTAATGCAACATTCCATTTCGGCGATAAACGCCAAAACGTTTAGTGATTTTAATTTTCTTGGTGTATTCGTATAAAATATAGACGTTTGTCGACACTTTTCCATAAATTCCAGTAAAATGTATGTGCATGTTTTGTGATGCCAATCCTGCCTCCAATAAAATTTCTCCTCCTCTTTCGCAACACACCAAGGCAAGCTGTGCTGTTTCTAAGCATTTTTTCTCAATCGCAACACATCGAAGACTTTGGAGTCTGCAAGATGCTCCCAAATACCACGCAGTGCAACTGCTGGGCAGTGAATAGAAGAATATTTTGTAACAGAAGGCTTTTCCAAATTAGCTTTCGTATTTCAAACTTCTATTAAAACTTAACTGGAATTAAATTTTTTTTTTCATCTTGTCTACTGCCAAACTGCGGTTTTTGCATTAAATGCACTTGGCAACCAGCGGTGCGTAACCAAATTCAAGTTATTAATTGGCTAAAATATATTTAAAAATAACTTCATTAGGACTAAGCGCGAGCTGAGTTGTAACGCTATCCCCTTACGTTTCGCAATGGTTGCAGTTCAGATGGAACAAACGCTGCATATTCAAAAACATAAATATGACAGAGACAAACAATAGCGTTATTTAGTGAGCATTTTAAGGTATTTTTCTCTCCCCAGATTTTGATAACTTAGGCAATAGCTCAGTGGTAAAATGTCCGCCTTCCAATTGGAAGGTTGGGTGCTCGATCCGAGTGAATTGCCATAGCGCTCCTTGGGCAAGAGCGTTCACCTCAACCGCCCCGGCAAGAAGCACAATTCAGGCTTCGGCCTGCTGCCAACAGCCTCTGAGTGAATTGCCATAGCGCTCCTTGGGCAAGAGCGTTCACCTCAACCGCCCCGGCAAGAAGCACAATTCAGGCTTCGGCCTGCTGCCAACTGCCCTCACCAAAATTAAAAAAAAAAAGAAAAAACATAGATCAGGGCTGATAAAGCACGGAAACAGCCAATCTCAACTTAGTTTTATGAAAAGCAGGGAAAAAGTTCTTTCAGAGAAAAAGCCTGTTTGAACAGGAGACTCTGAGCGCTGCTACAACCAAACTACAGAACAGCAGTTGGTTAGTTTTATAGCAGAACATAACCTGTCAGCTGCGTTTCACTCCGGTTAAGGCGCTAAGCCATTGTTGTCTCTTGCTCAAGCAAGAGCACCTCAAGAATTCCAAAAATGCTCTCAAAGCATATTAGTTTGAGTGACACCAAGTGCACAAATGTAATAAAGCAGTTACCTATGGTCTACATTTGGGAGTGCTAAAAGTTAAATGAAGTAACACACAGCTTTGTAATAAATCTAGTGAATTTTCTAAAATTTTGGGAATCTTCAGCTCAACTATAGGGAATTTCTAGTCAATATTTGTGGGAATCCTGGATGCAAAGTACGCCGATTCAAAATCAGCATTTGCAATTTGTGTGCTCAGTTGCAAACATCCAGTTGGGACTGCAAAGCATTTTGCACTGATAAATTAACCTTGTTTCACATATGAAACAACTGTAACGGTGAACGCGTAAGCTTCAAGTTTGCAACGAGTTGTGTTTTCGAAGTTTAGAAGGAACCATGCCTTCGATGTAAGCATGATGTAAGGCTTTTCAAAAATTATCCCAAGATTCCAAGCATGACCAAAAATGTGGCGTCAACATCGAAGTTCCAAGAATAACGTGGTTTCGTTAAATTTAGCGAAGTTCCTGCTCCCTCGGAAGCTCACTTGTCCAGGAGGAGGAAAACTGATATTCAAGACGCCGTGACCGCAATTTTTTATTGGTTTCTATGCTGCCTGCAATGAAGCGAGAAGTTCAACTTCACCATTTTTTTCAAAAGGTTTTTCGTTAAGCATGCCAGAACTTAATCTTGGATTCTTAAGAAAGAATTTCAATTTTCAACAAAAAAGCAAAACGATGCAAACGAGAAGTTAGAAAATCGCGATGAAAAGTCTTCAGACTGGGTTGCTTGTATTAAGTGACTTCACACGGATGAGCTCCCCGACTTGAGAAAAAACAACAAACTGCGACTTGTTCATATCTGCACTAGCCGTTAATAAATGTGTACAAGGGAACGCTTCACGCACCAGTGACCTGCCACCGATGCAGCGTGTATTACAAACAGGGGCGGTCTCTAACCGATTGGACCGATTGCTTCCACTCGGGCCTCGCGCCGAATGTGGCCCTGCGCTACACCTACGCAAATTACTCAATCTATTGAAGCTGTTTTTATGCTGACGGCGCGGGGCCCACAGTATTTTTAAAGCATGGAGCCCGATCCTAACGAAAGTGAAAGTGAACTGCGACGTTCAAACGCCATCGCAACAATGGTGATTGTTTTGCAGTAATTTGTAGCCTAGTTTTTCCAAGAGCGCTTAGTTAAGGCAGAAAGGGTTTATGCGTTCAAGCTGTTTTCTGTTTCAGTCATTTTGTATTTGGCAGGTCATGCTTCAATAGTTACTGCTATTTGTCTTCTAAAAGTTCAGTTCGTAATTGCAATGTGTGCTGCTTCATCATTCTTTAGCGTTTTTCTTTTTTCCTCTCGTACAAACTTAAACTACAAACTAACCAAAACCTAAATCTGATGAGGCAACCTTGGATTGGAGAAAAACTTTGAAATACGCCTAGTTTTAATTATGCCAACTGAATGGCCATTCCAGGTGTGCAAAAATAACGGTTCCTTATAAGGCATCAAAAATAACGGTTCCCTAAAAAGTAACAAGCACAGGCGCATCTGCTTTGTGAAGAAATGGAAGCATTTGAACCAATTCTGCCAAACGAGATTCAAAAACCCGTGAAATTTTTTGAATTTCTCGAACACAATAACAGATACGCCTCTTTCCCTAATTCGTTTATTGCCCTAATGGTTTATATGACTAATGTTGCCATTTCTGATGTTCTAACATCAAATCTGATGTTTTCAAAGAAATTTCTGGTGTCTGATGTTTTGGCGACAAACCTGATGTTGACTGGGCTGTTGTCTTCATTTTCTACGTTTCGTCTCCTTTAGGATGCAAAAAAGTTAGATTCATAATTTTTAGGTCTGTTTGATCAATCTCTCAACCTCACGTGTGTTTGGCTATCCTTCTAAACTGAAGAAGCTCCCTTCGCTGCGTTGAGAATAACATTTCTTCGTTACGCGCATGACCTAATTTTCCATCCAAAAACGACACTTCGCTCTGTTTCGGATTAAACGAGGTTCGTCACGCTTTGTTAGATATTGGAAATAAAAGCATTTATCATTCATCAAAATGTAACGTAAAATTCTGATGTTATCTGTGTGGGAACTTACTTATTACTTGCGTCGTATTGTGCTCTCTTTTTGGATTTGGTCGCTGGTTTCACGCTCGTACCAAACCTTGTGCATTCGGGCCCGTATCATTGCTGAGATTATAGGTGTCGTGATTGTAAATAGTGCTTTCTATTTGTTCTACAGAGCGGCTGATCTTTAGCTTATTAGCCTAGCGAACTTGTCGAGTGATCTTCGCATCTGAAAGGCTGCTCTGTCGCAATCTGATGTTCGAGAAGGAAACAATTTGATGTTAACGAGGCTGACGCCAGTGGCAACACTGGATTGACCATTCTGGTGATCGTGGCATCCAGAAGGGAGTGCTTCTAAGCTCAAACTAACCGAAACCTATTTGAGATCATCAATCCAGCAGTAGCGCCTAAATAGTTTGCGGTTTTTGTCCATTGATTCCAAACTTAGCAGAGGCCTAACCATGGACAAATTGCTGAAAGACATTGCTGATGTTAAAGCATAAAGAATAAGTATCACTTAGCAAAGGCAACGTTTGTAGCGCACTCTGCAATAGTCTGAAGTGCGCCGATTTGGTTTGCGTGTTTTCCTGTTATTCTTTTGCTTGGAGCTGTCTTACCTGTTTGATTCGGTGCTGTCATTGTTGTGCAGCATTTTAACACAAGGTTGCACTGTGTAGTTTCATGTGAAGTGCTGTTATCACGCTTTTTCTTTTGCTGTTGTTTCGTAGTTAAGCTGTTACATTCTTACTGGCTAATAATATCAAGCAGCGTTGTTAATTCTTTTTAACACATGGCCAATTGGCTGTCGCACCCCGTGGAAGGAACCTGGCCAGAGAGGAGGTATTGAATTTGAATGTCTCTTGGATTTATTGGGTGTTACAGAGATGTCCGTTGAAGTCTCTGCTAGAGAGGTGAAACTAGGGGCATATCACCAGACAATCCTGGCTTGGTACCGTCCTTTCAGGCCTGACTCTTTAACATCACCAATTTCTATCATTATGACTTGATGACCCCCTCAAAAATTTCTGCACACGCCACAGAGTGGGGCCCCGCAGAAATGCTTCCAATCGGGCCCCGCACTTGCTAAGGCCGGCCCTGATTACAAAGGTCTCCACGACCCTTCGGTGCAGAGCAAGCCGAAATGGGCGGCCGCACATCACACGTAATAACAACCTGGCGCTCAATTAGGGTCACGAGCACTGTACATGACAGGTTGCATCTTCAGGCTGAGTTGCGGATGAAACTTAACCTTGAGGTGCCGGGTGCGTGAAAAGCTGCATAATGTGATTACGTTAATAATGAAACCGTTGTTTTGATATAACTATGAAATGCTTGAACCGTTGGACAGAAATGATCACGCGTAATGTGGAATCCTTGTGGACACCAAGATTAGTGAAGTATTTGTCCGAAAAATAAATGAAAAAGTAAAGAATGTTCAAGAGAAAGTTGAGGAAAACATCTGTCATTGACATAAGAAGGCGCAGCAAGCTATTGGTGAAGAACTTACCGTACATCTGAGTGATGGTGTCAAAAATCTCCGATTTTAACGAGGTGTTTTAAAGCAGAACTGTCTCTTGTATTGTGGAAACTGACAACGTTTTTGTTGCAGAGCGTAAGCTCCCTCTATATGTTCAAGGACGGAAATTAGTTTCGCTAAGCTTGAGATCTTCCAGTGGAGAAAGCTGAGCTCGCGATGCTGTAGTAGTCCAATCGGTGTTTGGACACCTTGATCGTTGGCAATGACCTCGAAAGTTGTCCAATAGGCTCAGAACTGTACTGCAGGAAGTAATTTGTGTTAAGTGAAAAGTCTAACTTCGTTGTTGAAGCGCTGAACGTTATGTATTTGATATTGTTTAATTGAAGTTGGGCAAAAAAACGACTTTCCCGAATACAGCTGGACCAACACTCAACAGTGAATCTTATCGTGATACGAGAAGAAGCGAAGACTGTGTTTCGTGCCATACTGCAGAGAACATAAGCGTTACCATCTTTCCATGCTATTCAACTGGATCAGAATGCCGTGTTTGAATGCAGCAGCAGTTGGCTTAGCGAGACGGGGTTGCAAAACCTCAAATGGAAGGGTTCATGGACAAACCGTAGAATCTGCAAAAGANAGGAGGTCAAGTGACACGCCGAGTGCTTATCTTGTGCTTCATTGCTTTCGATTGCGAGGAGGGAACGATCCCAAACATCACTGAAAACCTCAGTCAACAACGCCAGCAGTCGCATCGCCACAAGGGTGTGGTGGGCTTTGCCCCCGAAACAAAGCTCCGAATCCCCCAAATTGAATTATGAAACACTATAAATCAGTGGATTTTTTATCAAATTTTCAGAAGCCATGCCCCCCTGCAGAAATCTAAAGCCCTCCTATTGAAAACTTTCTGGCGACGATTCTGGTTTACAATAGGTTTTCACAAAATTCTGTCTCCTCTTGGCTTCTTGCCATATGTATCCCATTTAATAATTAGATTCATCATTTTGGAGTGCTTTGCACAAACATAAATGTTTACACTCTCCAATTGCAATTTCTTGCAAAACAATCGCAGTGTTTGCGAATGGTTTCGGAGGAACGAACAGATCCAACTTAATCCGGCGGACTTTTGTCAACCGACAATGCCTTTGAGCTTCACTAAACAACAATGCACCTTGTGAAAGTTTTCAATTTACGTCAAGTCAAAGACCATCGGAAATAGTGCGATAGTTTCCCAAACTGTGCCAACTTTTCTGAAAACAGTGACTCCTAAATTGTGGAGTTTCTCTTTCTGTCACCGCCCGGGTGCAAACTTTATTGTGACTATTATGGTGCATAATATCAAAAGCAGACCTTCGGTTAAGTTTATTCAACTATCACCAAATTATTTGACACGTGACAAGTTGATTTCACACAGCACTTGTTCAAATAAAGTTGCTCTCAAAATCCCACTCACAGCTACGCTATTATAGAAAACCCTTTTAAAAAACGATATGTTAATTCAATGCAAGATTTTGCATGAATCCTACAGGAGATGCGATATTTTTAAATGCACTTTGTAACACTATTCATGTGGACACTTAAAAGCACTAGTGTTTCTGTATGCTTTCGAGGAATCAGTCGACTGTCATCTGCTTTCGTCGAAGCCAGAGAAAAGCTTACTTTTCTCATGAAATGCAAGAGAGAAAAAATCTTGCTCCCATCTAACAGCAGAAAAAACGTAGACTTTAAATTTTAATTGTAGTCTTAAGTTTGTTTTTTCTCTGCTGTTACTTCAGCCTTTCAACTTTTCACCTGCAAGCTTTGCTTGCAATTTTCAGGACTGAGGATGCGT
>JGI24022J15233_10003513_pt1 | contig 15580 bp, 11 predicted proteins | sample Ectturendosymbi2_FD_15233 | JGI IMG/M metagenome (IMG submission 15233)
ATTCCCCACTTTGCAACGCTTCAGACCTGCGAAGGAAAACAATACTGTCGATGCGCTGCACTGCTGCAGCGTGTATTCCTATTAATTATCGCCCGCTTGTCACATCCAAGACCTTCGTTTTATTAAGACTAAGTATCTTTGTGTTCTTTGACTAACTGCTGTGGGAACTGGTACAGGCCATGAGTTTGAGCCAAACAAGTGAATGAAAATAAAAATGTGAAAACGACGTTTATTTATGAGTTCAACAGACAGTATAAACTACGATTGAATTGAGTGTTTGCCACACCGTGCCGAAAATTATGTGGGCTGCAACAATATGTTTTCCTTAGAGAAACACCTATCTTTGCTAAATCTTCCGCTCACATGAGAATTCATTCAGATTTTACCCAAAGTGCATTACATAATTTTTTGGTAAGAATTTGGTGGGTAGTGCCAAACAATTTCTTCTTTCATTAACCATCACTTGCACTGTACATGCCCAAACAATCAAAGGTTTAATTGTGTTTGCACTTGCGAATATTCACGTAAATTTCATCATGAGATGTACCCTTTCCTGCGACCGTGGAGTTGGCAAAAATGGGTGCTTTCTTGTTCCGGCAAATCACATATAACACATGATTAGAAACGAGGCGACTAGTAACTGTGATGGGCCTTACAACTAGTCCACGTCGGGCGTCGATGAATTACAATAAAGCCGGCGATGAGTAGCAGTAGTGAGTTTATTGGCGATAAGGCAGTTCATAGTAAACAGTCTGCTAGGACACCGAAAAAATCAGTACTGTTATCAATTCAGGTGTCCCTTAACAAGCTAATATTAAAGACACATTTCAGTTAAAGAAAAGGCCATGCGAAAAAGATAACTAGCAACACAGTTCAAGGGTTAGGGGATGAGGACTTTGTTGTGAAGGCCAACGCAGCACGCACCATTTATACGATAGTGCATTATGAAACTGATTTGTTCATGATAGAGTAAAAATGGAAGTCGTTGTTTATTTTGTTTCAGGCTCATGGGTCAGATTCCCAAGCAATGGTAATTGAACAATAAAAACAGCACTGAAACTGTTTTATCGAAAAAAACAAAAAACTATACGATCGAAGTATCGTTGCAGACAACTATACGATCGAAGTATCGTAAAGCTTGATTAACCTCAAAATTTTTAGTGCAACTTTCGGAATTGGGGGGCGCAATTGCCCCTATTGCCCCCCTGGCTACGCGCCTGCTTGTGCACAAGCAGTACTTGAATTGAACATATTTGTTCCATGAATGTTTTAAATGAAATAAACCACTATGTTCCATAAGGCTATGCTTGAAAGATGTATTAACTCTTGATTGTCTTACAAATGACCTTTCACCAATTTAAACACTTGAATAGTAAAAGTTCTTAATCTAAGAGTTTCATCAAGGATGGTAATGGTAATCTTAGTACATGTCATGGTAAGCTAAATATTAAACTAATGATCAAAACACTTCAAAATCATTTTAACAAAAGTAATACTCAAGCAGATGAATTAGCTCTTCTGACGATTGTTTTATTGTTGGCGGACGTTTCGCTAACCTATTCACGTGCGCTTCCTCAGGGCAATGTTTTTAACCACACGCAGTGTAACATGCACCTTACTCATAACAAGAAAAATGAGCGGTATGACGTACAAAGACAAAAGCGCAAAACTTACCAACACGTTATAGGAATGGGTGACAGCATGGCACAGAAAAAAACGTAGAAGTGGAAAATGAAAAATGCTAGGCGATGATGAAGTATAGCAACACAATAAATGGAGTGAAACCTACATAGAAATGCACAAAAACGGTTATATAGCGTGAGGGTAGGGGGTAAAATTTAGAACAAATAAATAAAGTGGAAAATAGCGAATAAATGAAGTGTGAAATGTGGGTGGTCATGGTTGATGCAATTACAGGCACAAAGACGGTCAATAAGAAGACAAACTCAAAGAAGTCCGGTAACGGATACGCTTCGCTCATGTTTTAAAACATTGTAATAGATAGCCGGGAAGTTTGCGCTTTCATCATTTACAGTGTCAGTTTTCAAATTAATATAAAAAGATTCCAAAAAATGCGTTTATGATAACTATTTACGTGAGGTAGAACATGGGCGTAATCCCGATTGAAAGCATGGCCACTTTGTGCTGCAGGTTTTGTTAACGCTGTTTTTTTCTGGATTTTGAATATTTCGAGGTAAGGTGTCCCTGTGGCGTTCTTCCAGTCGAGCACTCAGGCTTCGTTTCATTTCTCCAGTGTTCACAGTTCCCACATGGAATTTCATAGGCGACGCCTCGACGTTTGCTAGCAGGGACGACATCTTTTCCTGAAGCTAGGACGGCACTTAGTTAATTATAGACTTGAAAATAGTTCGTATACGGTGTCTCTCTAGAATCCGTTTCAAAATCTCACCCAAGTTTGCTGAGGAAGGTGAAACGACATCAGATCTAAACTCAAGCGATCTGTTATACTGTTTCTTCTTTTCGTCCACCCTTTAAAGGACGTGTCGGCCTATGCATAGGCCGGTACTCTTTTGGCCATGACTCGCCAGCTGCTGCAGCCAGAGAGGTGTTCAAACCCTCTACGGATTCAGCAGGTCTTCTAGTTCCTAGTCAAAAAACATTTTTCAGTTTTGGGTTTGGGGTCCTCTCGGGGGGACGTTGCAAGTGGGGTGTTCTGCCGCTTTTATGACCTATTTCACCCGTCTCCAGGCGCCAACATTTTGGCCCAATTTGTTTTAGAATCTAGGCTATCCAACGAGTCTTTAGAGCCTTGACTGGCGTTCTAGAATATCTGGAACCAAAGTTATGCCACAAAAACCCAAAAGTGGTCAAAATTTATACCCCTACAAAACGAAACCTGGGTTGAATAACACCCAGTTTGGATATGGTGGGAACTCGCCGCCATAATAGGCTATAGAGCTGTTCAAGCCCTCTGAAGACTCATGAAGACCTGGTGTTTCGACTGCAAAAAATATTCAGTGTGCCTTGTCGGAATTTTTGGCCAAGTTTACATAACCACATGATGTTTTGACAGGTCTGCCAAAACATTGGATGACGTCAACCTACCGTGGGAGGTCAACAACCGAACAAAATTCGTGACTCAAAGCTTTACTGGGTGTAAACGGATTCTAGGCTACAGTACGAGTCTTTAGAGGGTTTGATGGACTTTTTAGCGTTTATGGTTCAAACGTTATGGCCAAACTTCCGGAAATTCATTAGGCGAATCCCCACTAATTCTTTAGGGATATCTTACAATATCAGGGGTCTTCCGGCCATAGCTTGGGCACCGGTAACTCCAAGAAATCGATCTAAGGCTCTACAGATTCATATTCCAGCCTAGAATACAACCAAGCTTTCAGCCACAATTTCAGCTTATTGTCCGAGCGATGACGTCATAAGAGAATAGCCAAAAAAGTAAAACATTCCCTCATTCAAACGACACCCACCGAAAAACCCAAACCCAAATCTCAAAAGTTTTTTTTTTTTCAGTCTACAACACTTCACAAGTCTTTCAAGGGTTCGAATAGCTCGCTAGCATGTCCTAGCGGCGAGTTATTGCAATTTGAAATGCCACCAGCGAGAGACTCAATGCCGATTCTGCAATTTTCTGAATTTGGGATAAAATGCTTTTTTTGGCCATAACTGTCGTTCCGGACATGCTAGAAGGTTAATCAAGGGCTCTGTAGACGCGGCTGATCGTCTAGTTTCCAAAACATTTTTGAGCCATAAAAATGACTCATCGGATTGGTGCTCAGAGCCCGTCAAATTTGGTCAAAAATTCAAAAACATGTCCTCTTTGTGACGTCACCAAGAGAAAACACCACACTCAAATATAACAATTTTTTTTTTGTTAAGCTAGAAGACTTGCCGAATCTGTACAGGGTTTGAGCAGCTCTCTAGTTGCAGAGGTTGTGGAGTTATTAACAAAAATGTGCCGCCCCATATATAGGCCGGCGCGGTCGTTAAAGGGTTCATCTACTTCGGGTAACTATTCAACAAGAGAGTTCGTTTCACATACTTCAATTCGTTGTTCAGCTAGATGGCTGTGGAGAAGAGTTCTTTAGCTCGTTCGAGAAGAGTTTTAACGACTGATTGCTTATGCTGTATAGGGTGTTCTGATCTGAAGTTGAGGTATCTAACTGAATGGGTTGGCTTACGATATACTGCTGAGAGTAAATGGCCACTTGGCGAACGCTTAATCAATAGGTCCATAAACGGAAGGCATCCTTTTTCTTATTCCATTGTGAATTGGATGGAACTTTCTATTGTGTTCAGACGTGTCAAGAATTAACAACTTTGATCTTTTCATGATCACAAAAGTGTCATCTACGTATCTTTTCCACAAACGTGGAGGGTCTGCAAAAGTTTCTAGAGCTCTTGTTTCTGTGTCTTCCATGACTAGTTTGCCACTACTGATGAGACGGGGGGCCATTGCTGTTAAAAAAAAACTTGTTTGTATTGTTTTCCACGAAACGTAAATTTGGTGAAATTTTAAGCAAAGTTCTTTGACACACCTGTGCGTTGACTCAGTCTACGTTTAATGACAATTGAATTGGGACTTTTGTAAATAAGGATACCACATCGAATGAGACCATTATTTCATCAGTTTGGAGTAATTCATGATTAACTGATGATAGGAAGTCTGAAGATTTTCTTACGTGGTGTTTTGATTTTCCAATAAGTGGTTTCAGTAATGAGGATAATTCCTTAGCTAAGCCGTAGGAAGGTGAGCCTGTGAAGGACACTATTGGTCGGAAATGGATTTTTTCTTTGTGTAATTTTGGTAGTCCGTACAACCGTGTTGCTGTGGCATCTGAGAAGTGTTGTGGCATCTGAGAAAAGTAATACTTTTCCAGGTAAGAAGCAGATGCTAAGATCCTGCAGATTAGATATTTTGCCTACTATGTAGGCATCATCACTTTGTACAAACTGTATGAAACCTTGATTTGCAAACGCAAATATGACTACATATTATGTCGCCAAAACGTTGGTTTGCAAACGCAAATATGACGACATACTATGACGTCGCAAACAGCGTATATCCAGTAACAATGAACACCAAACGCTGCTGCTCAATACTAGACGTTGGTAGGCATGCAACCAAGCAGTCGCCCCGCACATCACCAGACCTTTGCACGCCACTGGTCATTAACCTTCAGTGATTTGATCAGCGACTTTGCTTTGAAAAACGCTCGCAAAAATCCTTGTAACGTAACCAAACACCACTCTAAGATGAATGCTTATTATTTCATTTATACATACATTATATTCTTTTTTAATCCATGAGTTTCGTTCATATTGTGATTGATACTAGTTAATGATTCGTTTTTGGCTCAAGCTTCATTTGCTTCAATAATGCAAGTACAGTACTTCAATTCGTTCATTCTGTTTTTCATATATATGTAGAGAGGGGCCCTTTTCTTAGTTTCAGCCAGGGGCCCCATACAACCTTAATCCGCCCCTGGCGATGACAACCACTGATGTAGGAGGCGGGGTACAAGGGTTGCAACCGTACTACCATACGTTGGAATTGGGGAAAATCCGGGCAAAGTCCCATAAAAACCGGTGAAAAGTGAGGAATTTGGGGTGCACACCTTCGCAACATTGCTGTATGTGCGTTTATTTTACAAAAATGGCACCAAAATGAAGACGTTTTATTTTTATTTTTTGGAGGTCTTGTTTCAATTTAGCTTGTGTAGTTTAGCAGGTTTCAAACTGTCTTTTCTTTTTGTTTTTTGGAGGTTCATTTTACAGGTTATCACAGGACAAAAAATTTACAGGAAAAATCCTTTTGTTTTTTTTTCTCAAAACAGCTACAACTTGCCTTTGAGGCATTTGGTTCTTTGCGATTGTCACTTATTGAATTTTAAAGTGTTTAGAAACAACAATCTACGGAAATTAGTGCACGTTTCAGCATAATGCAATGAACAACATTTTCAGAAAATATTAACATGACTGTTGGTCCCTAATTTGGTAATGATTTCGCCTTAGCGCCCACGGTTCATTGATTTGTGCCCTAAGAAGAAACTGCAAAGAAATTTAGTGTTTCCTCAATCGTTTTTGGTGAACATGCATAACAAAACAGGCAGTGCAGCCCTGTTAGGACTCCAAATGACTCACGGGTTTCAGCAAGTTGAGATATTTTTGCTGACTCCACACATCCTTATGATGTTATGAAAAGAGAAATTTTGAAAAAGAGTCTAACTATTCCAAATATCGAATAAAAATGTTTTTATCGGCGCAGGTGATTTTTGAACAGCTTCTAATGACATCTAATCCATTGGTGACTATTAGGTGATCACATCACATATAAGGCTTAAATTACCTTAAAATGGCTGAATACTTAAATATTTCTGTTGTAATTATTTCATACATGAACTAAAGCCTGCAATACGTCACTATGATGTTAGTGGCCACCATCCTATCTATCTTCAAGGTGAAACTGGACGCACACCGGATAAATTAACGAAATGTGTATGATGGTAGAAACAATATCTTCTCAGTAACTTTGTGATTCACCCAGCAACTTACAAAAACATTTTACAGGTAACCACGAGGATCCAAATGACGAATGCACAAGCTTTTAAAAAAATTTAAAATCCTCGCAGATTATCATGCTCAGTTGCGCATGAAAATGACTAATGTGACCAGTAAACCATCAATATCAAAGGGTACATTGAAATATATTAAAATCCAAAATCAAACGACATGTTTTTGAAATACAGGTGTACATTGGATGAATACTTCCACAGTCCTCAAAATCTTTTTTAGGCCTACTATCCACAAATATCAAGAACATATATGCTAGTGCTAAAGACATCCATAGTATAGTTTGACCATGCCCATATGCAGTTATAAAACCTTTTTTTCTGTGGCTCACAAGTTTAATTTTTACACGTTTCATAGCTAACTGTGTGTAAAGTTATGCTATGATTGAAAGCAGCTGTGAACTCACGCGTTTCAAATACGCAATGAAGGTTTGTTTAAAATCTATTTTTGTCTGCATCAATACAGCATTGATATAGATAGATGTTACACATCTTTCGCATAACGATTAAGCATTTTGGGACATGTTGACGGTGTAGCAAAGAGAATTTCATGCTTCACTTCAAGTTTTTTCATTTTATTAACCCATCTGGCTTTTTATGCAGGGTTTGACAAGACTTTTTGTGTAATATTACATATTTTGTTGAATCTGGGTCAAAATGTTAAGACGATCGCAATTAAAATCAACATGATTTCTTGAACACCAGTACAACCAAGGCGGCCATTTTGATCGTTGGCAATCTTCAATGCCAAATAGATTTACTTTTGGTATCACTAGTCTGGTGAGACTTCACAACATTTCGTAAATATTTGAAAAAAATGCACTGCAAAAATTTGGCAAAAACTACCAACCAGTAAATGTTTTGCAAACATCGTTACCAAAAACCACCAATTGCTGAACTTTGGCCACTGCTTACTTTTGCAAATTTGTAGCGTCACTGTGCAAAAAACAGATTGATTGCTTTTCAAATTAATCGCTTGAATGTCACCTCACGGTGAGAAAATTGGCAAAGATACGCCAACACTACGGAAAGCAATTGGATTTGCCAGACTTCCGAGAATACCAAACGCTTTTCAGTTTTTAATAGGCTATTGTAATGCTGACTGGCCTGAATGAAGATGGTTCAAGTGAAAAAATCTGTGACGATGTGGAACGTGAAAAGACACTGGAATTATCTTCATCAAACGATTTGTTTGCTCAAAATAAAAATGGAGCATCTAATGATATAGCCCAAACGCCAACCGTAGCATGTAATGCCACTGCTGCTTCTGCATCTGAGCAAACAGATAATATACCTCACCAAATAATTCATGCACATTTGTGCTGGAGGCTTACAAACGCGTTTGCTTCAGATAAGTCCGCGTTTCTGATAGAGTTTTAAAATGTAACACCTGTGTTACAGGTATACCATTTTTTGACACAATACCTGAAATAAACAGGGGTAATGCAGAAAGAATACAAGAAAGCGCTAAATGTGGGACAAAATTTCATGTTAATAAATTTGATTCCAAACTAGACAGGCAGACAATACGTTCAGAAGGCCTTGATCGAGCAATCAGGTCTCACTCAATATGTGGAACGGATGACTGACTCTCCTATGACTGTCTTTCAATTGTTGATTGATAATGTGATGTTTTCCTATATTCAGTGATACGAAGAAGCAGAAGCACACTGAGTTCCTGGAAACAATCTTGTGGAAGATTTCACTTATTGAGCTGCATGCGTTTATTGGATTGTTGTGCATTCACGGATTACAGGGAGTTGGAAGTGTTTATATTAGGATTTTTCGGAATGAACTATGGCGCATTCCATTTTTTCCGCAGACGATGGCTATAAACCGCTTTCGCGAAATTCTGAGATTTTTATGCTTCGGTTTAAACAAACAGACACGTTTACATTGGTGTCGGATATCTGGAATAGTTTTGCTTCCAATGGCATAGCTTGCCTCAGAAAGAACACAAGCATAACTGTTGACCAGATATGTCCAACCCGCGGCCCACGGGCCGCATGCAGCCCAGTCGAAGTTTTTTTGCTGCCCAGTTTAGGTTTCCTCGGTAGTAAAAGTATCCTACACACTCGTAACATGTCCTTATTTTCCTAAAGTTGACCTGGGCGTATTTTGTTGCATGTGATTCTCAGTGCCACTTTATCACGTCTGTTACCTCTGTATTTAAGATTCGAACGCTTTCAGTACATTAGCGCAAGCTACATTTGTTTCGCTAAAATCAAAGTGAGCCAGTCTATGTGCTGCCCTCATTAACATGTCATTCGATCTACGGCCGTGGTTAAGATAGTGACATGATTTTTGACTCAGTAAGCCATTTGTTTTGGACGTAGCTGCTGTAGACGAACAGGTTTTTCCAATCAAATCTCGATGTTGATTCGTTTAGTATGTGGCAAATAAACCAGACCGATTTGAAATCAGATTTTTGTTGGCGGTGGATGTCGAAACGAAGTACATCCTAAATGCCTTGTCCATATCTTGGGAAGAATGAATTGGGTCGATCTACCCTGAGTCTGGCCAATAGAATTTTTTTGCAACCAATGGAACCGTATTTGGGAAAGGGAAGACATGTGATTACAGACAACTTATTCGGCTACTTGGAATCAACAACATAGCTGAAAAAGGAGAAAACCAGCAATGTTGGCAGAACGAATAAACATGGAGTGAGCTTCTGCCATCTGCAACGATGAGCAGGAGTGTCCACCATACGTGGAATGGACATTGCAGCTCAGATGGCTCGGCTGTATTCCGTGAAAGCGGGTACTCGTCGCTGACCTGTTCCTGTTTTTCGCAATATTTTAGATCTTCCTTGCATGAATTAACATGTTTTGTACACGATGCTTACAAACGAAGAAGTGACAAAGAGTTGCTTCATATTAAAGTGCTCATGCGCTGACCATCGACAGCAATACATGTAGCATAAGACACCCAGCGATTCTATTTCGTATATTTCACCACTTGATACAACTAGAAGATACAAGAGGGCACCAAAACCCAAATAAGGTCAATCTGCAGTGGAGTGCTTTCAAAACAAAACAGCCAAATTTTGCCTAAAATGTTGAAAAATTGTTTGTGGGATAAGCGTAGTTGCAACAGGGTTTTGTGTGAACTGCTCAAACGTGCAGCAGGAGGCCAAAAATAGAAACATATTATTGACATGTGTTTATCGCATTTTCACAATATTTGTGGAATCTGTTGCAGGATGTAATACTTTACTTACTTTATTTTACTTACTTTTGTTGCCTGGATTAATTATAGCTCTAGTGTCGAATACAAGTATTCTCTGAAAAAGGTCATCACATTCGCACCGCGCATCTAATATCGCATTCACAAAACAGTGGCGCTTGCGGTCAAATTTACCACTGCTGTGGGTTACTCGAGTGAAGAAATCTTTGCGTTTTTAATAGAATTCATGTATAAGCCTACATTTCACAAGCGCGTGAAAAACACGTTGTTCTCAGTCATTTCAAACAATATTTCAAGCTTCAATTCTCTCTCATCATGCAAGAAATATATGTCTTGAAACGTTCACTATTTATGCCGTAACGTCTTGCCACTATGACTTACATGGAAAATTAGTATTGCTGCTTGCCAATCATCTTGATGTTACAAGCATCGCACTTGGATATCTCGAGTGCTCTTCAAACAACTTCATCAGGAACTTCGAAACATGTACTGTATCCATGCAAGTACAAAGACATCCTAATGGTGCACATTCATCCTGCTTTCAATACATCCTTGATCGCAACTTTTAAAGGAAACATATTCTCTTATCGCCAGCATCAGCGATATTGTCACAAAGCAAGGTTCTGTATACTGGTTCAATATAATCCAGCTGTGCATCGCCGCACAAGCTAATGGCTTAAAGTAATTTAACAAGGCAAATCAAAATATTACTTTGAAGGCGTACCCTTTCAAGAAACCATTACACTCTCTCTTTACCAGCTCTCCATATCTTTATCTTGACAACTTGACGCCATTCGTTATTATGCAGCCACGTAATAGCGGGTTTGAATTATACGGTGATTCGAAATGTGAGTAATGGCTCAATCTCCACCATCCTCTTGGGCAGGAAAATTGATGAAACATAAGTATGATACCGAGAAACAGTCAAATTCACAAATGTGTGTCCTCAGTTCGAAAGGTTTGGGAAAGCCTACTCTAGTGCACTGGATACGTTGACTAGTATCATGTGTGTGATCATGTTTGAACTAAATAGACATATTACCAATTCATGCTAGCAGGTTTTGGATTGAAATTTGTACATCACATTTGTTACCTGATAGTTGCAAATAGCTTTGAATTTTTTCAAATGAAGGTCTCCGTACAAAAAGTGATATCTGTCTTGTTGAAGGAGAAAATGTGAAGAATTCATTTTGAATAATGCCAGTTTCTTAAGCTGTGATTTACAAGCTGTCAAACAAGAGGTGACTACCTAATGAAGAGGAGCTTTATTTTTATGTTGTGGGGGTAAGGGCGGCAAGGTCATTGAATTGAGCCCCTTAAAGAATCAAATAAATAACGCAAACACGTGAAGAAAAGACCCGGTAAAGCAACAGCAACATCAGCAATAACAACCGATAATCTCAAATGAAACCCGACAACAGACAGCAATGTAATTTAGTACATTTCAACATCTAAAGCAGACCAAGGGAATCACCGGAAAAATTCTGAAAACTGTACATCAAGATGGGACAAACTGAACACCTTCCTGGTGCTAGGTGTTAGTTCCGTAAAAAAACTGCTTTAAGTAGTAAAAGCAAAAATCAATTGAACAAACCGGAAACGCACAAAAACAATTGTTGGACATAAAAAGTGCAATTAAACAAAGCCACTGCGTGTGATGTAACGTCATCATTAAAGTCACAGCGTCGTTGTACAAGAGAGGGTCATCGTATTATTCTGGACCTCCATCAGTACATTTTAATGCATTCGTAAAGTACAAGTGTTTTCGCTTCAGTCACGACACCAACCCTTTAAACCCCGCAGTGGCCACTTTTTTGCAGAATTGTGCAACACAACAACTCGCCAGTCGTTTGAGCTAGAGAGCTGTTCAAACCCTTGATGGATTTGGCATTTCTTCTAGTTTAGATCAAAATTTTTTTTCGTTTTGGTTTTGGGGTTTTCTGTGGGTGACGTCATAATGGGGACATGTTTTCGCGCCTTTTTCGCTGAGATTACCTGGCCAACCCACCAAGATATTTTGTTAGCTCAAGATCTTTTTTGGAAACTAAGCTACTATCGGAGTCTTTGGAGACCCTATTTGATTCTAGCATACCTGGAGACAAAAGTATGACGCAAAAAAACAAGAATCGGGTTAAAATTCAAGTCCCTCAAAAGGTAACGTTTTCAACATTGCTTAAAGGCCATTTGTTGCCAGCCGTTTGATCTCGAAAGCTGTTCAAATCCGCTAAAGACTCGGAAAGTCTTGCGGTTTGAAATAAAAAGAAAAATTGAAAGTTTTGGATGTAGTGTTTTTTGTTTATGTTTACATAATGGGAGTTGCATATTTCATTTACATTTGGATGACGTCGCCAGGCATTGGATTCCACCCCTAGGAGCCATTTTTTGAATCGAGTTTTTTTTGGAAACTAGGCTATATTATGAAACTTAGAGGGTTTGATAAACTTCCTAGGATCTCTTTTTCCAAATGTATGGCCATAAAATAAAAAATAATTAGAGAATCCCAGGAAATCTAAAAAATTTGTTTTTGTTGGCCATACCATTTGCGTCAGAAACGCTAGAAAATCGATCAAGGGCTCTGAAGACTCGTATCATGATTTAATTTCCAGAAAAACTTTGACCTGCGAAATCGGCGCATTGGATTGGCTGACGAGGTCCTCAAAAAAAAACGTAAAACATACAGCAATCATGACGTCATCCAACAATAACCCCAAACCAAATACTAAAATTTTTTTAGTCCTAAACTACAAGGCTTTCCCCATCTCTATAGGGTTTGAAGAGCGCTCTATCTCAAACTACTGCTGAGCCACGGCTGCCCAAAATTTGCCCAGAGAGGAAAAATCATACCTTTCGTGAAACTTTTGTTCTTATAAAAACTTGGATTTTTGAGCCGTAATTTTAATCCCAGATATGCTAGAAGCCCAATCAAGGTCTCCGAAGACTGGAATAATAGGCCTAGTTTAAAAAATACTTGAGTCAAGAAATGGCTTGTTTGGTTGGCGTTCAGAGCCAGGTAAACTTGGCAAAAGGGCGAAAACATGCCCCAATTATGACGTCACCCACAGAAAACCCCAAAAACAAAATTGAAATTTTTTTTATCTAAACGATAAGACTTGCCGAAATCACAGAGGGTTTAAACCGCTCTCTAGCCCAATCAGCTGGCGAGTAATGGTGTTGCCAACTCTGCAAAAAGGGCCACTGGTGGACTTTTAGGGGCACCAAACACACAAAGACAAAATAGTGGAACAACAGCATTATTACCCCAGAACCTATCTTTTAAAAATGCAATAAGAATTGCATATTGACAACAGCAGAGTTTTTAGAGGCACACATAGGTCTTGGTAAGTCAAGGAAAAGCTATTGCTGGAGTTATATCGTTAATACAATTGTAACAAAATACAATTGGAGCACAGAAACAAAAAAACAAATACGTGATTCCCAGATAATGAAGCATTAAAATGAGGCACATTGCAGCATCACTTGATCAAGCAAGTATTTTTTGCAGTTTGGACGAAAACCAGGACAGATTTATTTCTTAAGTATTTGGGAATATTGTTCCAGAATCTTGGACATTTCTATTTTAGAGACCTCTGTGATAGAGATTTTGTAGATGAAGTTGTAGTGAAATTATTATAAGTAGCTGTTCCACTAGGACAGTGTTTCTCAAACTTTTTTATTCCATCGCCCCCTTTTCACTGACGACACGTCGTATTCGCCCCCCAAGCAGTCCGACGCTTAGCCCCCCAAACAAAGCTCCAAGCCCCCAAATTGAAAGACGAAACACTGCATATCAGTGGAGTTTTTGTCAATTTTACAATGTCAAGCCCCCCGCACAAATGCAAGGGCCCTTCACACAAACGCAAAGCGCCCCCATTAAAAACTTTCTGGCGACGGTTCTGTCCCCAAGCCTGATAAAGCAAACACAAGGCAGTAAATTTCAATAATGTTATTTCAAGAAAGTATTAAATACCTGAACCAAGCCATTAAAAATTGAACTGAGTAGAGAGGATTTGTATTCCGACGCCAACATCACGTTCAGAAACCTTGTGAAAATAATCCAGGGCTGCAAAGCCGGAGCTGGGCATTTTGCCCGGACCCGGAGCTAACAAAATCAGGAGCTGGAGCTCAGTTTGAAATTTAGGACCTGAGTTTCAGCCATGTGAGAGGTATCTCCGTCTCCGGGCCCTTCCTAAATACTAACGGTTTTGCCAAATAATTTTATGTGTGCTGTTAATAGCAACACTAAACGCGATTGTCACGAGTTACGACACCAGACTGCAACAATGGATCCGCAAGTCTTTGATGTTCCTTTGGTTGAATAATCGCTAAACCTGTGACATCGTAGCTGCCAGGCGTGGTGTCACTTGTTGAACAATGGTTCTCAAACACTGTTCTAAGAGCCGCATGCAGCTCCCAAGCATCTTTCATCCTTAGTGCGGCTTTTAGCAATCTTTCTGTAACAGATTCCCTTTGAATAAGAGTTGATGATGCCTACTTCGTAGGCGAAATATATACTCTACAAGAGTTTAGTGTCTGGTTCTTTGCTGCGAAAGGATTCCTTTCAATAGGCAGTGTCTTTCAGTAACACTTCTAATATTCTGTGTAATAGACTTCGTTAGTGCAATAAAACAAAACGTGACAATTGATTTGTGGTAATTTTTTTGTGCGGCTCTCCAACAAAATCGTAAGTCTGGATTTGACTCCTTTCAGCGAAAACGTTGAGAACCACTGTTGTAGTAGTAAGAAAAACGTAAACTACTACATGATAGTTTCTAGTCAGAATGATCAAACTGGGTTTGTGGTAGTGTAGCGATCTATAAAGAACTGAGTTATAATGAATGGATATGTGATAAAATATCCATAGTTTTGTAGCTGTGTAATCATGCTGTTAGCAGGGAGTATGATTAAGATACGATACCATCGCATATGTTAGCGTGAAGCGCACGGTAGTGAACGATCGGGGCACTAAATTTATCCTGGGCCGGGGCAGTCAAACATATTTCTTGCTTTAGTTATTTGAAAGAAAACAAGAGTGCTGTAGACCGCACATACATCGTCATGGTGGATGTGATCTTGAAACTGTGTTCTTTCAGTTTCTCGCAAGGCAAAGCAAAATTTTTTTTCAGAAATGTGAAGTAGAAATCTTAATGAAACAGATGACAAACCTGCAATTTGCTAGCGAAACGCATAGGTGCAGAGCACGTATCACTAGCTAATATACACAGATGTTTTACTAGTATTGTTAGTATTCCAAACGCAAAATCAACATCACTTGACAAAAACGCAACAAAAGAAGAGCCTTCACTCCTTCACTTGACAATATTTGCACAGCATCACAGAACAGAACGGTAGCAAGAAAACACAAGTCTTTTTTTGTCCAGGCCATATGGCGTTTGAAGACTATTTAAGTACATAAAAACACTGATGAACCAAATAAGTGTTCATTTTACTCAGTTTTTGTTATGCAGCAATTCATCAAATCAACCTTTCACACTGTTGTGTAGCTAGTTGTGATTTCAATTCCTCTAACCTTTTTTTTCTTGATTCACTTTGGACAGGAAGATCCTTTGTGCACTTATTGTAGTTCGGCAAACCCTTATACATGCATAAAATTACCCGCGATCGACTGCCAGGCATTTAAAGATCGACCGGTAGATCGCGATCGACTGGTTGGGCGCCCCTGCTCTAAAGCAAGAAGCAGATTTTCTGCAGTGTGCGATTCTGCAAAGGGCAAACAGTGTTTGCCAAACACTGTAGAACTGCAGATTTTCTTTGCCAAGTTGCTTTCTTTATGAAGTGTATTGTCAAAGCCATGTATGCATCCATTGACTGAGAGCTCCACATGT
>JGI24022J15233_10003514_pt1 | contig 15576 bp, 6 predicted proteins | sample Ectturendosymbi2_FD_15233 | JGI IMG/M metagenome (IMG submission 15233)
TCCACCACCCCAATCTTACCAAATTATTTGAAAACGTTTAACTTCAAACTTACCAATAATATCTTACCACTGCAAGCGAAATACAAACAGAACGTCCCCTCATTGAATCCGTATTGCTACGTATGTAAAGAAAAATATGAAAACGATAAACACCTTTTTCACAAATGCATAAAAATCCAACCGCTGTTGAACTACGATGCGTCAATTTTTCAAAAAATTACAGGACCACACACGACATACTTCCACGATTCAACTAGAATACAGTTTCACACACCCCTACCCTCTACCACATACCACAATGACCTAACCCCCTACCTAAACACTTACTCTCTTTCACCATACGGAAAACCAGAAATAAATGCAAAAATTAAAACATCCCAAATCTGCCACCTTACCTAATAAAATCCATCAAAACTTCCTTGAATTCAAGGCAGAAATTATATGAAAAACGAGATAAGAAACCTTACCATGAAATGATAAACGCCATAAAAACCACAATAACCCAACATACCTTCCCTTCCCTCTTCCAAATAAAAGCATAATTACCTCTTCCCTGCTTACACCTGTTTTATTTCGCCAACGTCTGACGTGATACATATTTGTGTCCTTTTGCGAATTTTACGTTTAAACTTATCCAAGAGTAACTATTGCTTTTTACGTTCAAAGTTGTGTCTTACGTTTCTCGACTATATTAATATCACCAGAGCTTCGTTCCTGAACGATTTATCCTTTACAGACACAAAGCTAGAAAAGAATGAAAAAGTGCGGCGCTTCTGCAAGTTTATACATAGTTATTGATTCTACCGTTTATTATCTTTCTGAGGTTGAAATGCTTAAAATCATGCTTTGAATTTACCACGCAGCACCTCATTTATTGTACTTTCCACAAACAAAATATCTTCCGTCATGTTTCTAACCCCTTTAAGTTTGAAACATATTTCGGTTCATCATTTCGGCCTGTTGCCCCACCGTTAGAGGTGGGTGCGCTGGAGTGGGTGGTGGACAAAAACAAAAAAAAAGAGTTAACTCATCAGTCGTACAGGTTCAAACGCAAGAAAGCTGCTGCGTGTTGTTCGGCGAAAAACACCATCACAAATACTTGTATTTTTTACCTTTCAGGCGAAAACTAAATCCGCCACCCATCAAAAAATCGTTCGCGTCCGCCTCGGAATTGTCTGTCGAGTCCCACTGACTCGCGTACACAGCTGGCTTGGTCTTGCTGTGACAAACGGAATTGTTCCGACTGCGTAGCGGCTCCACCACCGCAACCCCGCTTGTTATGGCTGCCCTGCGTTCACGCTTTCTTCTGATTTCCTGCGTCGAAAAACATATTTAGCAGTGCTGAGAAACGTGAAGCGGTTGCTGATTTTATCGACCGTCCGTAAATTTTTTGTCACAGACTTCGGCTCGTAGTTTTAAACAAGCCGCTGCAACAAAAGCTATCGAGAATATAGTTAAAAGATAAGAAAAGCAATTTAACTGTCCACATTCGAATAACTAATTAAATACAAGCAACAAGTCCAACGGGGTTGCAACTTGCAACAACGTCAGTGTTGATGACCTGCTGCTAAAACTTCCTCAAATACATTTTTTTAAAGTTTGAAGCGTTTTGCTGAATTAAAGAATTTTATACAGAAAACGTAAGTTGGCATAGTAAGGCGATGACAATAAAAACTAAATCCCCCAGATTATATCACCACACTTAAATCGTCATTTTGGTGTGTTGTGGTGTCCACAAGACAGGTAAAGCAACCTGCTGCCGCAAAAGAGTAACGAAGCTGAACGACGACTTACAATATGCAAGGATAATGCAAGGAGGCTTATGGTGATGACAAACAATGTGCCCATCCCCGCACCCAAAAGCCATTTCTGCAAGGAAGGCATTCTGTAGATAGGAAATGCGGTCCCCGTAGTCTCTAGCAAACCAGATCGGTCGGCAGCCCCGAGTGATTCTGACGTCACGCTCAGTCCGACGACAAAGCAGAAAGTCCAACAACAAACAACTAGTATCAGAGAGACTTTGTACGGTAGAAGTTCATCAGTGTGATACCTGCAAAAGCAAAGATTCACGGTGTAGGCCACCACTGCTTCGCCAAAATAATTTTTATTGCAGAGCTAGAAAACGAACATTGTGAAATGTTTGCGGTAAAAACCAGGTCTAACAATACCGAGCCGCCTGTAACCTCCAACCGAAACGCCTTAATGGGCCAAAAAGTATGTCACTATTATAATAAGGATCGCACATTGAATGACTTACTTCGTTCTCAGCAAACTAAAATTTAGCTCGAGCAACTGAATGCGTTAGTATCCTAACTTAAATGACAGCGATTGTTTAACACATCTAACCACTGCCAACTGTGGTGTCAGGCAAGCTTAGTGCCAGTGGAAGAATAAGGGCCGAAATCAGTTTAGTAACAATGGAACGGCAAGGGTAGAAATCAGAACATTATAAATTAGTTCTGCATCGAGAAGACAGTGGACGCATGGAAATCTGACAGGACGCAATTTAGATGTGATAAAGTGGCACGGAGCACCACTGTATCAAACATGTCAAATTTAAGATTATCAAAATAAAAACAGGTTGTCATTCTACCGCATAGACACAACAACGAAAACCTTCAACTGGGCTGCATAAAACTTTCGACTGAGCCACAAGCAACCCGCGGGTTAGACTTAGCTCCTCTGGAAGGTTGGGTGCAAAATTTCCAAACGTTTTGCGCTGACCAGAAGTTGTAAACCGTCCTAGTGTTCATTAATTTCAACGCGACCGGCTCAAACGTATTGCAAATATACGAATAGATTCTGTAAGTCTACATTTGTAACCGCGATGCAAATAGGAACAGCTGCTTTTTCGTTTTTTTCGTTCATTTTCATGCCCGTTTTTCCACTTGATAGAGTCGCTGGGGCAGCAGCCCTAAAAAGACTGAAAATACCACACGGTTTTCAGCAGTTTCTGATAGTTTCTGACTCCACACCAACTTCCCTGTGGGTGTAGCCAGCAGGACTTGACTTACCAACCTTTCCTGGGACATTCTGGACACATGACTGAACCAACATAGCTGAGATCCCTCTATTCCGAGAAGTTTGCTCGACATTCACAGCTTTACGAATTTCACAGCCGTGCACTTTGGAAATATTTTCTTCCGAGTTTTTCCGAAATTTACGATTTTTTTCGAATTAGTTATTTCTCATTTTTTTACGTCCGGCTACAGCAACCGCTTTTTATCAACAAATTTAGATATTGAGCGAGCACGTGTACATTTGTAAAAAATGTCTGAAATTTTACTAGAACTTGGTATTGACTCAAGGCTTATTCTACTTTAGGATTATTAAACGTGCGCCGCCGACAGGTTGCTACTGCGTATGGCCGCATGCCAAGCACCTTGTCAGGTGAGGTCACGTGAAAATCTCCCGTTTTGGAGTACCTGCTTCTTATTTGTTATTGCTTTGCTGCGATGCGTTTTACGCTGAAGAGATCAATTTCACAAGTGCCATAAAATGATACGAGCTTATGTCGCAAAATAAACAAAACGTTAAATTTAAAGAGTTGACATTGACAACTTTCTGAAACGTTGCCAACAACAGCCTTGAAATGTACTCACTTGAAAGGTCGAGAAATTGCTTGCTGCCTGTCGAAGCAGATAATGAGCATGTGCGCGAACGACGCAACCAAGCACATTGCGTGTAAAACATTAAAGGTGTAAACCATCTGTTAACAAAAACAAAATCGTTTGCAACCGCTTGGCGATTAATTGATGAAGCAAATAACTAGGTAATATTCGCGTTCAGTTGAAAATACTTTTCACGCAATAATAGTTTGCTTTACACTCAGCAGGAACATTGCAAACACGCGTAAAATAGAAAAGATTCAACAAAATATCTATGAAGTAACTGGCTTCTCATATGTACCGAAAGTACAGGGTTTTACTGCATGTTTGAACTTACTGGTCATGACACTTAATTGTGCAGAATAATTTGATGGTGCTTTTTTCGGTTGTGCAGGATTTACCACAGAAACTACAGTACATTCCGGAGAGCAAACCATGAACAACAAGACTGCCCGGAGCTCAGCAATACCAACAGAAAAAGTTAAGCAAAGAAAATTCGAAGCTTGTAAGAATAGAGTATAGTGTTTGCGCAGCGTGTACGAACTTCAGGAACCACTTCACACGCTTACTGAATATCGGAAATTTTGCTGCTCATCCGGTCCCACCGTGACACCGGCCCCGGCGCGAATATTCCAGAAGGCTTGTGCTGCGCATCCCACAACGAGCAAGGTGTCCTTGATGGCCATAGATCCTCTGCGCAAAATAAATTCCAACCGTTTACCAAACTATGCGGCAAAAATATCCTCAGCGGACATGACGTGTCAGCATCGACGCTTTGCTTCGCCAAAAACAGCCGGGTGTGGATTTGTGGTTCAAATATCGCTCCGACGCACTGGCAATTGGGGGTGCTGGGCGTTTATAAACACAAATTACCAAATCGCGCGTGGATATTTTGCCAGATAAAATACATAATGGTGTTTTCACAAACTATGGTACATCATAGAAGCATACTCTGTGCATACCTGGCCTTTCTCCTGGCTAGATTAAGCTTGCCGCAATAACATTGAACTATGTGAGAGCAACAGCTGCGGGCTGCGAACCGATCAAGACAAATTTCAGAATGGCAAAGCGCCGATGTCATAACTTTAAGAGCTAAGCTACCGATCTAAGCTACTTTTTATGTTGTTAATATTTTCAATCGTGTTTCGTTCCACTACTGCCCCGGATAAGACTTTCCAAAGTTTTGTTCCGCTACTTACACTGCATGCAGAAAAGTTAATCCAAGCGCAATTATTAAACCTGGTACAAATTGCCGAGAGATCCACCCAAGAAACTTGCCACGTTATATCTTGACTGCAGGACTGCGGTAAAAAGCTGCATGTCACATTCCCACATAGAGTGGGCCTGCCAGACGCTTCGGAGATGCAACGTCATGAAACCTAATGTGACACCATGGAGTCGAGAGGTTCAGCCAAAACTCCAGCATGATAAAAATTATAGACTGTAGCACAAAGAATGCCTTTTGCCGCAGTAAATAAAGTTTTTGATTTTATTTTTGCCGTGTCAAAAACTTGCAGCCACCTGAAACATGCTTGTTTTAATTAGAAGGTTGAAAATATGTTTGAGATTCGGATTTTGCTCTTAAAGATTTCATGTCATTGAATCAACCTGCGGGCACGACCGGTGGCAGAACATAACCAGCCCAAATATTTTGGAGGGACCAAATATTTTGACTTTAAGCGAGCAACAATATGTGGTTTGGGACACCGCTCTCGAAGCCCAAAACGTAAATATACGCTAGAAATTTGAGGAGCTATGGCCTCTTTGTCCCTTCCCTGGCTACGCCTATATGGGCAGGACAAAAATTAGAAATACCGGAATATACGCTGGGGAAAACGTAATTCTCCGAATGATAAAAATTTGCAGTCTGAAAATTATGTAGAGAAAGACCTAACAAGTCAGTCAGGCTTCGAGCAGTTTTGCACTCCATGAAAGCAAAATTTTATAAATATACTTATTTCGAAAATTACAAATATACTTCTTCTGTAGTGGTTTATTCGAATTCACAATTAACCAAATGTGTGTAAGGCGGCTCCACGATCAGCCATACATTCAGAGGGGTGGAAAAATGTTTGAATAAAACCATCCAAGTCGTCTGAAAACCTAGCCAGAAAGAAAAGTCCGTCCGAAATTCAAACGTTTTAGCAAAAGCATAGGATAGGTTCCTTAAAACAGTTACGTTGATTTGCACTGAAGTATCTCTTTGGCTTATATATCAAAGGTTTGATTAACCTGAAAATGTTTAGTGCAACGTTTTGTAATTGGGGGTCATTGACCCAGTTGCCCGCTGGCTACACGCGTGATCGTATACACGAACGTTCTTTTGTTACTTCTGTGGAAGCCAGCTTTAAATAACAACTGACATTGCTAAAAATGAATGTTTGAAATTAGCGGAAATATTTGGGTGCTTTTTCAAAAAGCAGTTGAAATAAAATTTGGATCGTTTTTTTTCGTGCGCTGATGGAACTTCAGCTCCTGACATCCACTCAACTCGGAAGCCCTACTGTTTATCGACTACCTGCAGGGCAAAACGAAAAGCGCCTTGGTGTTGCAACATTAAACAGCTTATCCAGAGCAACTGGTACGAGTAACAGCGTTCGTACGTCCTTGACATGACTTTGGTGCAGCCGAAATTTTGCTTAAAAGAAGAAAAATGTGCAACAAAAAGGCATAAAGATATGCAGAAATTTCTGGTAAAAAGTTGTTGTGCAGCCTGCGTTCAGTTCAGTGGTACGATAAATTACAATGAATGTAGAAGTATCAAAAGGGCTTAGATTTAAAAAAAGTTGCAAAATTTTCAATTGCGTTTGTCAAACATTTCAAAAACTTTCTTTGTGTCCACCTGCTCTCTTTTCTGTCAAAGCATAACTTTTCGTTTTTTAAGCCCACACGAAATAAAAAATTAGTTTCAGGCACCGATGCAAACTGCAACAATTACCAGAGGAATAGAGGAATCATCCAGTTCGCTACAAACTAATACATCACATCTTGCTGAAAATATGTATGCCCTTAGCAGTGCTTAAGATCCTTAGTGACAACAGCGTTCCCTCGAAGAAGATTTTATATTGAGCAAATGTTTGTTTTAGTGAGTATGAATATTTAAAGGCTGAGTGAACAGTTATGAATGAATTACAAACTTTGTGAATTACATTAAAAAAGTAAAAAATCTTATCATAATACAAATGTAGTACACATTTAGTTCAAATAGCTTCTTGTTTTCGTGTTTTTCTAATCTTTTGGGATGTTGCAAGAGAGCGAGAATAAGATTTCACTGCGTATATGGTCTGGTGGTGTTGCGCATTTACGCAGCTTAGAGGGAACATCGGTTATGAATATGGTTTGATCCACGTAGACATTTTGTTATGCATAGTTTTGTTTTGAATTATCTCCATTTCACCACTTGCGTAGACACGATAAGCTCATGCGCCTCTGGCTACTTTCACCTCAGAGCAATACCACGTAACCTCAAAAAAGTAACTCATCAAGGTAGTTTTCCCAGCTTTAGTCACCTACAACAAGGCGATGAAAAACGTCAAAACATGTGCATTTTCGATTACATCAGGTTTTCAATTGGTCAGACTAGTTCACGCTAAATGGAATGTCAGAGAATGACAAGACTAACTACTGACAGAGCAAATGATAATAATCACTATTCACTACTAAGACCAAACCAAAGCCTTTAGTAGCAACCGGGAATGCTCTCAGTTTATGTGGCGGTTTCATGTCAGCGAACTGCGGCAGACTGATTTTCCCGAATTAAGCGCAACAGCAAAAACTTGAAAATTTTCCAGGATAATTTGGAAATGTCGTTTAACATCCAGCCACACATCCAGCCCTCAGGTATTGACAAACTTGCTTGTACTGCGTTAATGAGTTTCTATTCAGCATAAAATAGACTTGGAGACTGAATTTCATCGCAACGCAGGCACGGCCAAGGTGAACAGCAGGTGACATCCGCTTGTTTCAATAGAAGCAAAACCGTTCAGTGAATCAAAAATTCTGACGTACACAAATAAAATTTGTCTGTTGTTAACCAGTCTAAGCCTTCCATGCCCAAAGAATTCAGTAGTTATTAAATGTCTTTTGTTTGCCAAAGACGCAAAATTGAAATATCCAACACTTAATCCTTTAGGCCCTCGCCTTATCTCGAATTCTGTTATTACCGGACATACCTTTCCTTAAAGAAATGACTGCGGTTATCTGTCAACAGAAACGAACTTATAAACTCACTTGAATAACCACGTTGGCTTCCTCAGCTTGGGAGTGGTAAACATAACTGCAGCACACCAAACGTTGCCGCTCAAATTCACGAACACAACTGTGCTCAGTATGCACAGAATCGCAACAACTGTTGGCTTGTGTGAATCATTATCTTGCAGAATTCGTTGCCAGCAAGTAGTAGAAGATCCGTGCCACAACTGCAATGAGCTTTCCGTCACATTCATTGCAATGCTACGTTGAGGGAAACGTCAATATAGTGCTCCTCTGACCAATCCTGAAAAGGAATAACCCCGCCTAACATAAAAAATTAAAAGCGACCACTTTTCTCGATGTCGTAACGGTGATGGCAACAGCAGAGCTCGTAAGCTATTGATGTAGCAGCGATAGAACGTCCTGCTTTCTTTTTTTGTGAACGTCATATAAGGATCGCGTCTTTCTGTAACTGAACAGCAACATGCTGTGCGTGAGCGTAGAACAACCGCACACGCTGCATTGTTCCGCTCGGTTCACGAGGGAGCTGCGGTTCGTCAAGGAGAATTTACTGCAGCGTGACCTTGAACTAACGTGACGAACAAAGTCTATCAAAATGTGTAGCAACCGCAAGTTCATGGCCGTCCAAATTGGACGTTGAGCAAGGCATGTGCAACAAACCCTGTTGCTGCCAAAGATAATTACTATGTGAAATAAAATCAGAAGTACAGTTTGAGATAGTCTTTTGCTAGCAGCAACAACGTGATTTACAACCGATATCATTAAGCTGACTGTGGAACTGATTAACAATCGATATGTAGAAAAAAGATGAACAAATTGAGTCAACATAACATTTCGCCAAAATAAAAATTAAGTTTTAACTAACTCAATCAAAACATGACCGACTGGTTTATAAATAGCTTTGGGGCATGTTGGCTTTCTCCGCTGTGAGTAAACCTTTTTAATCGACTTCAAAAACGGTTGTAGCTGCTTTGACATGACTGTAGCTCACCTATACTAATAATTTTGTCCCTTATCATTTGCCTGTATTACACTATATTTCGAAAAATTTTAGCCACGCTCTTCATCATCGTTGATTTTTCCAGTTAATTCTCTAATTTTTCGTTTTCTGTTGAAACCCTGTTAAAATCGTTATACTGTTCTTATACTGATGACGCAGATAAGGTCAGATTTATTAATTGTTGGTCGTCACGTTTTGCCTACAACATGTAAGCCTGTCATTGCATGCAAGCAAAATAATACGATGCGCTCTTCTCATGCACGCAAGAGTTTTTTTACCGCCCGTAATCTGTTGATGTGCTTGAGACAACTCATATAGGCTTTGAAGCATGCACAGATGCGAGACAGTTCTCACTGAGGATGTAAACATTTTTGCATTGGAATAATAAAGCTTGTAATAAGATTTACTTTCACAGCACGGTCTACTTTCACAGTATTTCCGAATGTCAGGTTTTTGTGATATAACAGGGTTTTGGTGAAACTCGTATTATTTCTTTATAGTTACCGTTGACTTAATGTTTAATCTCATTTTTAGTTGAGTCTAACTTTGTTTTTTCATTCATGTCAGAAAATAATCAAACCAATCGTAAAAGGTTTAGGGAAAGAACTTAACCTTTAGACTTTTGGTTTCAAAAGCAAAAACCTTTTTTACATTATTTGGTCCAGGTTATTTCACTCACCACTCACAATTAGGTGAAAACCACATTTCATTTGTAATGCGGAAACTGCAAAATCAGCGGACGTAACAAATCATATGCTGTCTGGTCTTGAGCACGGTTTTTACTTTATATAACACCATCGTCAAACCTTGAAAGCTTGCTAAAGTAAAAAATCCTTGAACCATCCAAATTTTTTCATCTACACATCTTTTTCCTACAAAATGTGAAAGAAATGAGTCAGACTTTCAAAAATTTCTGTCAAAGAAGATGTGTCTTGCTTTTTTGTCATCGCGCTTGTCTTAACAGAAATACGAGTCCCTCCCAAGGCATGGTTGTCAGCTGCAATGTTCACTCAATCGATTTCACCTGTCTGCAATTAGCTTTCGTGTGTGAAACCACATTTCTTGCGAACAAGCATGTTTACTTCTAACTTGAAAATAAACTTTGCAAAACTTAAAATAAAAACAAAAAGTCTATCAAATGGCTTTCCAAGTCAGCCAAAGCGGTTTTAGATACATGTTAATTCCCATTTTGAATTACCTTTGAGTAGGAATTCGGCAAACAATATATCGATTTATCTATCTACAACTCTGGATGATGTTACATATGGCAACATGTCGTAGTGCTCACACACATATTTAAAAAAATGTGCTTTTACTATATCGGCACCACAAGATAACTGAAGAGGAATTTTTGTTTTTCACATGGGCAAAATGTTACAGCATCTGATCTTTGCGCTGTTAAGGATTGAAAATGAGTGAAGCATTTTAACGAAAAAACGCTGCCTCTTGTAGCAAAGAAAGTTACAGTATTTTATTGCTCAGCAAGGGTAGATGTTTTCATTTCCAATGAGCCGGAATCTTTATCCAGAAATCTTCTTTTTTCAATAACATTGTTTGTCATGATTGTCGATCTGACAAATACAGCTGTTGCAGCAGAGTCATACACAGCTAGCAAGTACTCCGATCAAAGGGAAGTACAGTTTAATTTTGACAAATTGGACATAATAACGTTTCTGAGAGTTTGATTTTGCAGTCTGGTTTTTAAAGCAGCCTTATCACTGTCCCATTCGGTTAGACGTTAGGAAGCACGAAGTGAAGGTGAATCTCTGTTGTAGTTATGTGGAATTGTTTGGCTCCAATCGCTTGCTTACACCATCTCGCCAACGTCATTTCAGTGCTTGTTCGTCAACTACCGACTCTTTAGCGGCACCATGAAAAAACGTGCAAATGGCACTTGTTTGTGTATATTGGTAGCACCGTTAAAAACTCCAGAGGACTTCAGCATACATTCTTTTTGGAAGAGTTTGCCCACCCAGGATTTTCCTTTCAACCTCGATCGAAGTCAGATTGAATTCAGTAAAAACATTTCTTCGTTGATACCAACGCCAGAGATAGTACGGCAACAACATCTTCCTTACCTGGACCGTGCGCAATTTATATTAATTGATAATCTGACAAACAACGGTCGTGAATCTCAAGTGTTTCTCATATTAGAGAGTGTGGGATTCTCCAAAACATTTTCTGCGAGCTTTTGCTGAAATTAAAGTAAAAGGAAAAAAGGTAAACATTGTTTATGCAACAAAAAGGGTTATTTTCAATGCTCATCTGGACCATTCCCTGTTGCAGATTTCACTTCTCCCTTTACCTGCAGCCAGTCTGATTTTCCGAGACAAGCAAGCGGCTGACGAGGACACGACCTGAAAAACCGGTACCGTCTTGACCAAAATCAGATGGATGACCACCTTGCCCTAAGTATCCGAAAAGCTAGCAGAATTATAATCCCGGTCAAATTCCAAAAAGGAATTCTACCCATTAGATAACAGTTTGGGAGATCCTGAAACTTTTTAATATCGAATCAGTCGGTCTTAACTTCCTGTCCTCTCGAATGGGATAAAATCGTACCAAAACTTACTTTCGCCGAGATATAATTTCAAGATTACGTTATTAGAGGCTTGGTTGAAACCATGAAGCTGATTTCAATTCGGAGTGAACGCCTCAGAAGGTGAAATTGCAATTAGGAAATTTTAACTGTGAAAGGTTTAAATTTCCAGGAAGGACAAAAGATTTCATAAGGTGGTAAAGATGTAGACAACACCAAAAAGCACTGCGGAGGTTTATTTACCGAAAGCCGTTCTCATTCTCTATAAATACACCCTTTACTTTGGGTCAAAGTCTCTCTGGGGTAATGGCAAAGTTTACTTTTATGCTTTTACCTGGGACACCAATTTTAGAAGCATTGCAATACGTAAGGATATGCTCTTTTTGTACTTCAATAAGTTTCAATACCTTTGTGCTGTTGGAAAGTACCATTACCCCTCGATCACTAAGTAAGCATTCGTATAGGTTGACCAACACACTAATGACTGTAATTCTATAAGAAAAATATTACATTTTGCGAACAGTCACAAAAAGATTTTACCAGCTGCCCTTTTCAACATCCACAAAACCAAGCCTGTTATATAAGGTACTCATTTCAGCAGTTAGCACAACTATACAGCTTCACAGCTGGCCAAGGTTGCAATGCTTTTGTTCAATCGGAAACCACATGAGTACATTCCTACATACATTGACTTTAATTGTTGGTCATGAGATTTTACAGGTGTCACGTATTTACCAAAACACAATATACGCACATTCCAACAACAAACTCTAGAGATTTGTAATCAAGCCAGTAAACTGATATTTAAAAAAGTTTCCTTTAATTAAGTCAAGAGGCAAACTCAAACTTCGCAAACAGTTATAATGCAAGTTTAAATAACTCTACTGATGATAAAACACTCCGAGTCATAAGCAGTAACTGGAAAATATCACAAGTGGCACGGTATCAAGCTTTTGCTTAAACACTTTTGTTTATTGATTCTCGAACTGTTTGTTGGTTCTGGAATTTGCGCCAATATACCCCAACCATAAGGCTCATTTTCATGTTTTTAATACGTTGAAATATTGCTGGGACGTATCAACATCCCACTTTGCGCAGAAGTTACAAAACTGTTTTCCACTAGATGTCGGTGCCGACCAGACGACGGCCAGCTGTAATGACATACAGTTCAGCCCCAAGCTGGTAAATTTGGCTTGGTTCGTGGTCGGGTCATGCCGACGTTTTGAGCAATGGTTTTTGCATCTACTCCAGCCAAGTCGTAACAAACTAAAGTCGACTGCTACAAGGGAAGGTTTCTCGCCTGATACTCCTGATGCTTCACTACCATCACTCCACATCCTTTGCGCAAGCAACCACGTGTTGGCGGTGCAGAGATAACGAAGAGGAGCTGCCGCAGGTAACACTTGGCTGCTGACAGGCCCAGAAAGAGTTTAATGAAACCTTTTTTAGTTTTTATCTATTTGTCAGACATAAATAAACATCACATTAGTATTCATTACAAACATACGTAAAGAATAAAGTATACCAGGGTCTCCACACTACGGCCCGCGAGCNAAATCCGGCCCGTGACGCCATTTCATCGGCCGCTACGACAATTTGTCGATAATGAAAAAATAATATATTTAAGAAACATTTGCTGATTTGGTAAAATGTGACATATCCCGAAACAATCCCATTACGTAAGATGTCCGGCCCTCGAACTGTTGTGCAATAGCTTACATTTGCGTCGGAAGGATTTTTCAGGGGGGTGGCAATATTGGATTTTTCCAGGGGTAGATAAAATATTTTTCCAGAGGGGACAAAAGTAGCGAATTTTCATTTTACTCACTCGAAACTAAGAAAACAAACTTTGTTTGCTAGAAATTTTACAGAAAAATGCCAAATTTCAAAATATAGGAAGAACTTGCCCCCTGCCTCTCTTCCGAAGCCTATAGTAGTTGATGTTCCCCTTTATATCGATTGTGTGTGATTGTTTTCCGCAACAAACGCGCAAAATCTTTGCCACACTCATTATGCCGTCGGGTAAAGACATTTTTCGCTATGAAAATCTTTGTGGTTGCATTGTATTGTATTGCATTGTATTCAAGTTAAACCGACAGTCAAAATATCGTAAATACACAAGAACATCACCAAAAACGTTGGGCTGGGACACCGAAAAACCGGAAGATTACCTTGTCAAGGTGTCCTTTAATGTTGCGAAAAATATATTGGTGGCCATTACGGCCAAATAGCTATTAGTAGCTGATTGTAGCAAGTAAATATTCAAAACAAGAGAAAGGCAGCAACTGGCCACAGCTACATATCGATCTGAACTTTTAAAGACTCAACATGTGCGTTACCGGGCAGTTGCTTCATATATAGCAAGCCATCGACGTTTCATTACAACACTTTTAATTACTTTTTGCACAATTTGGCAAAGTTATCAGAACTACAAATTAATTCACTCAAGGTTTGTAACTTGAAAATTTCATGTGAGATGCCCACAAGTCAACCTTTTCACATTTGTGTAATTGATCAGATGATCAAGTACACAGTGCAACCTGTAATTCAAAACCATGTTTTCAACAACTTTCAAAGATATTTGATCCGCTTGAAAGCGTTTGTTACAACTCGAGCGCTGAGCTACAAACTGATAGCAACCACTGGCGTATTCTCACTTACACAGAAAGATGCACCAGCCAGCAACACAGGAATCCATACGTCCGCCTGATGCTGCAAAGACCTCTTTACGTAACTGGTACCTAAACAGTTTCGGAAGTTTGTTTTGTTGCGATGGAGTGTTCCAACCAAAAACTTTTTGCTTCCAGTCAATTTCCTGCGCAGCTTTTAACCAGCTTTACACAGCCGCAAGTCGGCACTGACGCTCATGCGCAAGACTGCAAACCGCAGTTCGCTCAGATAAATTCTCCCTACCTCTGCTAATGCTGCAGTGAAAAAGAATGGTTACTGATGCATTACATTTGAATGTTTGAAAGACAAAACGACTAAAAACTTCGTTTCGCATCATAATTGACCTTTCGGTGAAATTTCACGTTGTAGTTTCACAAAACCTTGTTTGAAGTTTTGAAAAACTAATGTTTACATGTTCAGAAAGATACAGCCTAATGTACGCCAGACGGAATTTTTGACCCCAAAGCCTCCGGATGGTACAACAAAAGCAAAGCTAGAGCGCAACCTTAAATATAAGACTAAATGTAGACAAGAAGCATCCACAGAACACAAGCACACTACACAACATGCTGAACACATTGTGAAGTTTCATGAACCAGGAATTGTGCCTTCGGCTGCTGTGACTGGCAACACTGGAAACTCCATAACAGAATAGGTTTATTTCAAGCAACTTGCTAGTTATTAAAAGTCGGTACGTCGTCATCCCTCCCATTGGTTTCATGCACCATTTAAGTCAGTCGGCTAAAGTTTCTGGTGTCTCTTCCCATTTAAAACCGATATGCACTGACTGCTTTCTTTTCGTAAAAGCCACACCGCCCACCTGTTTAGTGGTCTAACACTGCTCGCTTGCAATATATTACCGACGATGAAAAAGATGTTATTAAACTTCCAACACAATTTAATTTAAAACATTTTATTTACATCATTCATTTATTGCGTTTTCTTTATAATGTGACTTGCAGGACTTGCGACTTCTGCGCTGTTCCAAAAATTTACCGCTCATTGACTCGGCAACAAAGCGACGATATTTGCTAAATTCCCCCGGAAAAGCAGATTCAAGAAAATGCAAACATATTGCAAACAAAATACGACAACTTTTATAAATGTCATTGCAGCGCATTAATCAAGCTTTGCCGGTAAATATTTAGTAGGGCAGTAGACACCTCTCAAAGCACGTGTCTAAGCTTATTAGTTCCACCCAGTTATTTGCCTACCACACTCGCATCAAGCCGACTGCTTGCCACACTCGCATCAAGCCGACGTAGCGAATCACATTATTGTCCACTGCACCAAGTCAAAAGCAATCATCTGTGCTTGGTGAGGTCCTTCGTTTGAGCTCGCACCAGCATGAAGTTTCTCACTCAGCTGTCAACTGAAATCTGTCGACCGGTGTAAAAAACAACCTCTGTAGATCGCTTGCTGCCATGCGGTCTGCTCAGTTCCTTCGCAGCCCACACGCTTTTATGAAAACCAAGAGAATCTGTGACAGACGTCCGTCTTTCTTCAGAGACACGCTTCGCCAGGCGGACCGTTTCAAAGGCAACATT
>JGI24022J15233_10003516_pt1 | contig 15575 bp, 6 predicted proteins | sample Ectturendosymbi2_FD_15233 | JGI IMG/M metagenome (IMG submission 15233)
TCCAGGGGGGGCTAAGCGGCCATGGCCTTCTCCAAATTTTTAGAAAATGTAGTCATTTTGTGCCTTGAGAGGCGTTTTACCAAACAAAATAGTGTTATTCGCCGAAAATCAAACATTTTTGCCCCCCCAAATGTTTGGGCTGGCTACGCCATTGGTCTGGCGGTCTTGCTTTGTTGCGAGCTCTTTGTCAGTGCTAATCAGCTCGACAACTAGACGATATTTTTGAAGTCGGCAATGAGGTCCCGCATGAAAATGTATATACCCGAATAGTAAACCTACAAAAAACACTAGAAATTACTGAATTTTAACGAAATTCAACTTCTGAATTAATTCCAAAAAAGAACGGTTAGCCATTTGTTCTTGAGAAGAATGTAGGAAATTCTTTAAATTTCTGTTGAAAATCTGAGCCAGCTATATCCAACCCGCGGGCCGCATGCTGCCCAGTCGAAGGTTTTGTGCAGCCCAGTTTAGGTGTTCGCCGTAGTGAAAATATCCTACGTACTGACAACCTGTCCTTATTTTTATAATCTTCAATTTGAAATTTTAATGCAGGTGGTCCTGAGCGCCACTTTATCACGTCCGTAACCACTGCAATTAGGATTCGAACGCTTTCAGTACATTAGCTTAAGCTCAATTTAGTTTGCTAAGAAAAGTAAGCCATTCAACGTGCGGCCTTCATTAATATTTCAGTCAATGTGCGGCCCTGGTAAGCTTGCCAGACGTCCTTGAGCGCCAAGAATTGTCCTTGAATTTGCTATCAAAACGCGTTTTGTGCTTGATTCTTGAAAAACAACTTGTCCTTGAATATCTTCCGGCGTCTTTGAAAATTCTTGCATAGTTTTAAAACTGTTCTTTTTTAATTATTGATTACATTGAACATTCAAGAATCAAGACTATGCAATGTAGATGAATAGAACAATGTGTAGATTTGTTCCATCTCAAACAGTTGTGTAGTAAAAAGTACATTATTCAAGAATGGTTGTGTCGTCTGAATACGTTTTGTTTAGTTTTCAATTTCGTACATGGTTAGCTTAGCCTGATTTGCCCATACGTGAAAGCTTGCTGACAGGGTTAAAGTAGCCATTTCTGCACTTCGGCTATCAGAAATTCTTTTGCTTTCCATAAACTGCCTAGCCTAATATCCATTTTTGTGAGCACTTTCTACAAATAGGCCTAAGTCATAATTTAAGAACAATCAACGCTCAGATCAACATTAGAGGTAAAAAAACACGAAAGTTAGACACTCTCGCAAAACTGTTTCACTGTATCTTAACACACCTATCGGACAACTTAAGAACTTGCTGAAATTAGAACACCAGGCAGGCGTAAAAACTGAGCAGATGAATTATGAAAACTCGCCAGTGCGCTGAATACAGCTTTGCACTTAGTACAAGCCTTAACGATTAAGACGTATTTCCAAAGGCTTTTACAGAGATATTTCTAACAAGCCGTGTAGTTTTACACTGTGTGAAAAGAAGCCTGCATAAACGTAGCTTGATTAAGCTATTTGCTCAGGCACATTGGTCAGACTCAATCACACGCTATAATGAAATTTTGAAACTTGTGGAAGCGGAAGCATTGCTACAGATTCACCTCTGCTTCTTTTCAAACAGCGGTAGTAAACAACATGTCTTACCGTGGTCAGCAGTCGCTGTCTCGCTGCATATACTGCCAAAGATGTCTGAGGTCAACAGTCACATATGAAAAAACGCATTAAATTATCGTAACTTCAAGTGAACATGTGAAGATTCGTTGCTATGTTATTGTTACGCAACTAAGAGAAACAGTGGAACAATGCTCTCGCAAGTTTTGCAACGTGAATCTGCAGGCGAAGGATGGGAAATGAGTGAACTGCAAGCTCATCACTGCATCACACTAAAACAGTGAAGCTGGCATTTGTGCAGTGTGAGTGCCAAACCGGTAAATGAAGTGTTTTTGCAAGAATTAAATTGATCGGAATAGAGACGCTGACTTCAGATTTTCTAACATTTTTGGTTAGAAAATCTGAAGCAAAAACACGTTTTGTCCACTCCGCGGACAACCATGAAAGCAGTCCACCGTATCTCTTGAAAACTAAAATGTCCTTTAAAAAATTGAAAGTGATCTGGCAACCGTAGGACCTGGTCAACACAGTAACATGATTTTTGGCTCTGTAAGCCATTTGGGTTGGACATAGCTGATCTAAGCCCTAAGGCAATCATAGAACCAAAGTCGACACCACAAAGTAAAAATTTTATGGAGGCACTAAACATAAGAGGGGCATGTTTTCACACTGTTCAGACAAACGGACAAATAGGCCACACCTGCGTAAGGCCCCAAAAACTAAGATGGCCTAGGGTCCCGCGTTCCCTAAATCCGTCCCTGGGTGTAGGTCTACTTCTTTGGTCATTTTAAACAGAAAACTGCAAGTGAATGAGGTCGTTACCTGTTAGCAGTGATGTGCCCTAGTAATTTTTGTCGAGTCAGAGTCATCTAAAATTTTTTCGAGCCAAAGCGAGTCACAAGAAATGTTGGTTCACTTCGAGTCATTGGTTTGCAAAGCTTGAGTCAATGTTGAGTCAAATGAAATTTCACATTTTTCCTATGTTGTTGTTTTGCTATGAAATGGTGTGCAACATGCTATAAAATGGCACCCAAAAAGCAGAACTGCGCAGTAGCAAGCTACTAAAATAACGAGCTACTGTAGCAAGCTAATTTTCCAGGAGCGGTAGTGGGAACAACGCTCTTTTTTGAAAAAAATAACGGATACGGTAGCAAGCTATCACTATTTACCACTACCGCTATTCGCCACTTTGGCGTGAGTGATGGCCAAAGGAAAAGTTCGGAAGAGTTCCTCCGCCAGCACACGTTGATAGCAACTCCTCTTTTCACTGTTTTGCACTGTTTTTGGATGATTTGTTTGCGGTACGCTAGCAACATTAGAAAAGATTTAACTCAGGTTGCTTGTGACCTGATCGAGAGATTCCACGTTAGTTCAGCATCAGCGACAAACTTAAAGCAGCTGGGATTTCCAAGCATTGGCTACTGCTACCGGTATAGCTGCATATGACTGAATTGAATGCTTGGAAAGATATGGCACTGGATTCAACATTTCGCTGCATGTGTAATTACGATTTTTGTTTTTAAGAATATGTCAATATGACAGTTTTTGTAGCTTGGTTCAACTTCGGTATATTTGGCTGAATAACTTGAAGCAACCTTATGATTCTGTCTTTCAGACGATGGCGTAGCCAGGGGCAAGGGGAGACATCCGCCCTGGGAGCAGCATTTTGAAGGTTTAAATTGAGGTTGGAATCCCATGTAATAATCATGGGCGTTGGAAATGGGGCAGGGGTCCAAGGCCCCCTGGATTTTAAATTTTCACATTTTTCTATCATATTTTCAGCAAAAAAGGTCGTTTCCTTAGTTTCGAGAGGAAAATGAAATTTCATCACTTTTGTCCCCCTCTGGAAAATTTTAAGGTTACCTGTGGAAATTGTCCCCCTGAAAAAATCCTTCCGACGCCCATGGTACGAAATGTCAAATGTCAGCGGATGCTAATAATCACGATTTACAAAATGTCGAATGCCAGTCGCTGATACCCAGTTACCAATCCTCATCAAGATCACCAAGGTTCGCGAAGTGAGCAATTACGAACTTTAGTGACGTTTTCATGGGTAGCATTTGTCTTCAGCAAACAGCGCCGGCATGTGGTTTGACCCACGGTTGCGTCACAATGCTTTCAGAGAACCAGCGTTGCGAACTTTCCCACTTCGTTCTCATTCTATAGTTGCGTCAGAATGGACGGGAATCCAACATTCACAGTGCATGCAACTGCGCATGCTCTTAGGGCAGCGATAAACCTTCTTACGACAAGAGAGATATGATGTTTAGGAAATTCTTTGATCTTTGATGGTTTGACAAACTTCATGTTGAAATGGATTTGATGTGGCTCTGAAGCACAAGTGTACGGGAATGCATATTTAGGGGGTTTCAAAAAAATTTTGCTGAAAGTTCAATTTGGAAAGAGCCTCAAAAGAAACAGGGATTTAGATAAACATGCATTTATTGGACATAAAATGATGGTGCTCGCCTTGTCACTGTTAAATTAACGTCACTACAACAACTGTAGTCATTGCATCTGCACGGAGTCCAGCAGGTAGGCTTGCACATATGTAGGCTAGTTGTAAGCAATCCTTTGATTTAAATCTGCATTAGAGCATATGAGAATTGCATGCAACTACAACATCCCACACCACATAGAAAAAGAATTGTGCACTTCTTGCCAAGATCAATCATATGCTCATTGTGGTGGGCAGTTGTAGCCATGAGTTCATTGAATTCAAAACTGGCAGTGTCTATTTTGCCTCATGAGGCAAAAGCTCTGTTGGTGTCATTTTGCTTTAGCATAACACAATTGGTTAAAATGGTTAGGCCTACATGAAAAGTTCAGAACGCTAGACCTGCTTGGTTGACCACCATCTGTAACGGCGTAACTGTAATGAGTAAGTGTTGTCATGGTTTCAGTACTGGCAAGCTCTCAGTGGCTTCTTGTCTGTGTATGCAGGCTAAATTTAGGCTTTAAATCCTAACCTTAATCCGAAACTCTATCAGTTTCTTTTTATATAGGTAGTTTCTATTTTTCCGCCAAGATTCTGGTGGCAGCTCATCGGTTGGAGCTATTGTGCCGCCAGTCGAAGATTTGGTCTCATAGCATGACACAATTCCAACAAAAAGATCACTTTGTCAGGAAAACACTGTCCTGCTCGTGGTGTAACGGTTATGCGTGACGGCTGCTATGCCAATGGTTTTCGGTTCGACTCTCACCTTGCCGACTTTCGTTTTGTTTTTTCTTTGCTTTTTTTCAGGCTCCGCTTAGGCGTTACGTTTAGGGGTTAGTGTTGTTAGGTAAGGGTTAGGTATGGATTAGGGTTAGGTTAGCTTAGTGTTAGGTTTAGCTTAGTGTTAGGCTAGGGTTAGGGCTAGATTAACGTTAGGTTAGCTTAGCGTTAGGTTAGGATTAGGGTTAGGGCTACAGCTAGGGTTAAGGTTAGGTTTTAGGTTTATCTTTTAGTTACATTTACTTCGTTTCTACCAAGCCTTTTTCTGCCATCTTGGTGGCAAAATAGACACTGCCTTTTATGTATCATCCTTGTCAGATGTCCACTTCAACCAATCGTGTCTAACAAAACGCAAAATAATCACAGCTTTTGCCCCATGAGGCAAAATAGGCACTACCAAATATGTAGGCTAATGTACAACTGAGTGAGCGGTTTCGAATTTGGATTGGATATCGGAGTCCATAATTTTTTATTTTCGGATATGGATTGGATATGAAGTTCACGAAAAAGTTTCGGATTGGATCCGGTTTGCAAAATTTCCATATCCATGCACCACTGGTTCAAAGCCATACGCCCTCTACTAGCAATCAATATTCTGCAGAGCTGCATGTGAACAATGGTAATATTTATTGTGTTGAAAAATGTTAGCTAATTACAATTAAATCCTCCCAAAATTGTTGTTCATGCCACCACGCATGGAAGGTGTTGTTCAGAATCTTCATTTTCAAGATTTTATATACGTTCTAAACTTATTGTTCCAACACGATCACCCTCATAGTTAAGATCTGTTCTTCTCTAGCATAGATGTGTGTATTTGTGTTGGCCACAATGGCAATCAATCTGGAAAAGGAGTGAAATATCGCGTTGCGATCTAAACTATTACATTGCTGCAAATAGGTCAAGTCTCAAGTGATTAGAGGGAAAGGAAGCAATTTAATACATATCATATAGCTTAACCTTCCACATTGGCAATCTTCACTGCAACATGTTGTACTTAAAAAATTATACAACTTACTTAAAACTCAGCACTGCATGGAGATAAAATCGGAAATCAAAACAAAANGTTGTTTATGTTTCGGCTTTGAAGTAATGACAAAGTGTTTTAGTATATGGAAAGGAACACNCAAAGTTTATACTTTATTTGCAAGCGGCATTTGTGTTTTAATATTTATGTCTCGAGCACAGGATATCGCCCTGCAAATNAAAATACTCTTGTACACTTTAGTTCAGAACCGTTGCCAGAAAGTTTTCAATTGGGGGCTTGATATTCTTAAATTNGACAAAAACTTTACCGGTTTGTAGTGCTTCATAATTCAATTAAGGGGGTTTGGAGATTTGCTTGGAGGGCTAAGCCCCAAAAGCGGCCCGTGGCAACGGGACTGCTTTAGTTGCCAAGCAGTCTATTCGTTGTAATAATGAAGGGCATGGTGTTGGACATTTTGGTGTCTGGAATTTTGAACATCGTTATAGCATCTGTTTCAACATAAATTTCTCCTGAAGGACGTTTATTTCCTAAATTCAAAGCGGCAAAATACACCTTGATTTTATAATTTATATTTCAACTATTGTGAAATTTGATGACAAGCCCATGTTACTTCCCACTAACCATAGGCTTTAACCAAGGTGAATGGCAACGAGAGCAGGAGACCAATACATTTCAACTATCGCCCATGATTAAATCAGGTTGTGATAACGACGTTGACATTGAAAATGCAAGGCAGAAAGGTGAGAGATGGGTGTAAAGGAAAGAGGTAAGAGCGAGGAAAATAAATTGCAAACTGCACTAAAAAGTTAAACGACGTACAGTTGAAATATGCAAGGTAAGCTACTGTTCTATCAATCATGACCAAACATTACCTTGCATATTTGGGGAAAGAGATCCAAACATTTTTCAACTATGACGTTGGGTGCGGAATTGATGAAAAACGATTCGGTTACTTGTTGTTTTCTAAAATCATTCTCAAACGCAACGTAGTTTGACATCGAGGCCAGTTCACAGAGTGCTGTTTTAAGCACGTGTATTTATGCAACTGTTTCAATGTTTTAGTTTTTATCAAAACTTGGCATGAGACGGGGAACTTATTGCTTGAAAACGGTACTTCTCATCTGAAGATTTTACCAAGTGGGTCTTGTTGAGTAACTTACTGAAATAATCTTAAGCGGGAATCACTGAAGGCATATATGAGAAAATATATTTAAATGTAAGCCTCATGAGGCATTTCACAACAAGTTCATGTAAAAAGTCTTTGGAGTTGTTTCTTTGCCTTGTTTTCAAGTGCAGTATTTCCCTTTTTTATCACAACAAAAGCAACCTCCAAACAAATTTTTCTTTGCACGAATTTTTCTCAGTAGATTCGAAAAACCAAGTATCTATCATTAACTGGTTCTAGGGTTGCCAGATCACTTGAAATTTTTTCAAGGACTTTTGTTTTTCAAGAGATACCATGAGCTACTTTCGTGGGCGTCTGCAGTGGAGGAGAAACGGCATTTACCCCCTTGGAAATTGGGACTAAGAACCACAAATTTTAGAAAATCTGAAGTCAGCATCTTGATTCCGATTAATTGATTTAATTCTTGCAATAATATTTTATTTACCGGTATGGTACTCATACTGCACAAGAGCCAGCTTCACTATTCTGGTGTGATGCAGTGATGAGCTTGCAGTTTACTCATGACCACTCCTTCGTCTGCAGACTCTCTTTGCGTAACTAGCGAGATCATTGTTCTACTATTGCCCTTTGTTGCGTAACAATAACATGGCAACGAATCTCAAAGGTTCACTTCAAGTTACGATAGTTATTGTTTTCCGCATGTGACTGTTGACCTCAGACATCTTTGGTAGGTGATGCAGCGAGACAGTTCTTCTTTATTTGAGCGAGTTCTTTTACCTGCTCCACTTCTTTTGAGAGAGTTCTTCTTCTAGCAAGACAGTGACTACTGATAACGATAAGACAAGTTTCATACTGTGTGAAAAGCAGCAGGGGTGAATCTGTAGCAACGCTTCCACAAGTTTGAAAAATCCATTGAAGTGTGAGATTGTGACCAACATGCCTGATTGAAAAGCTTAAGCTACACTTATGCAGGCTTCTTTTTACGCAGTATGAAACTACGTGGCTTGTTGGAAATACCTCTGTGAAAGGCTTGTGAGAATACGTCAATCGTTAAGCCTTAGTTCTGACTTCTGAATGAGTACTAAGCGCAAAGTTATGTCTGCAGCGAGTTTTCATAATTGATCTGCTCAGTTTTTATGCCTGCGTGGTATTCTAATTTTAGTAAGTTTTAAAGTTGTCCGATAATCGTGTTAAGATACAGGTCTATTTCTCATAGCTCGAAACACTTTTCCGAGAGTGCCTAACCTTCTTGCTTTTTCACTACTATGTTAAGCTGGTCGTTGATTGTCTTAAAATAACCTACTTGTAGAAAGTGCTTGAAAAAATGGATGTTAGGCAGTTTATGAAAAGAAAAAGCAATTCTGATAGCCCAAGTGTAGAAAACCATTCGAACAAAAGATTTCAGAAGTGAGTTCTGTTCAACTAGCACAGACAAATGAGAGAACCGCTAACGTGGTTGTTGATAGTTCAAGTCCTTTTCAGACTCAGTTGTGTGGAGTTCATGGGCATCGGAAGGATTTTCTCCAAGGGATGACCACTAGGATATTTTCCAAAATTTTTCTAGGGTGGCCAAAAGTGGTGAAATTTGCTTTTTCCCACTCGAAACAAACAAAACAACCTTTTTTGGTGAATTTCAAAATCCAGGGGTCTTGCTACCCCTTCCAACGCAGATGGTGGGTTCACAGTGATAACGAGATTTATGCACCAATTCAGCAAACGCTATAACGGATGACAGAAAGTACACTCTTATGGCAAACTCGTATAAACCTTCACTTGAAAAAGATTTCAAAATTGAAAATAGATGCGAATGGAACGCGTGCTTTCATGGGGCATTTTCTTTGTGGTGTAGAAACAGTAAATTTGCATTGCAACGTCAGCAACCTAAAAAATATAAGTAATATGGTGACGTTGCCCTCTTCCCTGGAAAAATTACTGCGGACGCCCATGGCTATTTGCACCTTTCAACAAGCTTAAGGCAGGCTACAGCTAACCATGTACGAATTGAAAACTAAACAAAGCATTATGATTATGATGACACAACCGTTCTTGAATATTTTCCTTTTTGCTAACAACTTCTTAAATGGAAAAATGTGCATATTGTTCGGTTCATTCACATTGTTTATTCTTGATTCTTGAATGTTCAATGCAATCAATAGTTCAAAAATGAACAATTTAAATTTATTCAAGAATTTTCAAGAACGCTGGAAAATATTCAAGGACAACAAGGTGTTTTTCAAGAATCAAGGATACAACGAGTTTTGATAGCAAATTCAAGGACAATTCTTGGCGCTCAAAGACGTCTGGCAACCTTAACTGGTTCAATCAAAATGAAAATAACAATCGATCGTTCTTAACTTGCAGTAAGGTACACAATAAAATGAAACACTTAAGAAATTACGGTGCTGAGTTTCCCTAAAATGATGTGAGCATGCACTTTGAAGAAGAAAAATATAACTTTAGCAAAATGTAAAAGTGTATGACGAACATGTATTTCATTCAATTTTTTGATGCACAGATTTCTTTGATATTTGCAGTACTGCAATGTCGTTAAGTAATATTTCAGAAATCTGCTGTGATTTCCAGTGATGGAGTCTCAAGACTTGGTCTCGGTCTCGAGACGAGCCTCGAGACCCGTTTTGCAAGTTTTGGTCTCGAATGTTTCAGGTCTCGTCTCGGTATCAAAGGTTTCAGGTCTTGAGACTTTGAATATTACAAATAAATGGTTTATTACAATTTCTATAATTCAACGATTTTCGTTTGTTGTATTTGCAGGTAAGAAACAACCAAAACACGTCGGAAGAATGCCAGAAATTTGAAAAAAATTCAAGTCAGAAGTGATGACGAAATTTTTTCAAAATTTTTTGCAAAATGGACAAATTGTGAAGTCTCGAGTCTCGGTCTTGAACTTCAAATCTCGAGTGTCGGTCTCGGAGTTTTTGATGAAGTCTCGGTCTCGTCTTGAAATTTTAATCAGGACTCGGTCTCAAAGGTGACGTTATCGACTAGATCACTGCTGATTTCTCATTTCTTTCTGCCAGCAAAAATGCATACAAGTGCCATTAAGCCTCGACAAATATTTTATCTATCATATTTGTTTTATGAACAACAACGAGCGCAAGGTCGGGGTCTTGATATGCACTTCGTCACTTCAGAGCGAGCGCACATGGCAAACACACGATGAGCAGTCGACATAATCTTCCAAATGAAAAACGAAATGACAACATGCATCATGATTGAATAAAGAATGAAGCACCACAAAACAAATCGTGGAATAGTAATTCTTTCTGGTGTGTTGAAACGGTTGAAAAAGCATAGATAATTTCAAACTGGGCTGTAAAGTTTGTACATATGGTGTGTAACCACGAGTTTTCAACAATAAATCACAAGAGAAAGAAATACGGTAGATGATGAAATAGATGCTGATTTTGTGCATTTGACCTAAGGCAACCTTGCGTGGTGTAAACGCTAGAAACACTGCTCGTTTCTGCGAAAAGATAGTAAGGTACGGTAGGCTGGGTCAGAGGGAAGTGTGTGCTGTNCTCGACTGATTCCGTTATTCTCTAATGATGGTAACGTGGTGCAGTCGAGATGAAAGAAGATAAGCTTGCATTTGTAGTAAATTGCGCAAACTAATGCAAACAATAGATGATCATAATGAAAGTGGTGTCAGTCTGGTCCAGAGGTGACGAACATGTGGGCCCGCGGGCTGCATGCGGCCTGCAAAAGAATTTTGTGCGTCCCACGAAGCATTCAGGTGAGACCAGCAGTCTTGAACTTTGTTTGACCTGCTTCTAATCTTTGCGATGCNATATCAAAAGCTGATAGCATGATTGAATTACCCGCATATCAAGCAGGAATCATACAAATGTTGTACAAACCTTTTATCTAATTTAGGATTTAGCTGTTTAGCCCTTTTGGTACTAACGGTACATATATATACCGTAGTCATAGCGGCCCTGTCTAAGAAGGCTAAAAAGTTGTGCAGCCCGCTTACTCAGCGATAACTGACAAAGTGGCCCGCAATAGCAAATAGGTTTGTCACCCCTAGCCCAATCAAGATGTATTTTCGTTTCAGAGTTGCTTACGCAGCACTAGTATTCTGTTTCTTTTGATGTAAAGCCTCTGGTAACTTCTACTGTACATTGAAATGAACAAGATTGTTTTTATGTGCGTTGAAACTTAAATGTAAAATTATCCTAGGCTTTACCTTGCTGTTGCTTGTAATTGTATATCTTACTTTTGACCAGGTTGTGTAAGACATTTTGTCAGAGAGAAAGACTATGATATCTTTGTCTATGTATCAGCTAACTAACAAAAGTCTCACAATTGCTCCAGAAGTTTCAGTACTAAAACTTTACTTCAACAATACTAATGATTAGTTTGCATCTTAATTATCACTACTCATTCACTGAAAAATTCTTAAGGCACTGGCTATAGATACACCTGTGGATCTCGAAATTTTAAAACTAATTAATACGCCACCTGTGACGTAACAGTAATTGTTAGACTTGTCATCAGATCTTATGAGTAGAGCAAGTTTTTCAATTTTTTTTACAGCTTTCAGCAGCCTCTGAAATGCTCAGAATTTATGTAGTACGATGGTTGCAGGAATTTTATATTGCAACATATTCCTCTTTCCCATGCAACTTTTATGAAGTAGGCCTATTGCGCAAAATGTAAAAGTAATTGTAGAAATGACCCAGCCAAACAAACATCAGTCCAGAACTGTAGGTCAAATTGTTAAATTGCCAAGCAGTTTCATGCACTGTGGAGCGAAGTTTTAGCATGCTACGCAAACTGTTGGCAAATGATCGCCATTTCTTGCCAGATCATGTTTGGAAATATTTTGCATTAGATGTAAACAAATCGCTTGAGTAAATCACTGTCAGTAGGTATATTTTGGGGATTCTCGCGAATTTTCTCAAAATCCCTAGTTTTGTGGGGTTTTTGCGAGTTTCCCTCATGTCCCCCCTGTCTCTGTCGAAGCCCCTTGACCTTTGTCAGGCCTCCCCCCTGTTCCCCAGTTCCCCTCTGTCTTCCCCAGGGCCCCTCTGTCCTCCCCTAGGGCCCCTTGTCCTCATCCTCGAAAGCCGTGAGTTAGGGTATTTATTCGATCTGAAAGGATAATTCGTTTGTCGTCAAAACTTCAGAGGGCTATTTTGAGCATTCGCGAACGACAATCGTGAATCGCCTTGTTACGTTTTAGCGACTTTCTAAACATTTGTGTGATGGATGAAGGCTGTCTAAGCACACAACGGTGTTTTATTTCACCTCAGAGTTTCATACAGTTGGTATCTGTCTGTAGAAGTTGTCAGGGGCAGGCTTTAAGTTTGTGTGATTAGGTTTGCATGTTTCTGACTTAATTGTTTGAAATATTGTGTTCACTATCGGTATAGGCTAAGAATGGCTCATGCTGCTTGTGTCTTAATCTGAAAAAGTGTAGAACTAATATATTTTATCTGTATTATGCATTCAGAGTTATTCATTGTTTAGCAACAGAGATTGAGTATTCATTAGTTGTAATTAATCTCATACTATCTTTGTGCTTATTTTAAATCTGAACGCAAAAAGATCACACAGAGCTTCTCTAGTTTATTGTTTTAAAAATTGCCAGGCAATAGGTTTAAGACTGTGTAACCATTGTTTTTATTTTAAGGTATGGCTGTACCATAATCGCTTTTCTTTTTGTTTGTAATGATTTGGTTGTTATTGTTTTGCCTTGAATTTTGATTGATATGCTATTGCATAATCAATGTTTTTGAAATTGCTAAGCAATGTGCTCTGTGTTAACCCTTTTCACCAACAAATAGTTAGATTGGTTCAAGCTGTTTTTATCTGGAAAGAGATGTTGAATTTAATTTATTTTCTTGTATTGCTGTGATTAAATATGCATTTGGATTAATTCATAGCAAAGTAATAGACGTTTTTTAGTGTGAAGTTAACTTTCAAGTCTTTGGTTATGTTTTTGTTTGACATTTAGTTTTTTCCAATAGGCATTCGAATGTTGCATATCTCCAAAGTGCTTTCAGCTCTTACACAAAAAAGGTTAAAGGTCATTCGGTCTTATTGGACCGCCTGAGCTTTGTCCAAAGATGCACAGATCATGCTTTGATGGTTTGTGAAAAAAAGCAAACTTTCAAGGTGTGATGCTCATTTGTGACAAAGCGCTTTCTTAAAGCCTTGAAAATGGCTATGTCTTTCCTCAGATTATGGAAGAATTGATTACTTTTGCATTATTAATTAATGTACTTAATTTGCAAGCAATTCACAAAGATTTCTTTTCCCTGTGAGCAAAAGAAATCATATCACTCCAACTTACATGAAAAAATTTTCTTTACCCAATCCCAATTTGGGTCTAGAAATCACGTGCAAACCCCATACCATAAAATTCTCCAAACCAGGCAGTCGAATGAGACAAATTCGAACAATCGAATTTGACTGTTCCAAATCAGACTACCCCATACCATAAAATTCTCCAAACCAGGCATTTGAATGTTACATATCTCCAAACTGCTTTCAGTCATTACACAAGAAAAGGTTAAAGGTCATTCGGTCTTATTGGGGCGCCTGAGCTTTGTCCAATAATGTGCAGTTTATGTCCTGATCGTTTTTGAAAAAAGCAAAAATTTTCAAGGTGTGATGCTCATTTGTGACAAAGCACTTTCGTCAAAATATGTTTATAGCCTTGAAGACTATAAATATAATCTGCTTTCAGACATTTTCATTCACAGCTACCTATTGCTCTGGTCTCGCTTACGTTTTCAACACCAAAACTTTCAGCCACAAATTCATCATGATTTATGTCAGCCCGTTTTTTCAAGAGTTTTTAAGTGATTCTTCAGAAATATCTGAATCTTTCTCAAAGTGTTTTGGTTTCAAAGGTCAAATAATTTTTACCTTTTTTGGTTTTGAGTTTTTTTCTATTTTTTTAATAATGACTTTTGCTTGCTTTGAGTTAAAAATTGCTGTAACTATTACATTTTTTGCCGCACCATACATTTCTTGCACTGTTTGTATGTCAGATCAAAAAAGAATCTCGTGTCTGTTTTCGACATTAAATCCTGGTTTATAAATTGGTTGCATAACACTGCCTTTGTCTACAGAATTGTGAAAGAGTCCAATGCAATGACCAATTTCATGAACAGCAACTGAAAATAAACTGAATTTCCCAGCTCCTGAAATTGTTTTCTGGTCTGGCCATCTCTCATTGTCAAAATGAAGGTCGCCAGACAATGTTGAATTACCAGGATAGAACCCATGCGCCAAAGTGCCAGATTTTTTATTATTTAGTTCATAAGGGCAATTAATTTCCACATTCTGCTTTTCATCATCTGTCAAAAGTGCAATATTCATCACTTGACCCCCATCAAAAACTCTTTCAATTTTCAAATTGCAATTGAGTTTTCAATGAGCTTGAAGGATATTGAAATGTTTGAGAGACTCAATCCATAGATTAAAGTTAATGTTTTTGGATATGAAGCAGAATGTGTTTACCCTCTGAGAATATCCAAGCTCAAAAGAGAAAAAAGGTTCGCCTCCTTCTTCTCGAGAACAAACATTTTTGTCTTGTCAAGAATTTTTCAAGACTAGTGTCGGTGCAAGTTTCAAAACATCGTTGTGCAATTGAGATTTGTGAAAGATGACTTAATCATTTCCCAAACAAAAAAGCCTTTTAGAGTTTAAAAATCATAAACATTCGATGAGAGTGCCGATTTGGTTTATGCCGATTTCGAGTCTTTCACAAAACTGATTGACTCGTGTCAGCCGGATCCTGACAGAAGCTTCACGAAAGCTTACCAAAAGCATGAACCGTCTAGATTCTGCTTTTGCATTGTTTGTGATGGGAAAAAGTCGCGACCTGTCTTGTATACAAAACAAACAGAAGGTGAAAACATGGCCGAAATCTTAGTAAAGATGCTCCAAGATGAAGTAGACCAAGTTTGATCAACAGAAGTGAAAGAGATGATCTTGACAGAAGAAGAGAAGACAAATTTTGAGAAAGTGGCCGAATGTTGGATTTGTAAGAACCCATTTGAGGATGGTGAAAAGAAAGTGCGAGACCACTGTCACTATTCCGGCAAATTCAGAGGAGCGGCTCGCAATCAATGCAACTTGCTTTTCCGAAAACCGAAACATATTCCAGTTATTTTTCAAAATTTAGCCGGATATGATTCACATTTATTCATCAAGAGTCTCGGGAAAACACAAGGTAATATTGATTGTATTCCAAACAATGAGGAAAAATACATAAGCTTCTCACAAAGTGTTAATGATGAAAACTCACACCTGAAATATAAAATTCGATTTATTGATAGCCTCAATTTTATGTCAAGCGGTCTTGACAAGTTAACAAATAATCTTGAAAGGGGGCAGTTTGAAAACATGAATACACATTCCAAAAACTTTGAATTATGTCTGCGAAATAGTGTGTTTACTTATGATTGGTTTGATTGTTTGGAAAAACTGACTGAAAAACAATTTCCGCCTAAGGAAGCATTCTTCTCAAAACTCATAGATTCAGAAATTTCAGATGAAAATTACGGACATGCCCAGAAAGTTTGGAAACAGTTTGAAATGAAAAGTTTCCGAGAATATCATGATTTGTATCTCAAGACAGATGTTCTTCTCCTGGTAGATGTTTTTG
>JGI24022J15233_10003517_pt1 | contig 15575 bp, 10 predicted proteins | sample Ectturendosymbi2_FD_15233 | JGI IMG/M metagenome (IMG submission 15233)
GTTGTACAAACATCGCAGGCAGTGACCGTTAGCAGGATCACAGTCCTCATCAAGACTGGGATCAGAGTTGTTGTTGCAAACGCAAGGTTTGCAATTCTTGTCTTGTTCATCTAAGAAATAACCTGGTTGGCATCTGCAACATTAAAAAATGCACGGTTAAAAGGTGGTAAAATAATGGCAGGGGTTTTGGTGATATGTGAATTTAATGATCATGCGAATAAAAACTAAGAAACTAGCAAATTTCTGTTGCACCTTTTACCTTAACTAGACTCGACTAAACGATAAGCAGATGCCGGCTTAAATAGTACGTTTAAGCATTGGTCTTCAGGTTTTCAAGCTTTTTCATTCTCAGGAACAATGGCAGATATTATTTGAAAGTTTTATTTTCTTTTAAGAGGGAAATATGCGAAAAAAGAAGAAAGGTTTACATGAAGTTTACATGAAGTTTCAATATTTCTGTAAAGATCATAAGTTTGTCAAAACGTCGGTACGAAGATACAGCATTTGAAAGAAAGTATGCTCCACAAAAGCTGGTTGTGAAATGACAATCCAGCCAATTGTCATTTTTTGTTTTGGTCCTTGTCAGCGTTAATGCCAAAGTGAGCTCAGAAACGTGACAAACAAATACAACCGATAAGTACTTCACGACCAATTCCACCCCCAAAGAACGCTAAATGCTCATGTTTCGGTGAATGAGTAATCATCAACGCAGAACGTAAGTGTATTTTTCATCTTTAACAATGGTACTTGCACATTAGGTGGTTTGAGCTAATGCAGAAATACTCTTTGTTGCAATGTCAGTTGAGGTATGCCCTGACTGTCTTTTTCGTGTGTTTAAATTCCTCACCATGGTTTGTGAACACCCATGTCTTTTTCTACGTGGTAATAGTCTTGCCAAACTCTTTGAATACTTGGAGGGCTGCTATTTACACCCTTGAGGGTCCAAATTACCTGACATGAGAGAGAACATTGAGAGAAAGACAGAGAAAAGTGTACAAGAGAGGAAAAGGCTAAACAGAAGAGAAAGAGTTGCATACCCATAAAAGTGCAGTTCATGTGCTTCAGAGTCACAATAGCATAATAGACTGATTAGAGCCGTAGCTGAATGAATCAATATCAGTGCTTTCAGAGCATTCATATCGATTTATTTCTAGCATTCATATCCACTTATTTTTGATGTCTTATGATTTGCACAAGCTTTTTCCATTATTTAACACGTCTGTATCACAGTAAGACATTATAGTAGTTGCTAATGTGTTTTCACTCAGTGTTTGCTCTTTTCAGAAGTGCTTTCAATTGAGTAAAACAGGTGAAAGGGTAAGTAATAAGTATTAACATAATTAATATTGCAAACAATAAATCTACAACTTCAACGGATTCTGCTGGCCGACTGACCTCTGGCGTTCTAGCACATTCTGAAAAAATTAACCATGAAAGACACATTTAGAAAAAAGCATCAACATCGAAAGAAGAGTCATTATCCAATCCAGGAAATCCATCAAAACCACGAATGCAAAATTGTCAAAACTAACTGATCTCACAAAAAAACATGAAAACAAACTACATGGAATCCAAGCCAAGATAGAAATAGTTAAGCATCAAAACAATTTGAGTCTGCTTGAAGAAGGAAAGAAAAACTATGCAATGAGGTGGTCCAGAAAACAAATCTGTAGACAAGGGCAATGCAATAAGAAGAGAAAGCATTCTTATTTATGGTTTAGAACGGTGGTTTTCAACCTGGGACCGCGACCCCCAGAGGGGTCGTGTGCCATTTTTGGATGGGCCGTGAGTAGATATTTATGTCCACTGCTGCATTACATTCGCTTTTTTCGAGTTATAGATGGCATCGTTGGGTTACAGTGGGTTGTTATAATGGGCCGCGGTACAACGTAAGGTTGAAAAACACTGGTTTAGAAGAAGAGACACTAAAAACGACGATGATAACGTGGAAAAGATCCTGATTTAAGTAGCAGTTGAGCTCGAAATTGATCTTCAAATAAATAATATCAAGAGAGCATATCAGCTAGGACAAAAAAGGAGAAATGAGAAATATGCACACGCAATCATTGCGAGGTTAGCGTCATACAAAAAAAGAAACGGTTTCTTACAAAAAACGAAATCTTCAAACAGCGCATTTTTGTCTCTTAGGAAAAAGCACAAAATTCTGCAAATCAAAGGTTTTTACCGTCTTGAAGTGGGCAAGTTCATTTATAAATACAACAAAGCATAGCTGCCGGATACAGTCAATGGATTATTGCAAGCTCATCACAAATGTTCATCCTTACAATAACTCGCCAACTTGCACTACAGCAAGCACATTCAACTTTATGTACGAAAATGTTGAAGTACAGTACAAGAGAAGTGTGCTTTCATGCCCGTTTAGAAATGAAAAAATAAAAACCGTGTTTGGCACGTTTCACAGCCAAATATTAAGTTTTGTCACTTGTTTACCATAAACATTGTTAGTATTCTTCCCTCTATTGTTCGCGTGCATTAACCCAGTGCATTGATATTATACAGCTTCTTCTTCATCGTCTGAGCCAGTTCTTGTAATCCACTGCTAGGCCGCACCTGATTTTACTGCTGTCCCAACGTAAATAGTTCCATGAGGTATTGTTGTTATCTCGCACATAATTTGTTTTTGTTGCGTTCGCTATAAATCAGTCTATTTTCTGCATTAGACTCTCGTATAATGTAATGGGATGTCGTTAGTTTCCCAACGAATTGAGATGATTACTTTTTGCGAATCGTTTATATGTTTAATTTCTGAAGGAATTTTGACGAGATTTCTATTGCACTGTATTTTGTCATTTTAGCACCCGAGTTTGAATGTGCTTTTGGCAAAGCAAATTGTCGAGTTTTGATTTGTCGTGTATTATACGGATAAATGATTATCCTGCCTAGATACTCATTTAAATTAACAAATTTCACAAATTTCATCAGTTCCTTATGTACAAAAATGTTACGACCGAAATATCCCGTGACCGAAACGGCCAGACCGAATCGACCAGAACGAAACGGCTCAGACCGAAACGGCTCAGACCGAAACGGCTCAGACCGAAACAGCTCAGACCGAACCGGCCAGACCGAACCGGCCAGACCGAAAAGTCGTGTAACCATAAAAATGGGGTATTTTAAAACTTAACAAAGCTAGTTTCTTCGCTGTTCCCAACGAACTTCGTGTGAAGGTGTAGTGTTTTGAAGTTCTGCTTTGTAGCTTATAGATATGGAGATCAGTCGGGTCTGGAATACTGTGTGGAGTAAATTGCTGCTTTGATCGAATTCAGCACCGTTCTTATTGGTGTCAGTGGTGTTCGCCTTGTGTGTTTATGTGGCTTCGCGAGTACGACATTAAATTAAATCCAGCCCTTGTTCAGAAGCGGATTGTGCAGTTAATTTGTTATCAAGAATAAACATTGTTGTGGGCTGCTGTATAACTTGGGTGTTTATTTCACACATTATGCGACAATTTCAGCTAAATAAAACCTAGAACACTGATCTATAAAAGGTTCTTCTCGATAGGTTCATTTCTCTGTTACATAGTTGTCCCTTATGTTAAAAGGGCCCGGATTTTGAAGTGGTGGCATCATTTAAAAGAGAGTTTAGTGAAAGATGTCAATCTAGCGAAAATTGTTTAATGCAGAAATATTTGTCCGAAGGAAGAGCAAAAACATCAATGAATTTTATGTAGAACTGCAATCACGAAAATGTCGTCGTGATAAAATCGTAATTGTTAATGTGGGCATCGAAAACCAGATGTTTTTCATTTGCGAAGAATATATTTTTGCTTATCACATGTAAAATCATGTTTTTTTATGGTACGCGATAAGAATTTGTTGTTCACAGATTTGGGAGCTGGATCACTTAGGTTTGATGCCACTAAGTAGATTGTTATGAAACAGTTCAATAAAACGTATCTATGTGTAAGGATTATTTTGAACTATAAAAGACATTGTTCTTAGCAAAGCTCAAAATGTAGCCTGCACAAATGTCGTTCAGTAAACGACGGTCAGTTTTCGAGAAAGCGATTGATTTTGTCCTTGATTGATGCTTCGTATCAGGCACTCTATAATAATGCATATAAAGTTATCTGATATACAGTAGTTCAAAAAGTTTCTGCCTTCAGTTGATGAGTTTAGTAAACCGTATTCTGAGCAGTTGAGGTGGCCTCCACACATTCACTCGTCCTAACCTCTCACAGTGAGATCCAGTCCTTTTCCCCGAACACTTAATGCATGAACCTGTTCTTCGATCGCAGTCAGCGGAGAATCCATGGCATTGGCATGGTTGGCAGTTCGGGAATCCATAATAACCCTCGTCGCATTGGTCGCAAGATCTGCCAGTTATAGCTAAAGATCTGCATCGACATTTCCCGGTCTTCATGTCGCAGGTGGATCCATTTACTGATCCGAATGGATTACATTCGCAAGCTGAATATCAAAATAAAAGTACTTGTCATTACAGTACCTTTTCAGAAACAGTGAACTTATCCGAAGCGCAACTTACGTGTGCAAAGTAACTAACAAGCCGCGCACACTAAAGAGCAGGGGAAGGTTAAGTATTGGTGCATGTATTTCGATACGAATATTAAATTGGAATTTAGAAAAGAGTAGGAGCTTTCAGAAACTATACCATCGAAATTTTAAACAATCAGCATTTCGACAGACAATACAAGTCATTTCGTTTTCAACTACTTCTAGTTTTTCGAGCTTGCACCACAACCACATTTACTAAAACGCCATAATACATGAAATAGTTGGAAAGCCAAGTTGGTATAGAAAAACAAACATAAAGTGATGACTAACATTCTGTTTGAAGAAGAATTGAAGCGTAAGCTGGTTTCAGCAAAATCCTTTGCTTGTAAAACGTTTCTTTTAGCTGATACTTGACTTGATCGAACACCTGACTTGGTAACAAGGAATCGATCACCAAATTTTTAATAGGAAATCGATTTCACGTAGAATTACGCATCGTCAGTCATGACATTTGCAAGCAAAGCTTACGGGTGAAAAGTTGAAAGGCTAAAGGAAGAGGAAAGAAAACTGCCTCTCTTAAGACTACTGTAAAATGACTACATCATAACTCAAGCTAGAAATCAGAATACCTAACTAACTGACTGACGTCAAGAACATAAGCTGCGACAAAAAAACTGTGACTTATAAAATTATAAAAAACGTTTACCCAAATAAATGATTTCACTAAAACTTCGAAACTAACTGATTGACGACAATGATCAAAAACTTCTCTAACCTATTAATCTAACTCGTCAAATCACTAAGGACGCTGGAGAGATTTAGCAAACCATGCGTAGGCAGTGATTCTATGGAGTACGTACTGTATTTAAAACCTGCCATTAATTCGCATATAAAAGTTGGGGTGGGAACAAGCACGCTGCGTTGAAAGAAAAGCCAGCACAAAAGGCGGTAGAGAACGTCGGAATAAGTCAAACAAAACAATGAAAAATATCGCAAGAATTATTTCAAATAGGTAAGGATCCTGTTCTGAATGTTAATTTGAGCGTCACGTTGGTGATACCATTTATTTTCACAGATACCTAGAGAGTGAGAACTTGGCTGTTCGACAAAAGTAACGGTGTATGCTTGGTGCAGGGGTGGTTTGTTTATAGTTCCATGGCTCTTTGAATACAGGGTCGCGACCGGACCATCTGGTCTTATCAGTTTACAATCCTGTTTGTTCCATTACTGTGCTGCGCTGGCCATCTCCTGGAAAATTTATAGCTAGTTTGACCAACTTAGTGTTCATGACAAATCGCAAAAGTCGCTACGTAAATGCCAAAGTTTGCGCAAGTCAAGTTTTGGTTCAGGAGGAGAGTTTCAGTTTTAGTCAGCAGTTGTGAAACATTTGATACCATGGATTTGTTATTTTGTTTCCATAGCAACCACAAAGTGCACAGCGTTCACATGGTTTTGAACCACCTTTGATTTGCTTTCGTGTCTTGTTTAAAGTAAGGTCTTTGCAGTTCATTAACTTTTGTCCAGTTGTGGTAGGTATTTTATACAGTAGGTCGTCATTGCCTTCGCGTTAAAGTTTTTTTCTATTTGTGTTAGAGCAGTGGTTTTCAATCTTTTTCATGCAGCCATACATTTTGCAACCACTTTGACCAAACGACCCCTGCCGAAAATTTCTAGTCAGGCATGTGAAATGCAGTTGTGTTTGCAGTTTACACAATAGAAAATCACAGTGATCAAAAAAACGTATCATATCATTATGTTGAACAGACTCATTTATTAAAATGACGCACATGGCAGCATCAGTGAGAGAGACCCGTGCCGTTTACAAATCTCTCCGTAGCACAACTAATGGAAATCTAGAATAATCCCAAAGTTAGCTATCGCAATCAGATTTCTACACTACAAACACAGCACATTCTTACGTCACAAAGTTACTCGTGCGTTGCCAAACGCAACAGTACTCTGTACTGTAATGGTCATAATGCCACTTAAAATAATTTTGAGTGAAAATATAGGCTATCCTTTTTGCCAGGTGATCCTATTATTCTGGCTACGACAAAAAGCGGATGCATATACGAAATATAGAATCCAGAAATAATTATGAATATTTTCTTCAGACGCTCTCGTGACCCCAGAAAAATGGCAAACGACCCCCATGGGGCGCCGCGCCCACAGGTTGAAAACGACTGTGTTAGAGTAAGCAGATGGGGAAAAGATGTAGCCCAAACTTGTGGGTCTTCTTTCTTGTCGCATTTTGGGGGGTGCAGTCTTACTTCCCAGTCGTTCGTCATGTCCAACGTGAAATTTGAACGTATCACATTTTCTTTGAGTCGGTTTAAGCTGCTGAGGTAGGACGTGGCAGACTGATCGCCATCGTAGGCATGATGAATTCGAATAAATACAAGGACATACTAACTAAATATTTGATTCCAAGGCTGTCAAACCGCAGCACTTCAAGGGATCCAATTTTTCAACAGGGTCTCGTAACTTTCCACTGTTCAAAGAAAATGCAGAATTTTTTAAGCCATCACGAAAAAATGTGCTGGATTGGTCTAGACATTCTCCAGATCTTAACCCTATTGAGAATCTGTGGGCAGATTTTCGGCAAATTTTCTATGCATAAGACTCAAACGGAAACTTTTCTAAGCACAACCGCTCCACAAAAACTTTGCTTATTGAAGTCATAATATGCATCTCGTATCATGATGAAGAACGAAAGAAGATGTGCTCCAACCTCATTCAATCATTGCCAGTAAGGGCTTCAATGGTTCTAAACTCAAAACGAGGACACAATAGCTACTAATTTCGTACTTCACAGCCTATCATTGCTTACAGAATTGCTATTATTAAACTAAAACCAAATCATTGCCTGATATGATATTTTTTGCATTTTGTTGCAGCTGTCCCAACTAATTCGCACAGTACTGTAGGTATCACGTATGCACAAGATTTTCAACGTTTTGAAGAATAAGTAGCCTATTTCTTATTGAAATAATGTCTAATATTTATCAAATTTTCTGAGTACCAATAAACTGACACTTTTTTCATTTAAGAAAAATCTTATCTACAGCAACATTCTCTGCATTGCTGGAAATACATTTTTGAATCGCTTTGGAAGTTATTATTGTTAAAAGCCAACACCACCTGCATTCATATTTGTGTCGGTATGTATAAAGTCATAGCCTGCAAGTAGTATGTATAAAGTAAGTTCACTGAGTAAGTTTACAACCTTGCACTCGGTTTCATACGTTCATACAAGGTTATTGGTCTCCGTCATGCAGTTGTCAGTGGTCCAAGCAATTAGATGAAATAAACAATGCAGTATCGATACAACTGAGCTAATGAACTGTGCTGGAAAAGACCGTGTTGTAGAGGAATAGAGCTGAACCATCTGCGTAGCTGTATGACATCGTCCACTGATCATGACTAGTGTTCTTGCTGGTATGTTATAAGATTGATTGCGATGTAAATACATAGTTCTTGAAAGTTGATGCTATTTGTGGCGATTGTTTATTCTACAGTTGCAAGCTCTATATACTGACTATACATGTTTTTGCGTGAGTGTCGACCTTCAACAAATCATCACATACATAACAACCTGTGCCTGGGGAACAATCGCTGCCGCCTCTTGAATTGATGTCGTTCGGCGCCACACTTTAAAAAATGCATGACCTTTTCTGCTGTTCCTTTTTTTGGCTCTCGTAATAATTTTGCAAAAAATTGGTGCCCTTCTCTAAGAGTGATCCTCAAAGCGCCATTCTGAAACTTTCACTCACCATGTCAACTTACTCAGAAAGGAGGGGGGTTCTTTAAGAAAAAAAACTTAAGTGGGGTAATAGGGTGTTTAAAAAAACACCCTAGTTGAGGTAGGAAAAATCAAGCCCTGAGTAGGGGGGTACACAGGGGGCCTTTGAAAGCACCCTTCAAAGGGGGTGTTCTGTAAAGGTGTATTTGTGCGAAATACACTCTACATTTGTAACGCCTTCACAGGTGCTTTGTCATCACTTTTCAGATACGTGGATCTACGGAGAATTTATTTGACGCGGATATCAGAGACCTACTGCTACGCTTGCTGCAGTCTGCTGGGAACATCTGCACCTCATGCATTACTACATTTCTGCAATTGATACTGAAAACTATTAGTGCAAACTCTTGCAAAACCAGTCTAAACGATTTTTGTCAAGATAGCTGTCAGTACATTGAAGACTTGTTCAACTGGAAAGACCGACTCATCAAAACTTTAGAAACTGAAAAGAAAAAAAAATTGTTTTACATTGTAGCGGCAGATGTGAAAGAACTGTACCCAAGCTTGTGCAGAGACATTGTAACAAACGTTCTTGAATGTGCATTGAAGAAGCATTCCACTGCAACACCAAGGTCCGTATTAGGTCACCAAGGTGGTCACCTAATATGGAGACCAATTATACATGTAAAACAATGGAATCATGACTGGTGATAACCACTCTGTCTTATTGGCAAACATTGCTGTGCATTATATTCTACAGCTGATTGCCGTTGTCCTTAATGAGGTAGAACTTTTCCACAGATTTATCGATCACATAATTTGGATTTCTGCATCAAAAAGATAAAATTAAAGCATTCGACAAGCACAAATTTCTGCAGTTTCGAACAGTGGCTTGCAACTAACGTTTCAACAAACTTGCACAGCAGAAAAAAGCGGGCGAAGTGGAATTCCAGGACGTTAGCCCTTTCATATCCATTGAAGATGATTTTGGTTTTGTCACTAAAGACTTCGAAAAACCCACAGCGGAGGGAAGGCAATTCATTAATAGGAATTCAGACCACCCGAAGGCGATATTTAAGTCTGCATTATTTGGCGAAGCAATAAGATTGAGGCGTCTCACCTAAAGAAAAGAAGATTACCTCAGCAGCTCAAACCGATTCAAAGAAAAAGCCATCTGTTGAAATTTCCCTTGGAAATGACAAATGACGTAATAGCAATGGGATCTAATTGGGAACAAAGACTATGCCCCTAACACAAAAGGAAAAAAGTAAACCCGAAGACAATGATTACCTACAAAAGACCTTTACAATCGGACTAAAGTTAACGCTTTACAAAGACCTTGCTTTAAACGAGACACGAAAGCAAATCAAAGCTATAGTTCAAGACCATGTCAAAGCTGGGTACGCTGTGGTCGCTATGGAAAAAATGACGTAACAAATGTTTCACAATTGTTGACAAAAACTGAAACTTTCTCGCTGAACCAAAACTTGGCTTGCGCAAACATTGGCATTTACGTAAGAACGTGTGTGATATGTCATGAAAAATATGTTGGTCAAACTAGCAACAAATTTTTCATTTTTCAAGAGATGGTGAGTGCAGCGCAGTCAGTGGAACAAACAGGATTGTAAACTGATAAGACCAGATGGCCTTGTCGCGATACTATTCAAAGAACTATGACACTATAAACAAACCACCCCTACACGAAGCATACACCGTCACTTTTGTCGAACAACCAAGTTCTCACTCTCTAGATATCAGTGAAAATAAATGGTATCGCCAACTTGATGCGCAAAGTAACATTGTGAACATCATCCTTACCCATTTTGCGATATTTTTCATTGTGTTGTTTGACTCATTCCGACGTTCTCTACCGCTTTTTGTGCTGGCTTTTCTTTCAACGCAGCGTGCTTTCTCCCACCCCAACGTTCATATGCGAACTCATGGAAGGTTGCAACCCCCCTCAGTCCCGCGCCGGCCACTTTTGTGACCAGCTATGATTGGCCATAACCCCTGAACGAATCGGGCAAGAGATCCATTGAAAACATAACTGAATGCGTGAGACAGCAGGGAATCCAGTGAACTTGACAAAAATACACCTTGACGTTTGAAATTATTGAGAAAAATCCATGTATTTGTGCAATTGCCGTACTGATTTGATGGCAATTTTCAGAGAAAATCCAAAAACGCGTTCCCCGCATCCCGTTTAACCATTCCGATCAGGTTTTTGCGCTTCTCCGACAGCCGGGATACCCAAACACAGGATCCTCTCAAACAAAGTGGGATCGGGCCGTTTCAGGGAGGCAAATTAAGGAGAAAAATGTGTAGGTTAAGAAAACTGATTTCCAGATCACGTTCTGAGGTCCAGGGAACAAAATATAGGGGGTAAGGACTTGATGTGTGACTAAAAATATTCTAGGAGCTATTCTGGATTTTCATAGACTATCCTATTAGCCTAAGGGGTTGGGGAGTTATGGCCAAAAATAGACCAAGAAATCTGCTTGGCCGCCAAGTGGATATTTTGATTTTTTCAAGAATTGATTTTTCCGGTGAATATTTTGGCTTGAAATTTGGTGAGATGTTGTAAAACACCCAAACACACTTTTCTGCAGGTTTGGTGGGGTTCGTGGGTGCTGGTTGGCAGAAAAGCGGCTTGAACCTCAAAAACGAACAAAATCCGTAAATTGTCCCCTCTAGTACCCCCCACCAAAAAAAATTTTAACTTTTTTGATGATCACTGCAAATGTAAGGTCTTTATCGACATTTTTTGTGTAGAACGTGTATTTTCAACGTGTTTGATTTAGGTTCTACAGCCTGTAGAATGGATGCATCTAGGTTTTTTGCCTACGCGAAAAGCGGTTTTTCCTCTTACTTAAAGTCACAATGATGTCACAGGTGCGCGCAACCTACCTCAACAGATTCGGGACAATCTCACAGATCCAACGATGCCTTTACTGACTCTCTAGCTCAATCCGTTCAGAAGGTATGGCAGCTCATAGCTTTCTTTGTTAAAAAGGGGCCGGTGCTGGATTTAAGAGGGTTTAATTAAATACGTACTCCAGAGAATTACTGCATACGCATGGTTTGCTAAATCTCTCGAGCGTTCTTAGTCGGTGGAAAACGAGTTAGATTAATAGGTTGGAAAAGTTTTTGATCACTGGCGTCAATCAGTTCGTTTCGACGTTTTGGTAAAATTATTTATTTGAATAAACGTTTTATCTAATTTTCTAAGTCACAGCTTTTTTGTCGCGACTTGTGTTCTTGGTGTCAGTCAGTTACTTAATAGGTTCTGATTTCTGAGCTTGCATTATGCTGTATTAATTTTAGTCTTGAGTTTTTTGCTTTCTCTGCCTTTACTTTAGCCTTTCAACTGTTCACCCGTAAGCATTTCTTGCAATTTCAGGACTGAGGATGCGTAATTTTACATGAAATCGATTTCCTACTAAAAATTCGCAGGTTGATTCCATGTGTACCACAATCGTGGAGAGTACATACTTCAACACAGATATGCGCAAGTTTGAATCATCGCAAATTGATGACAGCAAAGCACAGTGGGCTGGTTACTCGAGAGCATACCGAAACATAGTGCATTTCACTGTCTTGGTAAGCGTGTTGGGAAAAAATGAAATGAAAATCCAGCTGAGCGGAATATTTCACATATTGCTATTTACATGACCTAATTTTATTCGACTTTTGCCCAAAACAATCTCAGAACTGGCAGTGCTTGAAGGTAATTTTATGAAAAACATCTCAATTCGAAGCAAAAAGTAAAAGGATACAAAATCACAACTTTCGTTTGTCACCTAAAGCAGCAATCACACCTCTTGTAACCCACACGTTACGTGGTTTTAACGAACTTCCTCACAGCTGACCTAATAACTTTGAAAAGAACAGAACTTTCAATCACGGTGAAAGGTGAAAATCATTTTTTCCAGAAACTGGTCATACCATTTCCGTTTAACATAATCTTTATGACGTCACACAATTCTCTCTCTCGGACATAATTTTTATGATGTCACACTATTCTCAGACTCACGCAATCTTTGCGACGTGACAAAATTCTCATGCTGAAATGACCTTATCCTACTCAAAAACCAATTGTGGACTACCAAATTTTTAAACCTTAGCGCCAAACTGAACTTATTTCTCTTCGTGTGCTGCAAAGTATCCGATTAAAGCGTTCGTTTTGTTCCTTTTATTTTTTTGATGAGAAGAACTCACCAAGCGATAGACATGCAGCTGCTACTTATACAAACGAGACAGTCAAGCTGATGACGGAATTTTGGAAATTTAACTTAATTTCAAACCAAAAATATTATATAGGAAAATCTTTCGAAGATGTGTTGTGAAAATTTGTATGAATTTCAAAACTCTTTCCCCAAAACGTCATCCCACCATCCGACAAAATCGCAGCACGAAATCAAACCTGCGCATCCAGGCGGGAAATCCCCAGTCCTGGCAACCCTACGCTTCGGGGATCTTTGCGCGTTGGAAAACAGTGGGCATGACACTAAGTACTTTTGTGCAAACATGTTGCCCCTCATTGTGTGTACGGATGTCATTTCCAAAGATAAAAAAAACTTCGATTTCACCTCACAAAGAGCAGAAAACTTTTTTACCAATTCTGCAGGAATTACGAACTTGATTTTGAAGTGTGTGTGCGTGTGACGAAGCGCATTGAGCAGTCTCTTGATTTCACAGTGACCATAAACACCATTTTACTAAATACACCTATTCACAGTGACCATCAGCACCATTTTACTAAATACACCTATTTAACTACATGGCCTGTCAGCTCGTGACATACGACAGAAGGTAACTCATTTCTATTTCTTGCTTCGAGTTTTTCGACATAAAGCAGACTTATTTGTCGACATTATTCGACATTAGCAGCAATTCGAATTAGATGTTTTTACCCACATTTTATTTCAAATATTTTCAAATATGCGATTTGTTCAAAAGTAATAGTTAAGCTTCTTGGTGATGTTGCGAGTATCTTTTAGAAAAAATGAAGATGCTTGCGTTAGTCATCCACCCGTGAATAGGTCGAATCAGCGATTCACAGACGAAGCACAGGTATGTCATTATTAACCGAAAACAGTTCATTAACTGTAGTCCATAACCCTTGAAGTACCGCAACCACTGCCGTCGTTGAAGCTAGAGAGCTGTTAAACCCCTTAAAGAGCAGAAAGTCTCCTAGCTTCGATTTTAAAAAGTCCAAGCAGTTTTAGGTTTGAACTTTTTTTTAGAGTAATGTCACGAGTGGGTGGGTTCATGGGATTTCTGGATGACGTCACCGAGGTCTGAGAAAAAAGTTCAAGCAGCAATTTCTTTGTTTTTGATGCAAAAAAACTAGGTACGATCCGCATTTTCAGAGCCCTTAATTGGGTTTCTACCGTTAGTGGTTGGCAAATTATGGCCAAAAAACGCAAATCAATTAGCTAATGCCCTATCGATTCATTAGGGTATTACTTAATTAATTATCGTTTTTGGCCATAACTTGTTAGAACGGTGGTTCTTAATCAGGGGGGCGACTTTCCAGGGCAGCTCCAAAAAATTTCCAGAGGGTGCGATCCTCTACGCGCTCTGCAACATGGAACGTTTGATCAAAAAATTACCAAGAAATACATTTGCTTTTGGAACTTATTTAAAGTCAGGTGGCTTTAAACAAAAGACAATTGGACGCTTGTTAGAGAAAACATGTATAACCACTGCACTAGAAGATATCAACACACAAATGAGAGAACTAACTCTAAAACAAATTAAAATTCAGCCTCTTCTTCATCTGAAAAAACTAAGAATACATTGTAAGCATTCACATGATGTCCTTGTCACTATGTGGGATAACCTGCTGTCCTTCCATTTCTATTTGGTATATATGTACTGAAAGAAACTTCCTCTTGCATCTTTCTGGGTACTTAGTGCAGTTGGAGCATATTTTTCTTTCTCTTGGCGACGCTTCGAATTTGCTGTATTCCTGGGAGTACCTTCCATTTTCAATTTACCCTGACAGATGCATTTGCAACATCGGTGTCAAGTAAAATTTTTTACCTCTGCGAAATTTCTAGCCTTGTCAGGTATTTCGCCTGAGATGTCAAGCGAAATTTCTAACTTATTCCTGTATGGCAGTTGTTTTGCTTTTCAAAGAAAGGGAATAAACTTTGGAGATAAATTCTTGAATTCTTTTGCGAAAATAAAAATTTTTCATTAGACGTCAGATAGTCCAGAATAAAAGACAGTTCACCAATAGCTAAACACTGAAAAATATATCTCACTTAACTTAGATGTCAATTATTTTTCTTATCCTAACTCTAAGCCAAACCCTATACCCAAATAACAAATTCTCAGCGTATTTAACAACTCAGTGAACACCAGGCCTTCCGCAAGGCATGACCTGGAAAATCACTCTGCGCATGCGCAGATGGTGTGAAGTCATCTATTTTGCAAGTCAGAAATTTCTCGTCACACCCTGTGCTGCTTGACTCATTTGAATATATAGGTTGTTCACAGCTTCAGCGCTGTAGCTGCAAAAATGAACTGAACCAAACTAATTTTATTGACGATACGCCTTGACCAAAAAATTTCAGCGCAAAACATCATAAAGATTTGACTGCGTAAACAACCGTGCCGGATTTTGCATAAACAGAAAGCCTGCAAATCCTTGACTGGGAGTGCAAATCTGCCTTTCTGTTTGAAATGAAAGCCTGCAACTAAAAGTTTGCGTTCACAACAAGATTAAGAATGCGTTTTCCTCATTTATTGATTTTGTTTGTTGTTTGTTTTGTTGGATGCTCCACTCGTTGCATACTCCTCCGAAAGGTTTTCTTGCCAAGTAAATGGAAACGTAAATTCCAAAAAGTGAATTGGGACGAAGTAAAAAAAGGAATTATTTATTGGGATAGTAAGCGAGATTTCCTAAAGTTCATTTTTGCACAATGGGTGTAAAATGTCCTCACAAATTCAGCAAAAATGTACAGGACAAACTATCTCAAAAAGATGAAGCACCACTACAGTTTCAAAAAATATACTCATAAGTCCCACAATCACTAGTTCCAGGGTGCATAAGTTACCCAAATTTCAAACCAGCTTTTCCAAAGGCAAAGACCCAGACCACTTGCGTCAAAGGTGCAGGAGGAAAATAGCTGACCACTCATAGCGCATTACACTACAAAGATTAAGCAATTTACAGCGGACAGTGTTCCAGTGAGCAAGCAGCCTGACGCACAATCTTTGAGGAGATCTGATGCTTCTAAGAAAGTTCACAATGATTACAAAGTAGAAGCAACAGCACCAAAGAACTTACGTAAACAACCATGTTCGTTCCCAAACCCATAGTGCCCAGCATCACACGAGTCACACCT
>JGI24022J15233_10003518_pt1 | contig 15573 bp, 7 predicted proteins | sample Ectturendosymbi2_FD_15233 | JGI IMG/M metagenome (IMG submission 15233)
ACAAAACAGCCACAATAATCGAAAACATTATTTTATTCGACGTTTCGGCTTATGCGTAAGCCATCATCAGGAATAAGTGGAAACAGTTAGAAAAAAATAAGGAAGCAATTTTAAGGCATTCGTACTCTATTACGTCATATACCCCATTATGTGTTAAAAAGCAGGAAGGGGATAGATGAACCATCGACGTTGAGATCTGGCTGGTGTTGCTGTATCAGAAGTGACTTGAGTAGGTAAAGTTTCTTCTGACCGGCGATGCTTCCCAATATTTCCGGTTGCTTGAAGTTGAAACGGTGCTTGGGATTGGCCAACAAATGTTTGCAAATTTCAGAACGTTGATCAAATTTGTGTTCGTTGATTCGGGTGATTGAACTTCGGCGAGTCTGTCCAATGTAGTTTGACCCACACGTAATGGTGTATATGATGTAATAGAGTATGAATAATAGAAACACATGATGTCATATGTGACGTAGTAGAGTACGAATACCTTAAAATTACATTCTTATTTTTTCTTTCTAACTGTTTCCACCTATTCCTAATGATGGCTTCTGCATAAGCCGAAACATCAAATAAAATAATCTTTTCGATTATTGTGGCTGTTTTGTTTGCAATTAGAATATAGAGCAACTCCGTGCATTGTTTACCGAGCATTTTTGTTTTTGCAATATGTTTGAATAGCCGCAAAATTTACTGATGGATACATCCTGTTCAATTTTTAATAAAAATATGTTTACTTCATCTGTTTTATCGTTTACGCATACGTTTGACATGCGTTCCTGATTGCTTGTGTGGTTTGTAGCGTGGTGCTTGCCATTTCGCGTAATTACAATTGAACTGTAGTAGCGCCTTTTAACAAATTCTCGGTTAATACAACCAACCACTTATTACATCCAAATCAGTTAGAACAGAATCTTCTGTAATCATTTACCATTTAAGAAACTCCAATTTATACATCCAGACACTGCTTAATCCATCCAATTCTGATTCCCCATACAAGCAAACCATCTGTGACTTGACGGAATAGCATTTGAGAAGATGGACATACTTAATGCTCTCAAGGCAGAAGTAGATGGCCATCTCAGAAAAAAGTTTCCACTTAAGCAAACCACTTTGCGGAGATTTNTCAGTGCTGACTTAATACAGTACAAAACGTAAATTGCGCGTGTTTATCTCTTTGGTTGTTTAGTTACAGGNTTAGGAAAATCGGCTATTGCAACCACCGTTTATTACATCCAAAATCGGCATGTCCCGATGTGGATGTATTAACCGGAGTCAACCTCATTGCTATATGGTCCTCATCTCAGGTCCGATTCACTGGTGTGTATTTGTTTTTACTTTCATATGATATAACTACAGTGTTACCGAGTGGTTTCATTGTGCTGGGGCACTGCGACTCGATAACCGCAAGGTTTTTCCATGCCCAGGTTGCAAAGTTTCCCTTGGTTCTTTCGTTTTTGTTTATCCGAAATAAATAACAAGGTATGGTTCGTTAAATTGCTTATTGGCAAGTTCCTCCCACGTCCGTCCGCCAGCAGTGTCGTCGCGTGTGTTTTGGGATTGTCTGCTTGCCTTGAGTGTGTTTAAATTTCCCACATGATTATATTTTGTTATCTTTGGGTGCTAGTCTATATCATATGGACTTGCGTCTCAAATACAAAATACATTACGAAATGCATTGCAAATATCGCAGATTTTAAGTTTAGAAATGGTTGCGCAGACAACTTGTAACACACGTTTACCGCATTCGATGGCGATTGATTCGTGTGCATCATCCTATATTGTTGTGTGGATGAATACCTTTTTTAGGATGAGAGTTGTAAAAGGGCCTCATTTTGAAGCCTGAAAATGGTCGAGCCCGACCACGGCCAGAGCCCGACATTCATTTTCAAAGCTCGATTTAGGCCCGAAAGCTNAATTTACTGAGTGAGCCAAGATATGCGCAACTGCAGGTATCAAAAAACGTAGTTTACGGGTATAGCTGCAGGTACACGGTTTTATCACACCCGAAATAGCAACCACCTTGACCAAAACATTGGCCTAAACAAGCACAAACTTAGCTTGTTAGCCAGCAAAAATATTGCAAAACGCAATGCCTCAAGAAAAAATGAAACTATCACGAAACCATCCACGATGGCGCTATACACAAAAAAGATGCTATCTAGGATAGCGCTATAGGCATAAAAAGCTGATTTGTGGGCCATCGTTTACAAGCCAAGAATCGCGTGATTGATCTTTTCGCTGCAACGCCATCGCGTGCTAACTTCGTCATGGCTGTTGCCTTCTCATAATGAGTCTTGAGGCTAATCCGAGCAAAGAACAAAAGAACGCAGCTGTGTTTGCAAAAAGAATTAGCTGAAGAAAAATCGCAATCACTCCACTCACAGTAGTTACCGCGAGGAGCACAACAAATGCACGTCACAAAAGAAAAGAATCGTTACTCTGAATGTTACACAAAAGTTTTGTGTGCAGGGCCAAAATCGACCCGAAAGATTTTGACAAACTTAAGCCTGACCTACAACTCTGTTTCGAATTTTGTCCATGTTAATGGATTTTGGCGTTTTTCGGCTTTGAATTTGTATTTTCCGAGCAAACTGGTTTGTTTGTTTCATCCGGTATTTCGTCATGCATCCCGCTACTTGTAGGTCTGAATCAATCTCAATCTTAATTCATGACATGTTTGTGTGCATACGTTCCTATCTAGGCCGCGATGACTTTGCGTTCGCACAGTTGAGAGTTTGTACTGATTAAATTGCAGGCCGCTTGTTTTGTGTTTCCGCGCAACTGGCCATCTTTGTTCGAGCAAAACATAGTATAAAAAATTTATGTTGCAGGGATTGGAAATCTGCAAAAGAACTTAAAGTGGTGAGAGCCCTAAAGAAGCTTTGCTTAGGCTTGGCAACCTAAAATGTCGAATTGATAAGTCTGGAGACAAGATTAGTGCTCACACAACGAATAGGAATACATCGCTCTTCATAGCTTTTGCTGATAAAGATACGTCATTTCTACTCTAAGCTAATCCTGAACATAATATATTAACCCTACAACAACTTTCCCCACAAAAGTGTTAGCCCATACAGGTTCCGAAAGTGGCTACAGGTGTACGAAAATATAGACAAATAGGACCACGAAACTTGTTCCTTCTGCAATTTTTTCCTTAGGTGATTTGAAGGTATTTGAAGTCAAGGTATTTGAAGTGTCAAGGTATTTGAAGCGAATCATTACCGACAAGATCACTTATTGCTCTTTGTTTCAGAGCTGAATCAAAGTTTGTCATTGGCAGTGACAGAAATAAAAGCTGCTTTCACATTGGGCAATCCTGCGAAGTGTTTGGGTAAACATGGAATTCACGTGTTGGCATCTGGGGAAAGGATTTATTGCCACAACAGTTGGAGAGTACGTATTGCAGCAGCTGTCACGTTTAACGCTTTTAAACCAAAAACGAACGGATTTAGATCTTGTAAACGGTGCACATTTGAATCTGAAGCTTTATGCGTTATGGAATCACGACAATCATGTCAGTGTTATTGAAGTTCCATCAGCGAAGAAATTACTGACCGTTCTTGGTAATCATTAAAATCTTTTGACTGATAAGACCTGTGGTGTTGCTTCAACTTGCTTGCAAATTTGGCTAAGGCTTGAATGGAGGTTGCAGTTTGTAGATGCAATCCCTGCAGTTGAACAAGCTCGTACAACACTCCCATCATGGTAAAATATTTTATAGCTAAATCGGTTTGGAGAAAAAAACAATGTGGGTAGTCCGCAATGTACAATGAAACAAATAAACTTAATAGGTTGATGACAAGGAAGACGCCTCTTTTATAATTGGAAACTGAGATAACGTGCTTATTCACAAAAAATGATTACTGCTGAAGTGCAATTTCTTTTATGAAATAGTTTTCACAACAAGACATTTTCCAGCGAGTTTTCATAACATTTTTTTCCTCAGCAAATATGACCCATATCTTTTTATAACTTGATTCGTGGCATCAAAGTTTGAATAGAGTTTGTTAGATTCACTTAAAGTAAAACCTACGTTTATCCTCGATCCAACTGGGACCTTGCAGCGATTTTTGTCAATGCCAAGAGATTAGTTACATCAAGCGCCTATCTTCTTATGTGGACTTTGCCAAGCTTTACTGTCGCGTCAGAATTCTAGTTGTTGTTAGATCTGCTACCCAAAGGACAAGATGTTTTGAAAAGGTGAAGAAAACAATTTATTGTAAAGTAACTAATGCTGGAAAACCTAACTACTAAATCTTTTACAGTATATCACGCAATTGCGAATACCTATATGCTTTTATTTGCAACTACAAACAATTTTTTTAACCTGTTTCGAAATCACCACTCTAACTGTTCTAACAACAATAAACAAAAAAGTGCGAAAATTGAGCAGATGGCAATTTTGATGTTGATCAATCTATCTCGTTGTTATAAAAGCTACTTTTCTAAAAAAAAACTTTTTCGTAATTTTCCAACCTTGTTTTCCTACGAAAGATTCAAACCAGTGTTGTCTAACAGCAGTCATGAATAGCTTTAGATATTTGATGTTGAAAGCTGCTTCGTACTTTTCCCTGCGATAAAAAACTTTCGAAACATTGCTTATATCGGTTTTTATTTTGTACATACTGTACATGCCGTACGTATCAATTTCATTGCCTTTGTGAGTTGCGTGCCAAGCATTCGTGACGCAGTTAGTGTGCGTATGCACGACATTGTAAATAGCCAAACAAAAAGATGGAAATAACTGGAAATCAGGTTTATAAAAACAATGTTTGAATAGGTACACTAATCTTAAAGAAGTAAGCTATTTATTTCATGCAAACGCATCTTCTCCTTTCTATGGCAAAATGATTGATTTTTTTTAATTATCAGATAAAATCCCAAGCGGACGTGTAAATACAAAATACTATTCCAATGACAAGGTTACTGCGTGAGGTTCAGAGATACACCAACAAGAATGGTTTCATGAATTGTGAAAAAGCATAAAACGCAGGATAAACCTGGAATACACCAGTGAAGTAAAAGAAAACAGGAAAAACGTTATGCGGCCCCACATTTGATACAGTCCAAAACTGAGATGCAATTTAGAGTTTTCGCAACACAAAAGAGAAAGGAAATTGTTTTACGCCGCAACGAAAATCTGCGAAGTTGATATTTTTATGTTACTGAAAAAACCACTTGCCACATGGCAGAAAAAGTCTCAAATATCAANAAATTCAGTTGATGATGCACATGTCCGCCTGTAGTTCAAGCGTGTGGGCTGCATTTAGTGAATAATNAGTAGAACCAGTGGCGTGGCAAGCCCTAGTGATGCCCGGGGCGACTGCTTGATTGTATCCCCTCCTACCAAATTCTAGTATTGAACAGTTGTGTATGCTGGTCATTGTTACCGGATATACTCTGTTTGTGACGTCACAATATCACGTCATTTTCACGTTTCTAAGCCAAGGTTTTGGCGAAGTGTGTTGACACAACATGCATATTATTCTACACGCACTCTAATCGTTGTACAATGTGCCACTGTCGTGAACATATCAGCGCTCCAAATTAGGAGACCAGAACAAAATACAGCACTCAACGCTAAGACAGAGCAGTTCGTAACTGCAAAAATATCCGGCAACGCGTGAAAACTGGGCAGAAGAACACACTAAGTGCCATGTCAACGCAGTTCACAACTGCAAAATCAGTGCCGCAGGCAGAATCAGGCCGAAGAGGCTATGGCACCCCCGAAACAAACTTTCCAAGGTTTTAACTGACACATTTTGTGAACGTTCAACTCTTAGAAAGACGTCAGTGATTGAAGATGTGATTAACTGGTCCCTCCCGAACAAAATTATAGGCTGTACTACTGGCAAATGTATAGGGCAGCGCATTAAAATAGTGGAGTAAAACAAACTTAACGCTACCACAGGGCAGTTCGCAACTGCTAAAACATCTGGTTGCGCCAATTTCTCGTCGAATAGCAGTCAAGCAGAGAAGGTATGCGGCTGGGATGGCGGACACCCAGGGTTAACAGTTGAAACTTGCTAAACTACACAAGAATTTAGAATGCGCATAAAGTACGCAAAACAACTTTCCTTTTTTATTATGTATCTGTGATATGTACAACTGCTGTGGGAACAGAACAGATACGGGCTTGTATCAGCCGTTGTGATCAAACCACCTGAACTGCCAATCAGGGACACCGTAACAACGGTGCATGACGGGGGAACTGCCCCTCTGTCTTTTGAATGGGTTGCAACGGGTCATAGGTGCCCTTACGCAGCAGAATCATAAGTAATTTCATGATATATCAAGATCGACTTTAAACAAATTTATCGCAGCTATTCGCGCACAAATAAATTTCGGAATGATTTTCTATAATTTCTGTTATTATTTTTAAGGTCAACATTGTTGCTGAACATGAAATGTGAAGACAATGACTATTATAGTGCGCTTTTACACTGAATTCAAACAAACAATTTTGAACGCATGGTGCGTCAAAACCATTGGCGGCCGCAGGGGTGCACAAGCATTTGCCCCCTGGCAATTGGGTGTAAAAATCAAAATTTTATAGAAAACCTGAATCAACAGCTCGATTCCAATTAATTGATTTAAATCTTGCATTGATAATTTGTTTGCNGGTATGACACTCCCACTGCACTTGAGCCAGGTTCGCTGTTCTGGTGTCATGCAGTGGTGAGATTGTAGTTCGCTTATTTGCCTGCAGAGGTAGGTTGCTTGCGAAAGTTGCGAGCGGATTGTTTTACTGTTGGCCTTTATTGTATAAGAATAACATGACAACAAATCTTCTAATGTTCACTTTATGTTACGATAGCAAATGTTTTACCGCATGTAACATGACTGTTGAGCGCAAACATCTTGGCAGGTAATGCAGCAAGATAGTGACTGCTGATAGCGGTAAGCAGTTATGAATTTCCCCTTAACCTTCATAAGTGAGGCAATGGGGCGAAGTTGTCTTTTTCACAACAGAATCATAGATAATTTCATGGTGTATCATGTTTGAAATGAAACAAATTTTCTGTAGTTTATTTTATTAATTTTAAGTCAACATTCTTGTTTAACAGAAGCAAGGATAATTGGTAAAGATTGCTTTGTTTTTATTTAAGTTTCCATTGCCCCCAAACGTTTCACTGCGTCCCATCCCCTACAGCTCTTCGGGCGTCCCTGCTGCCATTTAATGACGACGCTCGACATGATGCACAGTTTGCTTGGGAGTTGCTCTTGCTCACGATTTACTGCTCTCGATGTGCAAGCACACACTTGCGGCTGTAGTAGCGCACGCCCAGATTGCCACATCAAGAAAGGAAACGCGAAACTATTGATGCATCAAAAAAGTCAGCTAAGTCAAGGAAGTTGAAATAGGAAAGTTTTGAAATTTCGATCAGAAAATCGATTAAATGTCCATAATTATCTTTCAATATCTTTTTGTGATTTTAGCTTGATAGGACTATCTGGAAAAGGTCACCTCACTATCAATTTGATTAGGTGTGCGCCGCACAACTAGAGTATAGTTCCCTGGCATTGACGAATTTGAGAACTACCGGCATTTGAATGCGTAAAAGCTAGTACTGACAAAAACATGTTACGAAAAATTAAATCTATGCGTCATGTGTTGCTAGCCTTACAATAAGAAAAATTATTTACAGAATTTTAATTTGCAATCTCTTTGCATGCCCCTCTGCCTGGGATGCCCGGGGCCGTCACACCATTCACCCCTCCCCCTCTGCACTCTACTGAGTAGAACAAAAAACATTGTTTCTGGTCCCACTTAAAATCCGAACAACGTTACCACGAGCTTTCCCTACATTTATGCTTNAAATGCAGAACACAATTAAAAGCTGTAGGTTTGCTGTAAACTTTCGTGGAATCAGCCGACTGGACTCTGCTTTTTTCTTATTGCGATAATTCAAACTTGCACGTATTTGTTTTCAACTACCTAGTCTCCACAAATGCGATTTTGAATCTATCTGCTATTTCTTTCAAAATCAAAACTCGATTTCACGTAACGCTACGCACCCTCAGTTCTAAATGCTGCATGAAATGTTTACAATAGTTGGCTCAATGGCTTGTTGAAGCAACATTTCCAATGACAACACCAGGCTAAAAATGGCCACCGCCTAAGACTCATGGAAATAAACGGATTCCGCTGATTTGCTACGTTCTCTCTACAACGATTTATACACGCCGAGGATCAATTTGGTTTACTGAAAGGTTGCTTCAAAGAAATTGCATTTTCCTGGAATTTAAACATCAACTTTTTACCATCATATACAAATGGGAAAAATTTACTTAAAAACATTCGGCATCTGTTTCAGGTTGTTCAACGTCGATTCAACGGTCAGGTCATGTTTGATCGTCGGACATGGAATGAATACAAAGCTGGGTTTGGAACTCTAGAAACAGAGTTTTGGATTGGTAAGTGCACTCCATTGTATGTTACCTTTTTGAAGTTAAGTGTATTGATAGTAGAACATTCACGCTATTTCAAATCCGAATCACTAATTAAGAAATATAATTTATTTTTAGAATTTTCGAACACTACAAAGTCCAGGTTGGGTTAGGTTCAGTATACTAACAACTCAACCACATGACGATTGAGTAAGTGAAGTATTTTCCAAATCAATTCGGATTCACATGAATTCATTTGCAAGCATGATCATATGTTTTTGATGGCCATAATCAGGAAGCAGTAAGAGGAAGACGAATTTCTTCTTGTTTTTGACACTCATTTTCAAAATCGTTTTTTTCATTTTGCACGGTTCAACTTCAAAAACAAAACACGTGATTTATTCCACGATTTCTAAACACAGAGCAGGTGATGATGGCGTAAAACGTTCTGATGTCAACCTGAAAACAGGCGCGTTTTGCCTTTGATTTGGTGAAAGCAGTGTGTCGCGTAAGTACGTTTCTTAACATTCCTTGTAATAACTAAAATATGTCAAGACCAGTGGGACACTTGGCCTTAGCAAACACTTTATCTTGAGGTAGTTAGGAACCGTTCACGAGGATTTTGAGGATAAAAACACCGTGCATTCGTCATGCCTGCACAAATTCAGCTGTTTCAAAAGCATGGCGTAGTAACAGCAATGGAGATGACAGTGTCCAGTTAGACGACCATCATCAAATCACGGAGTAGAAAAATGCGTTTATACGAAACGCTGCATCTCAAGGGATTCCAAGAGCAATTTCAAGAGATTTTGTGAGTCGGTATAGTGCATGGAAGCATCACATGCGCAAAATTATCCTGTGCCTTTATGTGAAAAATACCAGAAAGAAAACGTAGTGCAGAGACACCACGTTTGATATGCCGAAATTGGAAGCTTTCGTTTAAGTTTCTATAGGCTCGAGTATTCTAAAGAATACGCTATCAAGTTGCTTATACCTGGAGCTAGGATTTCACAACTTGAATTTTGGAGAAACCATGGCGCAAGACGTTTTTTGGTTCGTCTGATTTTACAGCAATATATATGAAAACAAGTTAATTGTTCAAATGTGCAAATCGTTAACTGCAACTTAGTTCACACCTGTTCTGCAATTAATGCTGAAGGTGTTGGGCACCACAAAACTCAAAATTCTAATTAGACATAAGTCAAGATTTAAACTTACCTGTAGGCGGATGTGAAAGTATATTCATTTAATTTAACAAGCAAAAACTTAGCTTGTTGGTCAACGATAACACTGAGAAATGTAATGTTTCTCAAAATTAAAAAAAAGCCATCTAGAAACCATTCACGGGTTATAGACGTAAAAGAAACTATCTAGTATAGCGTTGCAAGTATGAAAAGCCGGTTTGCAGGCTCGCTTTTCTTAAAAATAGCCAATAAGCGAGTAACAGATTGATATATTTGAAGCAACGTCATCGCGTCTCACCACTGTCGCCTTTCCAAAAAGAGTATGAGAGTGAGTCTAATCCGAGCAGAGAACAAAAGAACGCAGCTGTGTTTGCAAATAGAATTAGCTGAACAAAAATCACAATCATTTCACTGACAGAAGTTACGGTGAACACAAAAAATGTATGTCACTCTGAGTGCTACAAAATATTGGTATTCAGGCCCGAAGTCGGCCCAAAAATTTTTGACAAACTTAAGCCTGAACCCGGTTCTACACGAAAAGCACGGCTCGACTAACAACTTGGGATGATGTCAGTGACAGGTTTGAAATTTTGTGCGCAAAACTGCTGTTAATTTGCAAATCCAGCATTAACATAGTAGACTCAGAGGATTATTCCCCAGATTTAATACAGTACAACTCACAACAATTCGTTTTTTATTTATTTCAATTATTTGTTTGTCTTGTATTACGGCTAGGAAGTGTTGTAGTTGACTGCATCGTCTTGAAGTACTGAATCAAGCACAAGGGAAAGACGGCAATTCGGGGCATTAATTAACAAGAAAGCAACCATTAGCAATAGAGATCCATCACTGACTTCACTCTACTACTACTAGGTTGCACTATCATTATATAAGAAAAAGTGAACTACAATGATTCGCTTGTGGTGACTACCACAGTGATTTGTTTCTCAAGGGCACCATCTAGCGGTGAACATTTATTTACATGTGGCGCCATCTGCCTGCCGCCACACAATACACAGTGCACTGCTCGTCAATGCAGTAATAATGAATTAGTGCTTTTGCTCAAATCAGGCAATTTTCAACAAAAATGTTAATGCAAAACAAATGAAAGTATACTTTTCTGGGACTAGAAAAATCAAAACTAAAAAAATTCATTCAATTCTGCAAAATGAAACACATTGGCACATACAATTAACAAAACGTATTTTGCTTACAAATTGGTTAAGGCGGAAGCAACAAACAAAAATGTAGGCAATTAACTTTCATGTTTGTATAAGCAATTAATGGTTACAATTGCAGAGGAAGATTTTCGTCCTTAAACTTTCAGGTTTAGATGAACTTCACCGCTTGACAGGCGACAACAGATGCAGATTGCGTGTGGATTTGGGAGCGTGGGATGGAACATCAGCTTACTCACAATATAGGTAGGTGCGGTGAGGCTTGGATCACTGCATGCGTGTAAACTTCAAGCTAGATTTTTCATACTTCAGTCTTATGTTCGAGCAATGATCACCCGAAGTGAATCAACATTGTCATATCTTCTAGATCAAAGGTTCTCTATCTGGGGTAATGCACCCGCAGGGGTACATTTGCCTTTCCCAAGGGGTACATTTACGATTAGCAATAGAAAAGACAAATTTATTTACATAACATGTATTTCGAAATATTTTTATTTTTAAATATACAGTATCTATAAATAATCATGACAAAACATTTTGTCATACGAGATTTCAGGGGTAAATGCTCAGCTGTTGGAATTCTGAACGGGAACATAGCAAACACAAAGTTGGGAACCCCTGCTATAAATGGTCTAAACTTTGTGAAGCAAAGGAAACAATCTACAGTAGATGACAATTTTCGTAAGGTTTGCGGAAAGACAGGTGCTAAATTGCATTAGCTTATAACGAGAATACTTATCATCCCATCAATTTAAGATCCTTAAAGTTTTACTTAAAAAAATCTTATAACAAAGAAAGTTGCTCTAGTTGTAAACATTTGTGATTAGAAAATTAACGAGCAGAACCGTAATATTCACAACAAAACACAGAAAGCGTTACCTGCCGCTTATGACCAACGTATAATATATTTTGGTTGAAATTCGACATAATCGCTCCAAACTTCACAAAAGGTTTCACCTTAGCAGGTTGGGAACCTCGTGCATAAATTGTAACTTCAGAAGATGCTTACTGGAAATCAAAGTTTATCAAATACTTTCAATCGCGTTTTTTGCGCATCCTTAAGTAACATGACTTCCAGTCCTGAGTTTGCCGAAGTGCAACAATTTGGACCGGGTGGCGTTTGAAACATTTATGGTGAAGTCTGTTATTTTTTGCAAATACCTCTGGTCAATCAGATCCTCTTAAATCAGTCATAAATATATGATATGCCAGCATCACAAATTCTTTGTTCCAAAATTAAGCCACTTTTTGTGGCCACTTTTCTTTTTTTACAAGAAAATCGACCGAGTGTTAGGATGGTTTTGGAGTAAGCATTGCTGACGTCGTCTTGTGATATAGTCTTTGTTCTGTCATACATGGCATATCTGATTTACGTGTTTTACACCAGAGCAACTAAATCATTTTTTCAGAGAATTTAGCGTTGCCAGCGAAGCTGATGCTTATAGAGTTCGGTTTTCTGGATACGAAGGCACAGCTGGAGACGCTATGGGTCATGGCAATTATAACACCAACCAACAATTCACCACTATAGATCGTCAAAACGACGGGTGAGTGCCACGTGATGTGACTGACATAAACCATGGAATTTGGCAAATTTGTTTCGTCTATGAAAGCTATATTAATGAAACGTTATCCTATTTATAATATTTCCGAAGACGTAAATGGCAGAATATGTCATGTTTGATCGTAACTGCAAACAAGTTTCTGTTAGTGGATGCACAGATCTGAGACAAAAGGCATTTTATAATGTTAATTGTCGCAGCTTTTGTTGTGATTTAATAACTTCACGTTATTTTGCAGTACGTTCTGAAGCTCCAGTGAATGCAATTCTTTGAGTAAGACGTAATTTCGACTTTTAAATGTCGCAGTCAGTGTTGTGTGATTTATTAACTTCAATCTTGAAACTGTTGGCTTGCTCTTCCTGTGTTTTAGCTATTCAATGTTCCACCTGTTAGTATTGCTTGCAGATGTAAGGACTAACGATGCGTAGTGTTACGTGATATCGAATTCCTATTAAAATTTTCGATAGGTTCCTTGCTTGTTTCACCTATGTTGAGTGAAGTTACCTTAAATTCCTTTTACGCACACATCTACATAGCTTTATAAAGTTTTCAGAAATGTAGAAAATGTATATGTTAAATCGTTGATAGTCTTCTACTACTAGAAAATGGATTTCGCATCAAGCACGCATCTTCAATCATGTAATTGTAAGCAAAAAGGTATGGCTGAAATGATGAAAGCTAAAGCTAAACTCCTGCAGTTCAAACACATGCTAAGGCGTTGGAATTAGAGAAAACACTCTGCCTTTGGAGCATGATCAATGACTATTACACTGTCATTACCGAAATAAAAATCTAAGCTATCGTCAATTGCAGAGAAAACATGGTAACTTCAGTGCAAAATGCACGCTGTTGTTGTCACTGTATCTAAGAGAATAAGCTGCGCCGATGGCCTACAAAAGCAATGATTCACGCTCCTCTCACCATGCACCCCTTCAGCTTTTAGACAGATGAGCATGTACCCCTAAAAATTCCTATAACAAAACGGCAGAGGAAAATAAAACAATTTCACATTATTTTTAAAAGACTTTCATATTTTTAGAACTAACAGATAATATTCACTGATATATGTGAAAATGTTTGAAGATAAATATAATATAAATATATCTTTTCCTTCTGTTGCTGACCTTAAATGTTCCCTTCAGATCGAAAAGTGTTTCCGAAGGGGCACATGTACACCAGGTTGGGAATTCTTGCCTTTGCTTGCGTTTGAAACTGTAAAAGTCTTGCCTAAGTTTTCATCATTTTATCTGCAAATTTTTGCTTACAATCACACGATTGAAAATTCGTACTTGACGCGAAATCGATTTCCCGCATTTTTTCAGACAGGCGCCAAAACGACGGGCGCAATTTCTTGCCAGGTTTAGTTGAACGCAAGCTTCCAGAGCGAGGTGTTGCGCTGGTGTTGTAGTTGAGACGCCGTGGAAGTATTGTTCGTGAACATTGAAGTAANATTCGGTTCTTGGATTGTTGGATGAAGGACTGTATCATCCTTATTATCAGGAAATGTCCTTAGTCGGCGACTGGAGACGAGTCGCTCAGGGGAAGGGCGGATATGTGCAATGTCATGTGCAGGAGATGGTCAAGGTTAACAGCTCTGATGTATAATCTCCTGCAGGCTGCTGTGCGCTTAAACCTTGAATATCATATACCCAGGCGCGTAGCCGGAAATTTTGATAAGGGGTTGCACACAACAACCAAGTCTCAACATCTGAATATTAAATGCCCCTTTTTTTTAAAACATCATCAAGTAAAGGTGCATTTTTCTGGTTCTTTTTTGTGAGTAATTGTGTTCAGTTTTACGGAAATAGAAAGGATATCTTCATTGAATTCACAAGTTTTGAAAGTTTGTTTTCAGTAAAGTTCCAAGGTTCTGTTTTGGATCAAAGTCACCATTTGTTCGTGAATGTTTCTTGCAAAAGCGCTTGAGAAAATCTCGATGCTACAAGTGCAAGATCTGCAGCATGCCTTTAGCAGGCAACACATGCAGTTGAGCAAGAAGTCATCGTGGCCGCCAATATGATTGTTTTTTTACATTTTACACATTTTTTGCTGATTTTGTATTTTGCACATTTGTTTTCGATTTTTATATTTTGCTGATGTATGCCAACACACGTTTAATCGAAGCCGAGTAGCGACTTTGCTTTAAGACAACGACTCCCAAAGTTGGTCTTTACAAATCCTGCGCGCATATAAGACGTGGATCTTATCCAACACTTGAGCGACTGGTTGACGTATGCAACTGATAAGGCAAACGATAGAGATTTTCAGCGCGTTTGAAAAATGTATGGATTTTATGTCATTAAACGCTACGAAATGCGAAAGTTGCACATGTCCTCTAAACAAAGTTGCATAGGTTTGACTTAACTCACACAGCCTACACAAAGTGTGAAAATGGTTGCGGGTTTGTGAAAACTAAGGCACAATCGATTATCACCACAGCTCTGCAGTATAGTCAAGAAATACTTGTCGCAGCAGCTTAGCATAACGATTAGTTAGTTGATGTGTCCCGGTGGTTATCAACGTATGGGTCGAAGTCCGAACACTAGTGGCGAAGGATCGTAAAATGGATCGCGCCGAGGTGATCCAAACCGGGGTCGTGTGTTTTCAACGCTACTACTGCTTAGGCACTCCAGAAAAGGGTAGATTGCTGGCATTAAGAGCAAACTTAGCAACTTAGTGCCGAAATCACCCACAAAATCATTTTTTCCATACGTTGTATGAGACTTGCGTCGTTGTTTGAGCCGTGTTCACCAACCTCATATTTGGGTCGTGCTCAGAAAAGTTTGGGAACCGCTGATTTAACCATTCTGGCGTAAGACGTTGAAATCTATTTTGTAAATCTATGAGTGTTTCAAATAAGAAAATCCGATCGACTGGGAAAAAGTCAAGGTTTTTCATTTCAGTCACATTCGCTTTATCGCTGAGACAGATTGCAAGCTATCTGTAAGTAATGGGAGTGTCAAGCAGGGGCATAACGAGGGGGCAAGGGGGCACAAATATCCGTGCGCCTTCTTCTTCGTCTTTTAAGAGAGTTGTTTAAACCACTGCTTGGCCGCAATAGATCTCGGGGCAGGTGTTCGGCAGCCATTCGATTGTTATGTCGTCCAGAACCTTCAAACCATGCAGTCCATGGGGAGGTCGATGGATTGGACATTGGTGAACAACATGGCCAACGTTTTGTTCTTCTGCGCCACACTGACAGGCCACAGAGGAGGCCATACCCCATTTCTACAGACAGGAGCGGAAATGTCCGACACC
>JGI24022J15233_10003522_pt1 | contig 15570 bp, 3 predicted proteins | sample Ectturendosymbi2_FD_15233 | JGI IMG/M metagenome (IMG submission 15233)
TNNTGTACTACGTTCTGTATTGTCTGTTTTTATCAACCTGCGTTCTGCAGAGTGTGTGTGTTCATACTATGGACTTCTTGTCTGCTCACAAACAAATAAATTAAATTAAATTAAATTAATAACAGCACTGTCTCTCCACAAACCCTAGTAAAAATCATTATTTAAAATACCCAGTTTCTTCACACACCGTAGCAGACTATCTGTAAAATCGTGTTTAAAGCTAATTTCACTAACAATAAATCTGAGCAATAGTCAGGCGGAGTAGTCTATGGTGACTCATGAGTGTCACTCCTAAAAGAATTGTCTTGTTGCTAAAATATTTTTGTTATTGTAGAAAATTGTTTTTCAAGAACGAAACCTATTTTAACAACAAAATTTGTTTTTTGGGTGATGAGCCACCTGAGCTGATATTTTTACCGTCGTAGTCCAAATTGGTTGATTTGTCCAAGTTGGAGTACTATGGTGCTGTATAAGTAGCAGCAGCAGCAGGAATCATTCAAACTGATTTTAACACGGAACTACCTTGGTGCTTTGTCATTACAAAATGCCGCTGAACTACAGAACCTAGCTAATGGCTAATCAAAGAATGGTCTATTAATTTTCCCAACAGACAGGTCCTCTGTCTGCATGAGTAAAGAGGATAAATGTGGTAGGAAATTTTTTAAATATTTATTTCATAACTTTCGCCACTGACACGATTTTTAAAGGAAATGAATGCCGGTGCATTTAATGAACTTCAGGTGCATTCAAACCTTTTTGTTAAAACCTTTTCAAAAATACTTTTTCGAACTTTTTGAAGATCGGATGAAAATCAATTCGCAAATATTAGATGGAGCTGGTAGCGCATGAATGGGAAAAATTTGAAAAATATTAGCATGAAATTGGGACGCCAGTTAAACTTTGGTGTACGGAAATGGCTCCATAAAATCATCCCCAAAAGTTTGGTTTGCTTTTCCGTAAATACAACAACATGCTACCAATGACTGCTAAGCTGTGCGGAGCGGAAAATGGAGTAGATTTCGCCTATATCGCCACCTTGCGGGGATTCAGAAAAAGTGCTGTTATACGCGAATTCAAATGTAAGGAAATAACCATAAAGCATTCGAAAACCACGCGGTTTTGCACTGTTGCGATAAGTTATGTAACCATTTTTTGCCATCTGATATCATACACCATCAAATAAATGATCATGCAAAGGAATAAGCCGTTATAAGTATTCACTTGTTGGGGATGGCCATGTAACGTAATCCAAATCCGAGGTTGTTGTGTCAGAGTGAAAATTAACATCCTAGCAAAGATTCTGTTCTCCACATGTGCTGCATTTTGTAGCTGCAAGTTCTGTTAAAAAAGGAACAAAACACTTGTGGGGATAAAACGTGGTCCTGATATAAGCAAATTGCCAATATAAGCGAAGCCGACATGGACGGACGAAAATACAAATAAAACGTAGAATTTCTGCCGTGACCGAAGAAACTGTGACGAAATAGGCGAATTGCTGATATACGCGAAGCCGGCGTAGAAGAGTTCTACTGCAGTTCTTTCAATATTCCTCGTGCAAAAAAATGCAATCATCTCAGAGTAGGGTCTCCAAATCCGGCCCGCGAAGCCATTTCATCCGGTACTGCATAAAAGCATCCGGCATTTCATCCGGCACTACATAAAAGCATCCGGCATTTCATCCGGCACTGCATAAAAGCAATTTGAAAATTGGATAAACCATAACAAGGATTAAAATTGCGGCGCGTCATCGCTTTGGTTGCGTACTATAATTTTCAAGACGATAAGCGTAAAATTACCCATAAAAGTTGTCTGTAGAAAATGGAAGTGTACATTCTTGCAATTTGGCCAAAAGAAAATACCTTGAAGCTATCTCAACTTGGGACATCAAGAAATTTTTTCTTCGAGGAAATAGCCACCGGAAATAGCTGCAGAAACTTGGTTTAATTTTAATATTTATGTACCGACATGCTATCAGTTTTTGTTTTGCAAAGCTGATGAAAAAGTTTTTTTTTATTCCTGTTGCAACAGACTGCAGGCATCTAAAAATTTCTTACGCAAAGGAGAAAGTAAGTTTCATGAACAGAGCTTCGTTGGAAAGAAAAGCTATGCAACTTTAGCATCACGATCACCTTTGTGAACGCTGAGTTCTGAATCAATAAAACCAAAGTAATCAAAACTAATTCCACCAAAAATTCTGTTTGAAGCATCAAAATCAAAAAAAGTTTATTTCCAGAAAAAAACAATTCTTAATTTGCTTTAGGCCATGGGGGTGGGGAACCAATTTATTATCACGGGCCACGTGAATTGTGCATTATCGCTGCTGGTGTGCCGCAAAATCAATTAATTTTATCCTAAAATTCTACCTTTATCTGACTATGAGGAAAAGTGACTTTTCTGAGTTACTATCCAAGTATCTGCTTGTCATGGAGCTTTGATTTAAAGCGATGATGTACTCTAACTTGGGTAACGAAAATTCTGATGCGGGCCATATCAAATGTTCACGCGGGCCGCAGGTTTCCACCTCTGCTTTAGACGAAGGTAATGTTAGTATCGAACAGTTAATAACATCATATTTTGCTTGTGGTCCACTGCTTTTTGGTGTTGTACATTCGCATATATACAAAACATAGCAAAATCACAACCGACTTAACATGTATCAAAATTTCCGATATTATGCAACAGCTGACTGCTGTTAATTCACGAAAATTAGTCACGAAGATTCGTGGGTTTTATTTCCACTATTGGTAATCCCTTATTTAAACAATAATTTTCTTTCTCGCGGAATATCTTCTTTCTTTGGTTGAATTACGTCTAAACCTTGAGACAGTAGATTTCGTAGAAACGTTCCCTTTCCCGTTTTTAAGCTGTGTATAAACTTTTTCAAGACAAATTAAAACTCGGTGTCATGTTCTTCAGTCTAAAAATAGCATCAAGCAGTACTTGGTCATCACAAAACTCCACTTTGCGTCAGAAAGGTTTGCATGAATGGCTTGTTACCAGTCACTAATATGAATGACTTGTTACCAGTCACTAATATGAATGGCTTGTTACCAGTCACTAATATGAATGGCTTGTTACCAGTCACAAATGGCGTGTTACCAGTCACTAATAGGGCTTGTTTGTGTTTGTTGCTTGTGTTTGAACTGATGTTTATAAGTTTTTTCACATTTATTTCACATTGCTAATCTTTTACCTTTATATGTCTGATGCGTTATGTGTGAAGTATGCTACCTTCGCATAAAACTGATTAATTAGCCAAAAATGAGTTAAGCAAACTTTTTGCGGATTGTTGCTTACTAAGGAAACTAAGAAACTGTAATAGTCGGTTTATCTATTTTTAAAATCTGAAACATCCGCACGAATTTAGAAAATTTCAGTTCACAAAAAAAACAGCATCACCCCTTAGTGTTTTGTGCGAGTAGTGAAGCCTTGCAATATTCAAACTTTCAACTCAGTAAAGTACAGTATAACTAGCTATATAGGAAACATTAGCATGTGCCTAAATGCACAAATTTTCCAAACAAGGCACGGTTCGAAAGTTACCAAAACTTTGTAGAAAACTGTGCAGCTGCGTTGCTTTGGTAAATATTTGATAACCGACTATTGCAGTTATCAAATGTTTACCAAGAAGCTACACAATTTTACACTAAATTTTCCTAAAAACATTAGTGCATTTAGGCTCATATTAATCTTTTGGTAGTCGAAATGATCGCCCTATTTTGTTTTTGATCTCATCTTTTACTCAAATGAAATTTTATGAAAATTTTTTCACCAAACATTAGATGAATGATGGAAAATTATGTTCGTCCAATTGTGGTAGACGTTGAAACAGTTTTAGTGCCCTGTCCTTAATAGTTGATAATATGTTCCATCCAGGCACCTTCCTTGGGAATAACTGTTCCAACACGAACGTTGAGGCGCCTGGATAGAACATAGAGATGTGTTTTTCAGAAAAAATTCAACAAATGCAATTATTTTAACATTAAAAAATTTACTTATTCTTTGAGGTTGCAACACCAAGTAAAACCAAAGAATAATATAAACCTCTCTGCGGAATGGCGTTTAATTGAAACAAGCAGTTTCGAAAACACGGAAATATTTTTTAAAATGTTACAAGCAAAGCAAACCGATAGTAATGAAGTACTGGAGAAAAAGTAATCCCAATAATTTTCTGATGAGTTTCTTTCGCCAGTACTACATATTTTGTGCGTTTTCTACAAACTACTCTTCAACTGCAACCATATTTGTAAGGAAAAGATTTTTGCGGCGAGAATACAGCTTATGCACTTTGTCGGTTGTTTGCGTTAATAACATGATTCCTACAAACCTTGCAGACACCGTGCGACAAAGCTTTCGAAAGGGTAGGCACTTGATTACTGTTTACCATCATTAATTGATCACCAGTCAATGGCAGACATGATTGGTGTGGGCGATGAAGTCCTGACAGCAGCTGAACTAAAACATTGTCAAACATAGCAACAACAAGCTTTTTCGAATTTGCAATCGATGCGAAATGTCTTTGCAGTTTCCGCGCAGCTGTAATTAAATTTAAAGATTAAAAATGATAACAACTGACATCTTGCAAACGTTTCGATAACAACTGTTATCATCTTCTGTGCATAGCAATAGGATAACCTTGTAGAAAAAATACCAAAAGTACATTTATACTACGTACATGAAAATCCTGCTGGTTTCAATGAAAAAACAAAAATTTCCTCACAGAAATAAAATGATTTCATCCGGCGAAAATGTAAAACTTGTCATATCGATGTATTTTTTAGATTATGTAACAAAATCTAATAGCTTTGCAAGCAAAATCAGAAAAAATTGTAACAAATCCTACGTCTGAATAAACATTTTCAGGACTTCCGAAGAGATGTGTAAGGCAGCAGCATCGTGTGCAAATTATGAAATCTGAAGATATTTTGCCAGTTCCAGAGCAAAATTGGATTTATTCCATAGCACGTTTCTTCACAAAACCACTATAAGTGTTTGGCCCTAACTTTTGAAAGCTCTCTATTGTCCCAAACTGATACGTAATGCAATTCGCTTACACTGCAGAAGGCTGTGTCCCCTTATTGATGCCCCAGCCGCTGAAATTCATGCAAACGTATGATCGTGCTTTGCTTGTCTGGCACGGAAGTGTCCGTTTCACAGGATGTTGAGATTTGATGTTTCGACAGATTAGAACTAAAAACAACTCGCAATGAACTGAGCTAACGCTGCAGAGTTGAAATGTTTGGCAAGAAAATTTTATTCGTCTACATCAAAGGACATCACTATTGTTGCAGTCTAATCGCAAATTTGAAATTTTGATAGAGGTAAACGTGTTTTCAACAAGCCGTTTTACGGACTGGAAGTAGATGCAGAATAGAAAAATGACAAACACTTTTTAACGCGCACAACGAGATTAAAACGACAGAACACTTTAAATCTTCCTTGCGTAACCGTTTGGTTTCACAAAAATGCTGACTCGAGCAATGTAGAAATCCTACTGTAGTCCTGTGGACATCAAATATTAACTTTTTAACGATGTTCACAACAATCGGAGAAAAATCTAGAGTGAGCACAAAGCACTCAAGCAATGCAAAAGTTAGCAGGAACCGCTTAGAAACGTTTGCTACGATTGTCTTTGCTGCAAGCAGCACCAGATGTTTAGTTACAAATTCCTTATGTGAAGCCTTTTTCAGGATCGCCATTCTGACAAAATGTTCGATAGAGAGTTGGCCGCAGTTTTTTAATAAGTGCTGTTACTATGCTGTTAGCCTTTCATATGTAGGCTTACACAAATCTGAATTGCTTGTGATGTTTGTGTGTTTTGTATGCTACTGCACTTATGTTTTGATCTCTTCGTGCTGAATGTTGCTGTGTGAACAATTTGTCTTTTAGATAGAAAAATGTTCATTTCCATTTGCGTTTATACAGTTTAGCTAGCTCAACAAGCGATGTGGTGGTTACTTCCACTCCCGCCGCCATGGGGGGCTTTGGTGGGCTTAGCCCCCCAAAACAAAGCTCCAAGCCCCTCCAAATTGAAATATGAAATACTACAAATCAGTGGAGTTTATCATTTTCAGAATGTCAAAATCCCTGCACAAACGTAAAGCCCCCATTATTGAAAACTTCCTGGCGACGGTTCTTGTTACTTCCTGGTAACTTGTTGTTCTTCTAGAAATTTAGTTGCGTATATTTTGGCTGTTTCAGCGCGATGGTTTCAGTGCCATGGTGCACCTAGATTTAGTTACATTATATTTAAGACCTTGTTAATGACTCACTACACCTCCGGAACTAGAGTTGAAAATGTGGTTATTAATCTGCTACTTGAATGCGTGGTTGCCACAGTGAATGACATGAAAAGCACCTTTTTTAAGCCCAAGTGAACTCATGGCATGACCATGTCAAACAAAATTAGTGCAAGCACGTGCTGCGATCGGAAATCCCAGGTGGCAAGCGCGCAAGATCTGAAATTCTAAGAGATAAGGCATCGTATTTGAATTACAATTTCTTGGAAACTTTTGCAAACAGATCGTACCGCCGTTAACTGAGCACGATGATGTCATCGAGACACAAACCAAAAATTGCACGCGGAGTCAAATCGCCCACGCTACACCACTACAGGTTACCATGAACAAAGTGTGGGAGCCCCGTTCCCACGGATTCCCTACAACCCTGGATGCGGAGCATCATAGTATAGTTCAACTTAAACAAATTTAAAATGATGTGAAGCTGTGAATGCGTTCGGAGACCCACATTTTTGTGTTCATCTGCTGTAAATGTTTTAAGGGGCTAGAAAACTTATCTTATCCTGGCTTAAACTGTTCAGAGTTAAACGAAATCCACAAGGATTTTACTTAATGTTTATCTATACCACGATTAACCTTTATCCGCAGCGTAACTGTGAGTCTTACGTCAACGAACAATTGTGAGATTTCCATTAGCAAATCGACAAACGGCAGTTTGTGGTAACTTTTTGTAAGAGTGTAACACAAGTAGGGCGGGGCTAAATCCGTACAGGATAAAATACAGTACGCTCAAATACAAAACAAGAATTTTGGTGTTGTGTGATAAAGTAATACTTATACTTCTTAGCATTATTCTTTAGGCAACCTCGAACTTTGTTAACTTTGTGATGTACCGTACGATACTTTTTTCAAAAAAGATTTTTAAAATCATGTGTAGGACCTTAAACTGCTTTAATCGTTTAAGTTGCGCGTGCCCCACGTTTTTTGCTGAAATTTGCAACACCGTAACTCGCCAGCCAATTGAGCTAGACAGCTGTTAAAATCCTCTAAGGATTTGGGAAGTCTTGTAGTTTCACACATAACAATAAAGACATACTTTGGCAAGCAAGTTTTTAAACAATGTGACCAAAACAGCCACTTAAGACATAACCTATAAGCTAGCCTAGTGTTTTCTGTGTGATCGAAAAGTGTATTTTGTGGTGTTTCTAAAAGCTGCACCGTGTTTACGAGACGTTGTAGTGGTTCTCAACCTTTTCTCTACCACACGTCTCTTAAGTAATGTTGCTTTGTTTGAAGCCCTCTTGACTTTAAATAAGTTGTAAAAGCAAATATATTTACTGGTAAATTAATTGATCGAAATTTCCATGTTGTAGAGCGCGAAAGGGCTCGCACCCCTCTGGAAATTTATTGATCCCCCAGGTTAAACCACTGTTATACCACATTTTGAGGGAAGTGCGTCAAAACTAGCCTAGTGAAAGTCAATGTGAAGAGAATCATGTTTTTGAACAATCACATATGTTGATTTGCATTGCCAGAAGAATAAAATTTTAAGTTCGTTTGTGCAATTTTTGTGAGAAAGCAAAAGTATCCTAAGCTAGAAAGTAGTACAATGTTTCATTGAATTCTTTTCATGACAAACATTTTGGAAAAGGACTTTACAGTAACATCTGTATATCTTAATTTCTATTAAAATCAAACAAAATCATGTCTCTTTCTGCTGGTGCAGTTTATATAAAGAACGTTTTGAAAAGACAAGAGACGGCCATGCGTCTTTTTTATGTTTATGCCCGCAATGTTTGATGTTGAAATGATAGAACCAAGCGGCATCACTGATTCAGATAGAGTCAGGCAGTGCCGGAGTAGCAATAGTAGCAAATGTAGCAATTGCTACGGGCACCGCACTTTTGGGGGCCCCGCCGTTCCGTGTTAAATTTGTTCTTTATAATATGCAAAGGGCAATATTAGAATTTAGGGTCTCGAAGGAAACTCTCACAAAGGGGACCCTATATTTTAAACGTGCTACGTGCTATACCGAAACGTTCTTCGCTGAAAAAACTTACATTTTTTAGTTTGTCGTGAAAGTACATTTCACATTGTAAATTGTTTGAAGTCATTTAATTTTAAATTGTTCTTTGTCTACACATTAAAGGTGTTTAAGAGCCCCTTATGGCCATGGGTGGCGGAACCTTTTTCAAAAGTGGGGGGCGCAAGTGTACGTTGAAAAGAAATTATAGGATATTTTGTGGTTTGAATTGGCAACTGTGACGTCACAAGCATGGAAGTATGACGTCATTACGTATACAGCATATGAAGGTCTAAATTGCACTATTTTAGACAAAACTACACCACTATGAAAACGTATCGCTGAACGACCTGAAATTCTAATAGGCTGTTACAGGCGCGACCCAAGTCATCAGCGCCACTCGAGCTCATCATACGATTTATTCTGACTGAATAAAACCGTTCGACGCTTGCGTCACTGAAGTTTCCATTTGTTTTCGTTCAGGCTGGCTTTATTGTTGCCCTGTGACGTTATGTTATGTAATAATAAATGAGAAATTCTCATGATAACTTCTCCACTGTCGAGTAATGTACGTCACAGAGCAATGATAACGCCACAGTGGCGGTTCTAACGCGATGCCTGGGTGAGCCATGGCGCCTCCCAGATTTTTGGCTGACCCCTGCTTGACCCCCCAGTTTTTTGCTTGATTTCACGTTCAAGTTCGCTTGATTGACATATACAGCAGGTAACTTTCAGCCAGAAAAATTTTAAACGGTTTGAAGACTTTCTGGCGACGGTTCTGACGATATTCACAAGCCTATGTTGGGTTTGAATAGGGGTTAATCATAGCCAATCAATCTTCATTACAAAGGAAAATCACCATGCAGGAGAGATATTTGTGTTGGCCCCCCTGCTTTTTTCCTTGGCCCCGCAGTGCCCTCAATTTTTTCATTCCAGAATTGCCACTGTAACGTCAGTAAGTCATCCACTTACTAGGCTCATTCATATTAACCCGAGTTGTTGGACAATTTGTCGTTCGTTTGAAATTACTCTCGAAATGGGAACTGTCCATTGGATGGAACTTCAAATCCAATGTTCTATACAAATCCATTGCTTCAAAAAAGATTCAGTCCGCTACGAATTATTTTTCAAAAAATACTTAGCTGCATAGGACAGCTCGGACTCTAATGGATGAGCCCGAGTAAAGCACGAGCCAACGAAGTCGTGGGAACGCCTACTACGAACGATATTGTTTTATTTAGGTCACCTGCAAAATGGCCTGAGGCCAGACATGGAACGAAAATATATGAACAGTGACAAGGCCCAAAGAAAAGAGGCCGAGTTAACAACTTAATGAAGTGGGACCTTGGGTGGTGGAACAAAAATACAAAGCATGCTTGCTTGCGCTCTCCGATATAAATCGTAATCGAAAACTCGAGCTGAGTCCGTATGCCGGAGTAGCCACTGGGCTGTTAAAAACACCAAAAACACAGGTTAAAAAACAGGCAAAAATGACATAGCATTGATACCTGTCTTAAACACATTCAAAATCACAACTTTTCCTCATATTGAACACAAAAGTATCATGACCGCAGGCTAATTCTACAACTGCATTAGATACCGGAATGCAAAGACAAAACAAAGCATATGTAGCAACTAGCAAGTTGTCCGTAAGGATGCCAATTGCGTTGCCAATGCAGAAATAAAATATAGCTATTTAGCATTACCAATACAAATACACAATTGAAATTGATCTGTCAAATATTTCATTTTGCGTACAAGATTCAGTAAAATTTCACTATTGGGAATGGTGTTAAAACGCTTGAAATTTCCCCAATTTTTTAATGGTGTGGCACGAACGTTTCCTACACACAAGCATATGGATGTCGGAAGAGGGGCAGGAATTTGAAAATTTCAGTAAAAATGCTGTTTTCTTAATTTCGAGTGCCAAAAAACAACTTTCATCACTTTTAGCCCCCCGTAGAAAAACGTTTGGAAAAATCCACTAGTGGCTCCCCCTGGAAAAATTCCTTGCGACGCCCATGCACACAAGCATGTAAAATGACACCATTTTTGTGAAAAATTGTGTTGTGTTACACCATCTGGCAACACCGTTCAACAACACCAATGCGGCAAGCGATCCATAGCAGGGTGACAGACTGTACACGGTGTACTCTGCCAAACAATTACGAAATCCTGCCAAATTCACTGCCAAATTGCAAATAATATGTTAGAAATAATATCGACAAAATACTTCCAAATTCTGCAACGTTGTTTTCATTAAACGATTTACTTTATCACTGGGATTTTGCACCCAGATCTGTGGTTTTCAATAAATAAATTTCCAGGCGGCCGGCGGGCATAAGCCTTTACGCGCTTTACAACATGGAAAGTTTGAATAATAAATTTGCTAAGAAATACGTTTGTTTTCACAACTTCTTTAAATGTCAAGGGGTCTTGAAACAAAGGACTGTTACTTGAGGGGGAAGTTTTAGATAATGGGTTAAGAACCACTGTTCTAGATATATTAGTGATCAAATTTGTTGATGAGTCTATAACAGGGGTTCCCAACCGGGGGTAGCCTACTGTACATGTGCCTATCGGAAGTGTACATTTAAGGTTAACAATAGAAGGGAGGAATATACATATATATTGCTTATTTGGAAATATTTGTACATATATCAGTGGATATAATTTTCAAAAATCTTTATATGCTTGTTGTTAAATATATCTATGATTAGTCATGATAAAATATTTTCTCATAAGAAATTTTAGAGGTAGATGCTCATCTGTCGAAATTCTGAAGATGTACATGGTCAGACAAAGGTTGGGAACCCCTGATCTATAAGCTTTAATTGTTGTCTTGTTGCTGTGCTTGTGAGCTGTACACTGTACACTAATGTATTCCTTCTCGGCAATAAGATACGTATGTACATTTTTGTTAAAGTATGTGCACCCCATAATGTCCACCAGTTGCTATTTAGGACCAGATTTTTCGTATTGACAAGTTCAACATGCCTAATGGTAGTCACATGACCACAATATTTAACAGTTGTTCATTTGTTTAAGTGTATTTTAAACGTAGGGCCCCGCGCTGTTAACATGCTACAGGCCCCGGGCTACCTTATTCCGGCACTGGAGTCAGGCTGATGCATCTAATGGACGCCTGGACAGTATTCGTTGTGAAGAGCCCACCCATTAGATAAGAACGTTTTGGAAACAATACCAAAGTAATTGGCCCTTAGGTTCAGTGAGAACCCGAAATGCTGTTAGTGGTAGGTTACAAGGTTGGTACAAATTGCTGTGCACTGAATTATTGCTGCTGAAAATAAGTAATGCGTCAGTCAGGGCCGCAACCAACTGGTATTTTCGGAGGGAGGGGGCAAAATGATGTAACTTGCTGCTGCACCTAACAAATAAATACGTTTGTGAAAATTTTGGGGGGCCCAATTGCCCGATTGCCGCCCCTCTGGTTGCGCACCTGGCGTCAGCGACTATCGTTGGTTGCTTGTCTTTGACAAATCACATTGAAGACAACTGCAGAACAGAAATCTTTTGTTAGCTGCTAGTGCAAGACGTCTACCAGTGGTAAAACCTGAAAAATCGAATTGAAGACAACAACAGAATAGAAATCTTTTCCTAACTGCTAATTGCAAAATCGTCTTGTTCAAAATGTCTCATTGTTCGCGATATAAGGCCATTTTGACAACCATTGTTTTGTCACAGCAGTGTTGTGAAGCATATTGCATCATCATCTCTCTTACAGTAGGGAATGAGACTTAACTTATACCAAACTTTATCGAAACCGGCCTCGCTATCGTTACCTGCTGGATCCGTCCCTGCTTCAATGTGAATCGCTAATGTTTAACAATGTATTACATATGTTTTGATAGTTGTACATGGTAAAATGGTTGATAAGTTTGTGACTAACGTGTTGAGATCAGTGAACCAAAACTTGACTTGCTCAAACTGTGATATGTATGTAGCGACTTGTGTACCATGAGCAGTATGTTGACCAAACTCCCAACAAATTTTCCACGAGATGGTCATCGCCCCTCAGTAACTGAAACAAACCAGATTGTGAAGATGACAAAGATGAAATGGCCATATGGCGGCACTATTCAGCGTTCTATGGCTTCGTTAATAAGCCACCCATATCCTTGCAGCTTACACTGTTACTTTTGTAGAACAACCCAGTTTTCTCTCTCTGGATGCCTTTGAAGATTTGAATGAACTGAACAGACAAATTAATATTGAAAACATTATCCTAACCCGTGCAAAATAATTCTTGCAACCTTTTGCGCTGCTCATCAACTTGTTTTGACCTATTTCACCACCCAGTGGGCCAGCAATGTCATTAACTTCCGTCACAGAGTTCAGCATTTATTTTTAAAGACGCTTTCTAGAGTTAAAGTCATAACGGCGTGTTGCTGGGCATAAATTGATCTGTTGCGTTGCTCGGTACTGGCGTCAGATTAGTTTTGAAGTTCCGGTGAAAGCAAATACATGGGAAAGGCGTATTTTCCAGTTTTTTGCTTGTCACACCTTGTGTTCTGATTTATTCACTTCAGTCTTGAATTTGTTTGCTTTCTTTGCTCTTGCGTTAGACTTTCAGTGTTTTACCTGTAAGCATTGCTAACAGATTTTAGGACTGAAGATGCGTAGTGTTACTTGAAATCGCCCTCCTATGAAAAAAAATTGCCGATTGATTCACTCGTTTGTCACCTATGTGGAGACTGGTTACTTGAACCACGGCTTAAGTTACGGCGGTATTTGTCACATTTTCTCGCTCGTTGCTAACAGGCCGATTGTCAGCCGCTGGCCTACAAAATATGACTGAGAGCGGAAGTGCGGTGTCTTTAAAAGTGGGTAGTTACATAAGTTTGAGTGGTTATATTGCCTTAGTTCGCAAATCCAGCCGCTCTATTTAGAAAATAATTATTTTATCTTACCGGAGCATGCGCATCCGAGTTGTAAGTCGGGCCGGGTTTTTCGGGTCGGGCCGGGTTCAGGGTTAAGTTTGTCAAAAATATTTCTGGCCGATTTCGGGCCTGCATACAAAACCTTTTTATAACATTCAGATATTTTTTTTCTTTCGTGACGTACATTTTTGCGCTCACCAGGGTGACATCTGTGAATGAAGTGGTTGTGACTTTTCTTCAGCTTCTTCTATATGTAAACACAGCTGCTTTCCTTTGTTCTCTGCTGGTAGCTGTCCCACACTCCTTTTGAGAAGGCGACAGCTGTAAGGAAATTAGCACACGAAGGGTTGCTTCGAAAAGACTAATCACTTACGAGATTCTTGACTTGTTTTAAGAAACGATCGCCTACAAACCGACTTTTCATGCCTATAGAGCTGTCCTAGATAGTTTCTTTTATGCCTATAGCGCCATCGTGGTTAGTTTCTATTTTTCTTGAAAAACATTATATGGCGCAGAATTATCGTTGACCAACAAGCTAAGTTTGTTGTTGTTTAAGCTAATGTGTTGGTCAAGGTGGTTGCTATTTTGTGTATGGCAAAACCGCGCACCTGCAGCTATACCCGTCCATTACGTTTTTTGATATCCTGCAGTTGCGCATATCATGACTAACTCGGCAAATTTGGTTTTCGGGCCTAAACGGGGCTTCAAAAACAAATATCGGGCCGGGTTCGTGCTTCAAAATGAGGCCCGTTTTGAACTCTGATGTGCATGGTGGAGCCTGTGCTGTTTATCTCCAGAACGGTACCATACTGCACAGGACCCACGCTTGACATGTCTGGAAGTTTTAGTTGTTCAGTCGCATTAGAGCGGGAGTCCAGAGGGTCTAAGTTAGCTGGAAAAGTAACCAATTTCAAATTTCATAACGTCCTGTGGTATAGCTTCCTGTACAAGGAACTGATGGTTTGCCGTGTCACATCTGGTGGCTGTGGTCATGGTGCTTAACGATACCTCAAAAATTGAAATAGATCAGTTCGAAAGGTTGCCATTTGAAACCTGTTGAAATATGTCCAGTATAATCCCAGGAATAATAAATGACAAATGGCAGACATTTTAAGTGGTGGGACACCCCCACCAGGCACCCCCAAAATGGCCACCCGAAAATTCTAGATCATCTCCGAAGAAAACCAATTGAAACCTGTTGCAAAATGTCCAGAATAAGTCGACAAACCATGGTTGCTAGATGCTTGAGAGAAAACAACATTCCCCTACGACCGATTTTTTTTCCCAGACTCACCTACCTACGGGTTCGCTAAAAAATTATCCTCATTACTGCAACCACTTGCCGTATTTTCTGCCTAATAAGCGGAATTTCTGGACCTAATTTTTGGACCTGATTTTTGGGGGTCGGCTTATTGGGGGGATCATCAGCATTGTACCAAAAAAATATATAGACTTCAATCTCAGAAATTTATTAAAATCCATCAATTTAATCATCTTCATCGTCAGTTGAATCGAAGAATAGATTTAAATCATCGGCAGATACCTGGTCGTCGTACAAGTCATTTTCTGGTGTTATTAGCTGAGAAAGTACGATGAAGATGATTAAATTGATGGATTGTAATAAATTTCTGAGATTTTTAAACACGGCCTCGGCTTATTAGGCGGTAATATGAAAAAAAAACTCATTTTGAGAGCTAAAAATTGGCCTCGGCTTATTCGAAGATTCGGCGGAAAATACGGTATTCGAAAATCAAAACGTCACGTGGGAAATTGTTCAGACTTCGCATCATCTATTGCTCAAGAATTACTGCAAACTGATGCAGCAATGGTCTCATTTGATGTTGTATCTTTATTTACAAAGTTCCAATTCAATTGGCATTAATGCATAGCTGAGCAACATCTACAATCCAATCCCGAACAGAGTCAACGTACAATTTGTCAACTATCGACCTAAAGGACATGAATTTTGCTTAAAGTTCATTAAATCTTACTTCTCGTGGAATACACTACAAACAAATTTTTGGAACAGCGATGGATTCTCTCGTTTCATCGGTAGTTGCAAACCTAGTCATGGAAGAATGTCGAATGAGGCGCTTTGAAAACGTTTGCAGACCCTCCACGCAGATGCGAATTTTCATTTTTGGGGCCCTAGGCGCCACACTGTCTCTAGCATGCCGTGCCATGAAGACTGGTCATCTGCCACACTCAGTGCTCACCTGTACATCGAGTGGGAATGCACGGCATCTTGAATCGAGTCACCCATTCATGGGCGTCGGAGGGGGGCAGGGTCCTCGGCCCCCCTTGAAATTTTAAAATTCCAGCAAAAAGGCTGTTTTCTTAATTTCAAGGGGGAAAAAAACAATTTCACCACTTTTACCCCCCCTTAGAAAAATTTTGGAAAAGTCCC
>JGI24022J15233_10003524_pt1 | contig 15569 bp, 10 predicted proteins | sample Ectturendosymbi2_FD_15233 | JGI IMG/M metagenome (IMG submission 15233)
CTGCTCTAAAATATATGGGATCCAAGTCTGGGCGGCTGCCCAACGCCGTATTCAAATGCACACACACTACACATCCCCTACGAACCTTTGCGGACGTCGGCGAACGTTCGTCTGTTCTACGTCATTATGAAGTGGCTGGTGATTGTTGATGCTGCTGGAGCTGCCGGAGCAACTGCTGCACGGGCTGCCGTCGTGCTGGCCCAACGTTTGGCCTGAAAACCCATCAGGTGTCTTTCCTTCACCGGGATGAAGAGAATCCTGAGGCGGGGCCAAGGTCTGGAGCCGCAAAAGCTGATCGTTTTCAACCACTTCCATTAAAGGAATTCCAAACACGTGATCTGAGCCTGAAGTGCATGAACGCATGAATAAAGACAGAGCACATTAGTTTTTCTCACCGGAAAGTTGAGTCGTCTTTACCTTTTTTGTTTTTGTCGCGTGCTGAAAGAAGAGCGTATCTTTTTTTCATTGATATTTTTCGACTGAGTGCTTTCGAATCATCTGAAAAAAGTATCCGGCTGATAGGAATACCGACTCGCACAGAACGGTCCAATCAAGTTAATAGGAAAAGCAGTGTAAAACTTAAGCCAGAGCGCCTTACATAGGGCTTGGTGGGTAGAACGCTTAGTAAGCTTGACGTGTGCATACTTTGCACTTCAAAAAACTGATTTTACCTTTTCGAAATCAGTGAATCAACATAGCGCGAACTACCAGCCGGGTTTGGTAAATTGTGGCTGGTGTCAACTATGCTGCCAGATTTCATGCGTTTCCGTTGTTTTTTCGTTACGAACTAACAGAACTTCCTAAAAATCACTGTAACGTCCTCACTCGATTCAAACCGCGCAGCCTGGTCATTTGGCATCGATCAACCAACCTAATGTGTTCGATGACAACAAGGTTATTAAGGTTTTAATGTGTCAAAGCATTGTTCAGCGGTAGCAATGCACGTTTTCAATTTAACAGCGGAAATGCGAGACAGCAAACCCTATTTACGTAAGAAATTGTCACCAGCTGACCAAAAGTTCTATTCCCGATGAACGCAGTGTTGCGTGAGGAAGCCCATGCAAAATTTATTCGCCCAGGTCTGAAAGATGTACTCCAAAGCGAGAGTCTAGAACGGAAATTTATGGCTTCATCCAAACGTTCAGAGTTTGTCATCTCTTGAATTAACTCACGCTGTCTTATAAAACGCGTTAAACGATTAAACAAATTTACACATTTTCCACCAAGCCTCCAGTGCCTTTTTTCAAACGAGCAAACAATACCTTTCGGAACAACGATAGTTGCTCCCAGATCTGTTTCAGCCAAGCGTTGAAGGGCCACCTTCTGCAAAGCGTCGCATTCCAATTCAGAAAGCGTTTGGAGGCCGGTGCAGCCAAGCCGCATTTTCCTGCCGCTCATGTTGCTCCACGTGTAGTTTCCCTGCAAATAACATCACAAACTTTATTGGATTCACGTCGGCCAGACAATTCCGTTGGCACTAAAAGAGGCATTGGGTTAAAACTTTCGCAAGAAAAGTCATGCGTCTAACAGCATGAGTGAAAGGTTTTTATTACTGTATAGCTTACGAGTGGCCAGCTGCAGAATAGCTAAGTTACTCCATGAGACGTATCCAGCAGACATTAGGATACAAAAACTTCGCTACAGTCGACGTAATATAAAAATACTACTAGTGGAAAATACTCATGGGTCGATGACAGCACAACAACTTTTATTACGGGTGATCTACGGGCTGTGAACCAACAAAAGTTGCCTTTCAACTGTGTTTCAGGAACTGTTAAAAAAAATCGGATCTATGCCGCTTAAACTGAGTTTTTAAGAGCGTGAAATTTGCAAATCCTGCAACTTTATTTAAGCACGTTTCAACTGGCAAGTTGTGGGGCCCGGTCCAAAGCCTCCTCTCTGCACTGTTACTATGACAGCACAAGGCCAAATCATAAGAAATGTAGACGTTTATAGGTGCTGTAAAGGTTTAAATTGACTCTTTGTACATGGCTTCTATATAACACGTAGCTTACCATGGTTTGCGGGAAAGCAAAAGCAGTGGAAGGAGTGAAAATAAGATCCAAACCAAAAAATAGTTGTGATTTAATCATTTTCATTTTCAGTATGCTGTTTACAAATAAAATCTCGTGTAAATTACTTAGTCGTTTAGAGCGAAGCACACATCTGCGCTGTTTCTAGCGATAAATCTTGAGCTTTCTGCGACACCATTGCGCGCTTCCTACAACTCCTTCCGTAGTCGTACTGCTGGCATACTTCGCATGCACCTGACAGCGCCATCGCCAAGAACTGCGAAACACGAACAGTTGGGGTTACGCGTTTCAGCGGCAGCTCGGCGAAACTAATCATTTTATCTTCATCAAACAACTGCGTCATCGCAATCTTTTTCCAGCATTGGTAATCTGGTCACGCGCGATCGCCCTCTGCACGCACTGCAAGCTCACATGATCAACGCACAGCGGACGGACTCGCAGTCAGTTCCACCCTGCCAATACGTGAAAAACGCAACCGAAGTTGCCAGCGAATATTTCCCGAAACGCAATTCGTTGCGTTCCGCGTCATTGCACGTATGCCCTGTGTTTTAATTGGTCGCTGCTAAGCATAAACTTCCCACAGCCTGAGTCTCACACCAGGAGCTTGTTTTGGCCAAACACAAACTTTGCCAAAAGCTACTTCTTGACAAGCGTCGGGTAAGAAAGTTTGATAAAACAACCTGGGAAAGAAACTTTTGCAGTTACCGATCGATTGATTGATTGATTAAATGATGGACCAACACCACCAACGTTGGTTGACGAGGTTGACGTTCATGTTTTGGGACAAAAAGTGTGCTAACAACGAAAGCAAGGCCAAAGGCAATGGCAACTGCGTTTGCTCAGCAACAGCTGCTAATTGAAGCAAACTTTCTGGAGCTGCCCAGTAACTAGCCAGGCGGCCATGGTGTGGAGTTTAGTTCTTTGTGGCTGTGAACTTTGAACTATGAACTTGACTATGAACTATGAACTTGACAAACGCACATCTTTTTCGTCCAGGAGTTTGCGGTTGTGAACGGGCGGTAAGGACAGCATGATGATGAGGGTTGCTTGTTGGCACGTATTTATAATCTAGATCGGGTCTCTCCAAACTACGGCCCGTGGGCCAAATCCGGCCCGCGAAGCCATTTGATCTGGTCGCAAAGACATTTTGTCAATAATGAAAAAATGAAATTTCTATGAAAAATTTGTTGGTTTAGTAGAATGCAACATATCCCAAAACAATCGCATTACACAAGATGTCCGAACCTCGAACTCTAGTGCAATAGCTTGTGTGACCGTCTGACAAAAACCTATGAAGTCCACTGATCTAGATAAATTACGTGAAAATGTTCCACCAAGCACGAAGAAGATTACCCAAGTCACACTGGAAGCACTCGACGATTGTGTTAAGCAGGGATGCCCTTTGCAATGGTTGGCTGGGCGAGCAGTCGGAAAATGTGATGCGCCTGAACATGTGATGCGCCTGAACGCAAGACAGCTTGACGACGACCAGCAGAAAACTTCTTCAACATCTTTCTGATCGANACTTTGCTGACGGTGTGCCGCCATTGACGGGAGTGCTTTGGCTTCGACCAAGGCAAATCAGCTGTTCCGTCGCTCATAAATCTGTTGCGGAAATTTGTTCCGGACTCCCACCAACCGGGTGCCGACGTTTCCGACAGCGTTCTCTTAAATTCACCATGAAATGCTGCTTCCGTTTTGCGTGCAACGTGCGTCATGCAGTGTGACGTGTCGCCAGGCCTTGCCGTGTCATAACCAGTCCTGTTAGATTGACAGCACAGGAAACTGTCATTTGCGTACTGCGGATGTCTGCTTCGATTTGCCGTGGGAGCGTTGCTACAGCCAACGGTACGCCAGCTGTTCGAATTTCGAGCATAGAAAGCAAACTGGTCGCAAGATACCCAAGGCATTGCCATCAGCGAATCGCACGAACTATTGTCAAAAACGTGAAGAGATTGCGACGACATTTATACCTTCACATGTCCTGACACTTATCGGCTGGAAGAAGACACGCTGTTACGTTTCCATAACTCGCTGCATTTGTTTGTATGCTCGTCGTCCTATCATTCTCTAATACTTCCTACCGGAGCGCGTCGAATCTTTCACTGAAAAAGCGGAGACGACTTGCCAAGAAGTGGAAAAACAACAAGTGCGGCTCAGAACGAAACGTTTTGATGAGCGACTGTCAACCACTCCGGTACCGGCGTGAGCTCGGTAAACGTCTAAGCACGCTGATCGAGGAACGTCTCGAAAGGAACCGCCGGCGCCCAAGCACACAAGAGGCGGATGACAAAGGAAACGAGATGATAATAGTTAGGGTCAACAGCACTCAACGTCACCCAGTAGTCCGTCCAGCCACTAAGCCTACTTGAAGCAAGAGATTTTCCTAACTGTAGCGGATTTTGCGTCTTCCAGCAGTCGAGACATACTTCCCTGTCCCTCTCAGTCCTCAAGTGCAAGCGTTTACTGATACAACAAATTGACCACGAAATGTGTGTTTTGTGTTCTACATCAACCTACGCTGGCTTTTTGCTGCTTGTGATGAACTCAAAAACTCTCTTTTCTACTTTCTCATGTATCACTACAGTTTAGGTTAAAACATGACAAAAGGCCTCAAAAAGTTTAGTTTTATTGCTCCACCGCTACTCTTTACAACATTTACTGTTCAAATGCGACCAACGAGAGCATTGAAGTTCGTCAACTGAAGCCTTGTGAGAAACTGAGATGCTGGAGCACTTTGAGAAAATGAGCGATCAAATTTTGTTTCGTCCAATCACGTTACAAAACGTTGATTCACATTAAGTTTAATTTGAGATATTTAAATTAACATTTCAAAACTTTTTCCGTTTTACGAATGCAACCTCACTCAACAGTGAATGTAATCCTGTCTCACTGTACTGAGATATTTCTTTCGTGTTCCTAGTTTGCAGCAAGGAGAAACCAGCAAATAAAATACCACACTCAAAACTGATGTGTTGTGTATTGATGTTCGTAGACAAAATCTTGCATTCAATGTCATGGTTTCGCAGTGGAAATTTATAGTTAAATTTCAGTGACACTTTTCGGTTCTATATTTTTCATATTTTTATTTTCACCGTGCTTTCAGATTTACCTTGATTTTAAACTTTCCACAAAAACATTGACAAACACTGGGGTTACTAAATTTTGTAAAATGGGTCTTGATCAGCAGGAATGAAAGCAAGATTTGCACGGATATTACAAGGTAGGGACTAATCTGATTCAAGTGTGAAATCCTGGTGGGTTCTGCAGGCGATCAACCTTGGACTGATAAAAGTTTAATGAAGCTTGTTTGGACCTTCAATCAACGGTGAATCAGTCCATGTTAATGTTCAGCCTGTGACGCATCGTGTACAGTGTAAATTAGCAAGTTGGAAACATCCACTCACCTCTCCAAAGGCTACTGAACATTTTTTTATCATCAAAACTTGGAATTATCAACCAGTGGTTCTGCACGTGGCGTGAGCAAATGCAGTACAAACATTGTGGCGGGCGTCGAAAAACGAGCATTCATTTGCATTAGTCTCAGTGCACCGTGCTCTTGACTGAGGTAGATGAGCCTGCAGGTGGGATCATCAATCACCGAGGAGCACTGATAACTTGAGACATTCAGAGACGCTGCAAGAACCAAACCGCAAAATATTTTGCTCGTCAAGGCTCGTGAGCGCAGGTAGGACTGAATTTTTTTGCTGTGTAACCTTGTATCCAATTCAACGCTCACTGACGACGAAACGCAAGGCATGTAGTCTCAGAAGCTGGATCGTGCTGGAGTTGGGATTCATCGCTTCGTGAAACACGATCAGAACACGCGTTTCGAGTACAACGCATCTTACGCTTCCTCAACGACTTTCAGAACATTGCAAATGTCAACAAATGAAGGGCAAAACCGCGTAGAAAAGACCTTGGCGAAGAATGCGATGCGATTTTTAACTTAATACGTACGTGGGTGTCCTACGTTACTGTCAGTTTAGAGTCTAAACCATATGTCTAGTTTATTGCACTGTTGTTATTTGAAACAAAGCAACAAAGCAATCCCTTTCAACGTGTTTATTGACTTATTGCTTGCTACATCCAGACGTCTCCGTCTTGGGTCACGTTGAAAGGTAGCGTACGTCATTAGCAGCGTCATATTATTATCAGAAAACCAACGTGGTTTTTAATAGAGGCACGTGATGAAAGTCACTGAAAACTAGCAGAGGTCTACGGTAAAGCGAACCTGTTTTCGAGCGTATATCGATGCATCCTTTACAAGAACTCAGTGCAGCTGCCTGGTTAGACCCCAACACCAACCAAACAGCTCTACTATGCTTAAATCTCAAGCCCACTGCACTGGTGGAATTCTATGCAGTAACTGTCATTGTCGATCAGCAAGCTTCGCGAAACACAACATGCAACAGCACTGAGTCTCCTCACACTTCTGTCACTGGGACAAACGTAAACGGCGTTATGCTCATTATCCTGACGGCTCTGAAATATATCAGGACGTTGCACATCACGAAACGGTACGTACAACCCCAAACTCAACAAAAAGACAGAGAACCGGGCAACTTACCAGAAAAAGCGCCATCCCGAGTATGTGCGCGAGTTATGCCGAAACGCGAAGGTAAGAAACTACTCAAGGTTGTTCATTTCTGACAAAAACGCACTACGTTACTGATCGCCAACGAACTACGCCAGTTGTCATCCTCAAATAGAACTTAGCGTCGGTTCACAATCGTCAATATTTCGTCAGCACAGAGCACATCAATAGAAAAGCGTCATTACTTTTTGACGTCTGCTCAAACACACTTCGCAGCAGCCAACAACCAGGCGTGGTCAGGCATGACTGATTTTGCAGAAGCCACAGAACAATTTATTTGATATTTTCATGAATCAGGTTTGTTATGGGGATCCAGGGGGTTCGTCATTTTTCGGAAAGCAATCATTGAACTTTTGAGCAGAAATCTTCATGACCGCATAACAACAAATTGTGGAAAGCTGGTACTTTGTAAGAATTTATGTATTGGCAATATGGTTTGCTGAGGCGCTTGATGCTACCACGAATATCGTGATACCACGTTAAAAGCACAAGACGAGCAGTCCGATGTCAACGTATGTGTCAGGGGTGTCAAACGACCTGGGTGGCGTTCCACGTGGAGCGAAGGGTGGGNTACGGATATTTGGTACGAGAAGCAACAAAATATTCCCGTCCTACCAGCACTGCGTAATGGGCAACAATATCTGTTACAGTGGCTGCAGGATCTTTACTTGTGCGACTGAATTGTGTATGCACAAAAAAACATAGGTGCAGAGTGCTAGTCGATGGGCGCAAATCTTAGTATGGATTACTTAAATGCGCTGCATTTGTTGGTAAGTTTAAGAAGTTCTTCAAGAACGTTGTCTGTTATTCCAAAACAAAACCCATAAAGAAACTGTAGTCGGAACTCCAATTTTAAACAGAGTCCGGAGCAGTGGTTGTCAGAGTGGGCGATATCGCCCCCTTAGGGTCGATATCGAAAGACAAAGGGGCGATAAGGGGGCAAAAACGCAAAGGGGGTGAAATCGCAAACAACCATTTACTTTTCATTAGGCGACTACCACAACGCAAACAGTCAATTGCTCAGTTTCTTGCCAACTTATCAGCTTCATAATACTATTGTTTGGTCCAACTACAGCATAACAGATTGCATTATTTCGCTACGATTCCACTTCCTTCCAGATAGCAATCTCGTACGGAATAAACGTCGTTTTCAATTGATTATAATCCAAACTTGCATAGCACAAAATGGATAGTTTACCCGAATGTTATTAGCGTAACTGTGACATAATACGTTCCACTGATTGTGCTGATTCAGCTGATATCTTCACTGCCACGAATGGAACAAACATAAAACTTCAAAAATGACCACTCTTTATCAAATGCAAAACTGTGATAACCTCAATTATTTCAAAGCTTCACTCTACAAACAAAATTTCGGCAGAACAATCTTTCTTTTTCCAAATTTCAGCGACAACGTTGTTACATACGAGGAGTGGCTGTTCGCATTTCGACGTCCTCCTGGAAGATATGATTTGAAATCACTTTACAGACCTCATTGACCTCCATGCTCCAAGCTGCATACTTAACGACATTCCCCGCAGAACCTCAAGACATTAAAGTTGAACTTCAAGACCAGTTCATCGATTTACAAAACGATGAAGAATCCAAAGTGAATGTCGAGGAAGGCTGATATTATTTATTTTGGTGCCAGGTAGCTGACAAACATAGACTTCTATATTGGAAGGAAGCTATATTGTGAGTTCTAGTTCTATCATTTCCAACATCGTATTTGGTTGAAAAAAGGTTTTCGACTGTGACCATCATGCTCTTAAAGCAAAGAAAGCGCTGATCAATTCATAAGCGAGTTGATCTACGACTGAAATGTCTTCCTCCAACGTTTCGAAGCTTCATCATTGCCACCAAGCACATCCGGCACACGTAAAGGAGGGTCATGTCGTATGTTGATTTCTTTCAATAAAATTCCGGTAGCTTGTATTTGTTTTTCTTTACGTGGCGTGAGTGAGGGGGCGCGACAACGACATGTCGAGAGCGTTACGATGAGCGATGGGACAAAAATATTTCGAGAAACCCTGGTCTGTTGTGAACTGAGGTAAACAAAATGCCTCAAGCTAGTACCAAGGCAAGCGTGAAACAGTCGGGAAATTGATAAGAGTATGGTAAAAACAGTGTTGTTGTGTGCAACCAATAACGTCCCCTTGCGAGGTCACAAGGCTGGTACTGGATGTTATATTGACTTGCTAAACTTAAGGAATAATGCAGGTGATCAAGCGTCAGCACAATTCATCCAAGATTGTGAAACAACGCTAAATATACAGTAAAAGCCCTCAGATTTTTTTGATTGCGCCTTCGGCAGCTGTAATATTAACCAACGATATCATTCGCGAAGTCCATCGCTCGTATTTCTCATTTTTTGCTATTCACTGATGAATCTACCGATATATTGGGTAAATAGCAACTTGCTCTGGTTCAGAGATATCTGAGTGGAACCGCTGTTTTCGCTCAAAGCGGCTTTGGAAAAAACATGCTACAGTGTTTATCTACTTGGAAAATGTACCGGGGTTCTGGAGCCATTAGCAGAACAGTTTCTGTCTTCCACGATCAGTGTTTCTGGTGTGCAAGAATTTATTGATAATTTGTTGCACACATTGCAGTTTCGTCGCAACGACTATTCCATCAGGCCAAACGTTAATTACAGCAGAGGTTCCCAACCTGGGGTACATGTACTCCAAAGGGTACATTTGCCTATCCGAAGGGGTACATTTAAGGTTAGCAGTAGAAGAGAAATATATATTTACATATCTTTTATTTCCAAAAATTTATACATATCAGTAAACATTAATTTAAAAAGTCGTTATGTGCTTATTTTTCAATATATCTGTGATTAATCATGATAAAATATTTTGTCATAAGAAATTTAGGCGTACATGTTCATCAGTCGAAATATTGAAGGGGTACATGCTAATCTTTCGAAATGCTGAAGGGGTACATGGTCAGAGAAAGGTTGGGAACCCCTGAATTAGAGCCTTGCGAGGCCTTGGTGATTGAACTTAGTGTGGCCACAGGCATACTCAATCAAACTTCTGAAATCTGCAATGCTCGTGCTATCTTTTACGCGTACTTGGATGATTTAATGGCATCGCTTCATGAACGTTTTTTGGCAACAAAGTATACACTAATCTTCTTTCCCCTCATTCCCCCAAGCGTTACGGGAACTTTAATGAACTTGTGCAACTTTATGAAATGAATAATCTTCTAAACGAAGTAGAGCTCTGAAGAGGAGGAATGGATTTAATGAATCAGAAGTCAACTCCTATTGTTACCCTGATGTTCACTGTTTACCCGAAATAATCCTGGTGCTTCCTGCAACTACAGTGCATGTCAAATGTTCTAGTCTACAATGAAACGAGAAAATGTGGCTTCGCTCGACAGTTAACACTGATCGTTGCCCTACATCGCAGTATTAAGTATTAACACGCACAACGAACGAGCAAATGAAGACTTTGCTGAGCGAGTAGTGACTTTTAAATGATGCTCCTGCTGCATTTTTGCCATTAATTCGCTTCAATAAATGTTTTATTCTTCCCAAAAGAATTGTCTAATCGAAGTTGGTTCTAGCTGAAGTAGTCTTCAGTACAGTTATCACTGGAGTGTTCGAGTACTTTTGCTTATTCTATAATATGCCAGTAAAATCTTTTAGCGTCGACTACTAGACAATCCTCACAGACAATCCACCAAACGCGACCAGGACGACAATAGAAAACTGCTGAACTTTTTCAAACGTATGAGGAACGCGGAGATGAGAGTTGCCGTCCTACCAGCAATCAATCAAGCGGAAAATCAAAACAAAGTATTTAATGCATCGCATTCGTCCGAACGGAATCGTCGGACAACTGAGATGCTGACGGTTGGATATGCCCGCCTGCCCTTCCCCCAACAGAAAATTGCACACCCGTGTATGCCGAATGTGGAAGCTCAACAGAATCAGGGTTCGATCCAGGGGGGGCGATCGTCCCCCAAAAACCTACGAAAATAACTTGTTTTACCATGATTTGTATAATTCGAAAAACAACATTCGCGATGTAAGGCCATTTTGTTGTCCATTGTTTTGTCACAGCAGTGTTGTGAAGTATACTTCATCCCCCTTACAATAGTGATGCCGTTATGAGACTTGACTTCCAAATATTACTGAAATAGCCTCCCCCTAATCCTACTGGCTGGATCCGCCCTAAACAGAATATGGAAAAAACTGAAAAAACAAGCGGCCACCGCACAGAAAGAAACCAAACAGGAAAAACACCCAAGTTTTTTTCTGGATACTTTCCAAGAAATCACACTGACTGTCGACAACATGCGGTCAGAAAGATCAGTGGCGGCACATTTGCCAGATATCCGCCTCGCGAACGGGCCTGAGGGCATGGTGCTGCGGAAAACAAAAAGAGCAAGTGCGCTAAACATGTAAAACAACGAGTAGCAAGAAAAAAGAAAGCTTGTTGCAAATGTTTTGTTTCTGTCCGCCGCGATTTCACTCGTTTTTGTAAGAACATTCGGTGCATTGTTACATGTTTCCTCTCATGTAATAATCTCCTCTACAACTGTGATGTTTGATACTTACAGCTTCTACCTTTGGTTATTTTACCAGTTGCTTGTACAAATGTCAACAAACCATGAAGGCATGGTCCGCCCAAAACGCAAACTGATTGCGCTCTGTGAAACGTAACTTGCAGCAGGTAAGCTCGATTAACAGCACAAGCAATGACCAGTACGGTTTGATTTGTATTTCATTCACAGTTTATGCTGGGAACATCTCAAAAGAATTGTGCAAAAGGAAAACAGAAGCTAAAACGTGCTTAAAACAGCCAGTTGCAATTGCAGGAAAACGGAATCCAGGCGTATACATTACAAGTGCTCGGCCGCCTGGCATGGACACTTTGTTTCTCTGACATTTGCCATCCTCCTTGTTTTTGCTACAGTACATCCGCTGTCTGTACCCATGCCTGCGTAGCATGAGGTTGTTCACAACACTCACTTGATTGACTACAGCGCTAACATCATCAAGAATGTCAATGTCGCCTGGGCAGTGCTCTGCTCGGAATACTAGCGGCACCAGCAAGCGTAACTTACAAAGATCACCGATAGCCTCAGAAGACGATACGGTTCCCGAAGAATAACAAGCAGTGGGGTAATGATCACGTAACGATAAAATGGGTGTGTAAAATAACGCTTGCTGTTACCAATGCCTTATAAAGGTTTATTAAAGTGCAAACTACGTTGCCTGTTTTTGCAATATTTCTAACTACGGTGCAGGTGTAAACGCCCCATTCTATGTTGACCTACTAGCACAGCTATGATCTGTTACATGTGCTCCATGCAAACGACGTCTTCATCGAAAAAGGCTTTTTTTCTAATTTATGTAGAAAAGGGGCTTGGTGAACGGTAGAAGTATTCGAAATGGGTTCAATGTCTAACCCTCAGTATGCATTGCACTGGTCAGCTTTCGCAAGCAAGTGTCATACTGCATGAAAATGGCGCAACATAAACTATTTGTTACGTTGTTTAGAAGCGCAGCCTCAGCATAAACACCGCTTTGAGCGTTCACTGCCTCACTTGAGAAACCTTCGTGCGGTCGATTTTCGAAGCGGAAAGCTACAGCACGCTGTTTTCGAACGCCCACAACTTTAACCCAGGATTAAAACATGTTTGTTTGCCCGACTGCAATGATCTGCGGCTAATCGGCAACGCACGTTCGACTAACACGCGCATGGTTCGGCTTAAGGAAACTTTGACCACAACACTGCTTTTTGATGCTGCTCAAGGAAGGTCTGTCTAAAGCTTTCTGAGCTGCAAACGCAACTCTGCCACTTCCAATGGCCAATAACATCTTCAGAGCGCAAGTGCCCGATTCCATTAACTAGCCTGAGCCCAAACAGGAAAGTATCGATCTTTCGACAAGCTGGAGCGGAAGCAGGTGTCCACATCAATAGACCGCACTCTGTCCACATTATGATGTGCTTATAATGCCCTTAAATAGACTTGCATGCATTTTCCCAATGTTTAAAACCTGTCTGAACGTTAGTTGCATGCAACGCAAAGTAAATGCGGGGCGTAAAACTTGAAAACGGAGGCTACGAAATGTTACTAGGAGCGTCGGCGTACGTCTGTCACAACAAGCTGTGCTAGCAATTGAACACAAAAACCCACAATTACCCAGGAAAGCGACGTTCAGGTCTCAACTAACGCGAAACACCCCACCCTCGTCGTTCACCCTGCCCGTCCATTATATTGAAAAGTACTGCATAAGAGAAACTTAAAAAAAACTAAGAAGTTTTTTTAAGCGTTAGTACTGGAAAAAATTTGAACCTCGGTAGTTATGCTGCGAGGTAGGTCTTTCGTCAAAACCAGCGTTACGGTGTGATCTTGTGGAAAAACCGATTTGTTTATTAAAAAGTTGCATGACGGCCTTATCAGACAAATGCACTTGAAAAAAATTACAAGGTCACAAGACTTGTTCTAATGTATTTAACGACAGCGAAAACTTCCCATACCTCAATCTACAAGTCTGGGCAATGATTTAGCCAAATCAGCAAGTGCATGCATCTAGACACTGTAACACAATTTACCGAAATGTTGATTTCCTGCATTTCTCGCCTGTGCTGGTTGATTCTCAGCATGTCACTGTCGTGCATTTGCCCAGACGGTGGTGCACAAAATCTCTCTTTTCTTGCAGGGCAGCGTTCTTTCCAACGACAGAGCACACTTGAAATCAGCCGCACTGACCTCAGATGTTTCTGCCACAAGTTCTTATTTCTTTGTTTTACTGCAAGATTTGACCCTGCGTTGGCCAGGGCGGGGCCAGGAGGTTCATCGGATTTCAACATCGAACAGCGTTGATTCTGGCAGCATTCAGATGTGCTTCAAAGGATGCTTCTCTGTGCACAGCGCATTGCTTGACGAAGAACACAGCCTGACAATGAAATCGCTGGAGCAACAACTGCAACGCTTGTGGCTTAAAGCTCAAGTGAGCTCTCAATCACTGCAGCCTGTCGAAGGTCAGTCTGCGTAATTGTATCTTTCAGTTCATTAAAACTGTCATACTTCAGACAACGTAAAAGTGATCTAGAAAACGCATTGAGAATGGCATTAGAAGAAAGCCTGTATCGTAACAAAGACAAGCTCAGAGTTTGACGTGCACTAACTACCATATATGGAAAAGTGCCTGAACCTTGTGCAGGGTTTTGGTGCACTATGACAGATGTGTCTTGATTGGTGTCCGGTTGACCATGAACGACTACACTATCTGATAGTGGCCGGATCGGTTCATCAAAGCAAGATTACTGGTTGGAGTCGTCATGTTTGAAGCATATAGCTAGAATTTTTCAAAACGTTTTTACTTTACATGATTTTAAGAAGTCCTCAGCCGTCATCAGAAAAGAGTGAAGCCCTAAAATTAATTGATTTCGTGAAACCAGTATAGGCACCTGTAGCTCATTTTGCGCTCAGACGTGAAGTTATTGAAACTGAAACTTCAACTGCAAAATAGTTTGAAGCCACTGTTTCACACAAGCTTCACCGTTTGCTAAACCCTAAAAACTTGTAGATGATTATGGTAACATTAAAATGTTCACAATGTTTTTGTTATTTCGAAAACCCCTCCCCGGTGATTACTTAACGAGCGCGCTGCGCTGAGAATATGTCGACACACAGCGCCCTTATGTCCCCATACACAAAAAGGACAAACGCAAAGAAAACTTTTTCGACCAAACTATGAGTTTTCATGCACCAAAACAGACAGAGGAAGACTGTAAGCAGAAAACCTGTTAGGTATTAAGTAAGGCTTTGCCAAATGGCAAAGAAGTAGCAGCATCACAGATTTCAAATCCGGCCAAAGTGTGACTTTGGTATAAAGTACCAGCCTTGAGCGATTTGGGGAAAGGGGCTGTACTAAATATGCAACTACATTGAACGCCTTGAGAAAGCTCTGCTGACCGAGACACAATGTGGGGACATGTATTGGAATCGAAATTCATAGGGTTTCAGAATGTGTTTCTAACATACACTGAAGCTTTGAAGTTTCAGTAAAGACCTGCTGGCCACTGCATAGGTGGTTCTAAACGCTTTAAAATTTACTTGGACTGTCGATCCGGATTTTTGTCGTTTAGAGCTGTATTTGCCTTTTTCGGATAGCGTGCAGCTTGTTTAGATGGATGCGCTTTTTCTAAGCACTTTGATTAACATTCAAGAAACGGTTCTCTACATACAGGAATCAGAGCTTCAAATATCTCACAGGAAAACTGACGTGGCAACTGAACTCGCAGACAATTTCAATGACCCGCGTTATTCAGTAGTGACTCGTTGTTGTTGGTAATGTAACTCGCTCCACCTATCAGGTCACAAGTCCGACCTGTATTAGTGACTTCTACTGCGGCACGCACTTGCAAATTAAGCATCGGATACCCCCGCACAATGGGCCAGATGGTTAAGGTGCAAAAACCTTAGTGACTTATCTGCCACACCTTTGCGGCGCTGCAACGAATTTCTTACGCGTCTCACTCGTAGGCCTCAGCAAACTGTTCCTTATCAATTGTTCTCGAACGAACAGCGCCATTCAAAGAATCCCTCAATCTCCGCGATCCTATGCATAACATAAGGGAAATAAAGCCCCAGCCGAATGGCACCTCGATATTTTCGAATACATCCTAAATATTTCATGGCGGAAAGCGACCCATTTCCGCTGCAAATCACGGTCTAAGCATGGCTTTCTCTGCTGTTTTGCACCGGTCGCCTTCATCATGAGCGCGACGAATTCCCGCGGGAACACAATTGAAAATGCATTAGGCTTTGCTTTCTCCGTTTTCAGTCACGGCCCTCGCCCTGATTAGATTGCGAGGGACGGCGGTCACGAGGAGGGCCGTTGTGCACCTGCGCCCTGCGCTTAGCGCAACAAAATCCAGCTTTGTATCGGCGGCGAACACACATTGGCC
>JGI24022J15233_10003525_pt1 | contig 15566 bp, 7 predicted proteins | sample Ectturendosymbi2_FD_15233 | JGI IMG/M metagenome (IMG submission 15233)
ACTCGAGGAATGAATAAATATGACGGTGATTAATTCGCTCGAAGATTTTAGACATGAGGGTAGAATAGCAATGGGCCTGTAATTTGCGACCTCAGAATAGGAACTTTTTTGTGGATGGGATCAACAATGGCTAATTTCCAAGCGGCAAGGTATTTGTGAAGTGGAGATAATAAAGTTAAAAGCGTAGACTAAACGGTATAATTAGGGGGTGACAACATAATCTAGGAAAAGGGTTTGTTAGATTAAAGAGACCTTTGGGTTTGAAGGGATCAAGAATATGGAAAATATCAAGCGGTTCGATGTATATTGGGAGGATGCGCGCATGGTGCACAGAGACAAAGAAATTGTTAAACATGTTGCTTTTATTATGGTCTGACTAAAGGGCAATGCCATTGGATCAAAAAGGCAAGGATCTATCTGAAGAAGATTGCCAGCATTGATTCACGATTTTCCAAAAGTTAGGGTTGCTTTGACAAAGCAAGTTCAGTCATTTGTGTTTGGAAGTGGGACTTTTGGCAGCCTGGATACTTCGCTGACCCAGATTGCGCATTTTGTTGTAAAGTTGCTTATGTTCAGGTTTGTGCGATCTACACCAGCGCTTGTGTAGCGTATGATGTTTTCGGAGAAGTACTAAAATGTTCCTCATGATCCAGGGGTTAGGTTTTCGTTTTTGATATGATGTTTTAGTTGGGATTAAGGCTTTAGCGTTGTCATTGATGTAATGTCGGTAATATTTTGTAAAGCATTGTTAACATCGCTTGAATTGGCTGTTATGAAGTCCCAGGGAACTGAGAAAGCAGCGTCATTTAGCCCATCGACGTCGGCATTTGAGTAGTCCCAGATTAAAGGCTTGCGCGCTGTGGGGAGGGAGATTTTATAGTTTACCTCTGTTAAAATTAAACAGTTGTATAGACTTGTCGTAGAAAATAAAACGGCACTATTAGATATTACTTCTGACTTATTTGTTAAAAACTAATCTAAGGTATTTCATCGATGTGTATGCTCGCATATCAAATGCTGTAATCCAAAAGAGGTCAGAACCCGAGATAAGCACGATTGTCGGTACGAAGGTCTTTGGGGTGACAGGTCGTTAAAATTACCGGCAACTAGTACTAAGTGGGTATTCGACAAGGGGGTTAAAGCAGAGCAAAATGAAATGCAGTAATGCTGTTTTGACCAGGTATATAGTCCTGGTGGTTGGTAGCATAACGCTATGAGATTAGAGATGTTTTATAAAGTTCGACATTCGAGGCACAGTATTTGAGTGCTGGCACATTGTAAATCCAGTCTACGCTGACAAAAATGTACACGTGACATTTTTCAGGCAAAGTGCATGTGTTTCTGCAATAATTAGAACTTTGAAGAGCTCAGGCGCAGTCAGAGTTGGAAATCTTGGAACTTGGCGAAGGAAATTGGAGCAAACTGTTGTTTTCATCAACACGGTTGTGGGTCTCCCAAAAATATGACACATTTCAATTCCGTCATGTTTGCGTATTTTCGTTAATACGTAGGCACAATATACCCTCGTTGCATTTTGTTTTTTTCATTGGAATCTTTGGTAAGGTTCCATGAAGTCTCACACCCTGACGCAGCGTATGACGCGCTAGAAGCTTTAAAAAACAAAGTACTTCAGTTTACAAATAAATAAACTAACGTACCTGTGCGAGGACAGTATTTTCTTTTTTGTCAGTTTGAAAATGTCTCAATTTTGTACTTTCAAACGCTTTTTTTGCCACAAAAAACCTAAACACAACAAAATTGAAATATAAGTTCCTAGCGATTTACTTACAAAAACCTTTTATTTGTCGTCCGGTTGTTTTAATCTGTTGATCGCCTTTTTATGTCATGTGCTTTACAACACGCAACAACATTAGAAACGAGTCTCTGGCAACTTGTTTGAAATTTTGTGAATAAGTCTCACTTTATCAGCAATTGCAAATCAACGTGACTCCATCTCTATGGACGCTTCTTGTCAGACGCACGCCGATGAAAGGATCGACGACGAATCGATAGTGCCCAGAAATTACTCGGCCGGCGACACAAAGGGTGAACAACAATGATTTTTCACATATGCACTTGCAGCTGTTCGAACCAAGTTATCGACCACTCAATAGCATGTTCGCGTCATCGTGGGATCGCACGTGAACCCGATTGACCTCAGTAGGTTGCTGCGACGTAAAGATTTCAAGATGATTACTTGCTCACCGCGGCGTTGATATCGGCCAGGCGATGAATCAACGCGTGATTCGCTGTGCACGTTTCTTTGATAAATGTCGTGATTACATCAGCAGCCCAGAAAACACCTGTCTGAGACTATGCTTGACGGAACATGAGAGGACTTGAGGGTTAGAACCAAGATGGAAAGGGTCCCACTATTGTCGCACATTTTCTGTTTTTTTCGTTGTGGTTAGGTTATACAGTACATCATTTCTAAAAGCCATATGAGCGCCTGATCTTGTCGATAAGTCAAAATATTTATTTTCATCCCAACGTTGTTGTGACGTCACACTGTGCCTGCGTTTCACTGATGGCGTGGGACAAAACATTTCTGCGACAAATTAATGAACCGTTTGTTTGTCTTCATTGCGCTGAAGCAAATCGTTCACTGCGTTAACAAGGTTGTTTGATGTGTACGCTTCGTGTCGTAGATTGTAGTTTCATTGTAAAGAAAAAACTCAGATGAAAAACAACTTTGTGACAAATTAACAAACATTATGTTTGCAATAATGAATCTCGGGATGGTCGTGTTCGCAGTAAAACTGAAACATGTTACGCAGCTTCAAATGTACATTACTCGCACAAGAGGATGGCATCCGTAGTTTAAGTACACGAAGTGTAACAAGCGTATATGAAAAGAACATTTTTGAAATAATTTCTGGTGTGGATCTTACCGCGACATCACATGAAAATTGTTCCTAAATCCTGTTTGCGCAAAATGTGATTCTTAATCTCAGGTTTGCTTCATAGAGAGCCCCGTCTCCGTTGGAACTGATGATACTGAAAAAGTATGAAAACATGTGTGAGAACGCCACAGAGGCCGCCGCAGCTCTTACGTAATTCAATCTTTTTGCAAATTGACCTTTTAAGGTTGAATGACTCCGATTACGTCATAGAATCACTTAAAATGAAGCGTGGCATGGTGATTCGCCACATATAACGTTGAATTAGTAGCAGCAATAGCAGAGTCTACCTTGTCGAGTGGGGAAGGCTCTATTGTTGCTGCTACGAGAGGGTCGTCGGGTCAATCCTCTCCTTAGATGGCTCAAGGTGGTGCAGCATTGTAGTTACAACAGAACACCTGAAGTCGGACCCCGTTACTTCCTACTTGTCACAAAAGGCTTGCGGGAGCAGTGACGTATTTCTAAGCTCGGGATTTCAAACGGTATTTATCAAGTTCAAATTATTTCACTTCGATGTTTGATAAATTGCCAATGGAATAACACCGTGGTTTGTACCCGAGTTTTTGCAAAATGTGTAGGCATAATGGAAAAATCGCCAAATTGATACACTTTCAGTGTTACTGATGTCAGATCATTTTGAAAACAAAGCGGTTTGCATATTTGTTGATTGTTTCTGCGAACTGCGAAGTAATAGACTGTTTGTAAAATCAGGATTTTTGATGATTGACAAAAATGAGTGACGTTTCCTACATGCTGTTGGTGCAGTGCATGAAACTATAATCTGATCACTGACGAAAAATAGAACGCAGATTAAACGCAAAACAAAACAAAACTTAACCCATATTAAAAACACAAAAATGAATCTACAATTGAAATCTCCTAACGAGAACACCGTGTGCTTGGTCAGGTTGAAATGGATCGATGAAAATATAGTTGATCAGACGATGTCAGTTTTCATGAATATGAGAGAGTTTCTTCGAGATACAAAACAATCCTTATGCGATGTTGGAAAAAAATCCCACCTCTAATAGGGTGTTCATCTCTGCGACTTGAGTAGTTGGACAGAGTGATATCATCTGGCATACACATACAGCATACGAAATTTGAAAATTTTGGTATATTTTCGAAGTGCTTGGTATACAATATAATTTTTTTGATTTGGTATACTGTATATGAAAAATTTGGTGCATATTTGGTATATTGTTGTAAGAAGGTTTAGTTGAGACTTTCACCCAAATAATTTGCTATATTGAAAAGCGTAAGCAAAGAAACTATATTAGTGTTAAAGCTATATACAAAAATCTGAAGTGATTTCCTTAATATGGGAGTGTTCATACACTTTGGGGAAGGGGAGAACGAGACTGGAAGAGAGTTCAGAAGTGAGTTATAGGTATACGCTTTTAGTCAGGCAATGGCGTCCAACCGTTGAAAAGTTGCATTCGATATTGGCAGAAGGTTATAGAAAAAGTGATTGATAGATTTTGCCAGGGACGCCGAAACAACGGTAGGGAAGGGGCAGCAGTAAAAGAGCTGCGGGCAATGGAAACTTACAAAAAAAACGCGTTACCAATTATGCTTGTCTTGTCCAGCAACACTTCTGACCTTACAAATAATGACAGAAATTATTGAAAACCATTCTAAAGTTTCTGGGTCCGCGAATAGCTGCAATAAATTTATGTCAAGTCGATCTTGATAAACCATGAAATTATCTGGGACACCTTTATGAAAAGGCACCTCCCCCCTTTTCCCCCTTTACGAAAGGGCAGGGGGAATGCTCCTGCCATTTCCCGGNTCTCCGGCGTCCCTTCACTGGAGTTTGCTTGGCTTTCAAAGCTGGATTNTGCTGGTGCTGTGTATCCCTTACGCAATCTGTGCAAAAAGAAAATCGCAAGCNGCAACGGTGTTATTATACAGCATAACAACTCGGTGGACCCCATAAGAAATGCAAGTGCAGTTTAATGTGTTGGAAGTTTGAATTTTCCAGTGGTTAATAAATCAGTCACTGCCGAAATTAAGAATGTAGAAAATGAGCTTTAGCCAGCCTCTCTGTGATTCACTGCTCAACGGCAACAGTTGATCATCTTAGGTTGAAAAGAGATAGTAAAAAACATGGAAAAAGCAGCATTAATTTTTATTTCTTTGTTACAGATATATTTGGTGTATTTTTAGACTGGATTTGGTATATCCGTTGTAGGAAGAGTTGGCAACCCTAGCTGGAAACTCAACAACAGCAAGCTTGCATCTCGCGTCTTTGCAAAGATTTGCTTCAGGTTGGTGTCCATTGCATTTCGCTCTCGAGTTGGTGTGTTAAAAAAATGTTTTGGTCGCTCTCTCTTGCTTGGTGCGTCTTTGTTTTGATTGCAACTTTTCGCTGAAGCAAAATTAATGTCTATCAGAGGGTAAAAGTTTGCGTTAGCTCAATAAGCAAGTCACCTTTTTTGCATTTTGCTGATTTTGTTTTGGGTTTGGACGGTTAGTAATTCTTAATCCCTCCCATTGTGGCACGCGAAGTCGGACATGAACGGTTTTACACAACCTATTGCGGAAAATGTGCTGCAGTCAACAACCGTGGCTTTCTTTAAAGGTAAGTTTTTATGCATCTGTAGTCGCTACTTGAGAAGACACTTCGATGGATCGCTGCTGTGGTTATTCTCGTTTCATTTCTTGTGTCACCAATTGGCATCAACATATTTCTTCTGAAGTTACTTTTGAACAAACTCTGGTTCTAAAATATGCTTAAGAGTATCATCAATTTATTGTCAGCAGTAACATTTAAGGAAATTATTTTCTTGTTAAATTTAAAAGTTTATTTTCGAACTCACACACATGAAATGACCTCAGACCAGTGATGGGGAACCTGCGGCCGCCGGGCAAATGCGGGGACGTGAACTTTTGATATGACCCGCAACTGAATTTCCGACGCATAAGTTACAACACAATGCAGCGTTAAAACGAAACGCAATGATCCGCAAAACATGTAGACAGTAGGTCTAGAGATGCCTTTCTTGTTCCCTGACAAGGCTTTTTCTCGTTTTATTGTCTTTGGAAGGTAAAGGTACAACTTCAAGATAAAATAAGTAGTGTTTGCTTCCCGCCAAAGATATTCCAGAAATCTTGCAGCACGCGTGATAATAATTAGGTTCTTCATCTCTGGCTTAGGACATGACCTCCTGGGGCAAACGACTACATCTTCAACAATTCTTGTGAATTGTTTATAATTATTCGAAGGACGAGAATCAAACTGCGTACTCCATGGCTAAAAATTTAAATTTAATAGAATCGGCCTATCACAGCGCCTCGGGGGTATTTAGAAAACGTGGCGATATACGTGAATTGCCAATATGCAAGAATTACAATAAATTGGTCAAAAACAGAGCGTTTTTTCACTGTTGAAGCGCGTTTCGCAATCATTCGTACCACGTGAGGTCATACACCATCAAATAATTAAAAATGCAAAGAAAATAAGCTATTGAAGCGTTCACTATACTGAGGTTGGCTGTGAAAAATGTTTCAAAGCAGATATTGTCACATTACAGTATAAAGATCAAGAAACAGAAAAATATTGTGTTCTAGAAGTATACCCGTTGTTTGCACCTGCAAATGTCGTCATCAAAGAACAAATATTTGCGGAGAAAAAGTGTCACAGCAAAAGGCGAATCACCGATACGGGCGAGTTCTCTTGTAGTTGTTTGCAAGTAAAAAATTGAGCTGTTCCTTGCTTTTTCCGAGTATTGGAATAATGAAGGCTTTTCTTAGGTAACTTAAAATCTATTCTAATAAATCCAAAGATAGTCAAAGTTGCCTTTCCGGGAACGCTTTCGCAAACTACAAAACCCCGATCTGCCAGTTCAAACAACAGTGACGCGTTCATTGCCAATTATGAGCTAGACTATTGGTTCTCAAAGTTGTTTCCTTATTCTCCCCTTGCAAACTCAAACACTGTCAATTCCTCCCAAACAAAAATTACAAAAAAGATAATTGCAAAAATTTTACACTACCTACTGTGAAGAAACAATAGATGATACGAACGAAACAGAATCTTATATTGTCAGGCATTGCAGTTAAACCAGCTTGTCTTTGCGTACAGTAGACATTCCCAGCTATACCAACCTCGTTGTGCAGGTTTTTATGTGCTTTATAAGCAAATGATGAAAACTTAAGGCTTTTTCATCCACAGCTCTTCCTCCCCATTCCTCCCTGAAAAATTTCCTCCCAAAATTTTAAAATTCCTTCCTTAATGAGCGAAGTGACAACCGTTTGAGAACCACTGAGCTAGACACTGTTGGCAACAAATAAAAAATCATGAAGAAAAGATCACGAATATGAAAGAGCAAAAGAGAAACGTTTTGCAATTACAACGCTGATCTGACTGATTTAGTAAATAACGCGAATTTAAGGTGTTTTTTTGCGTTTATTGCTCAGGTCAACTTAAAAAACAATATGGAAATTGATTTTACACGTTTCTAAAGATACCATCAGCTTTTCTTTACCATACCGGCTCATTGATTGGCTTTGAATAAGTGTGATTTGCTCTGATAATAAACGATAAATGGAAAACATATTTTTTCATGCAATGCACGGACACAGAGTAAAACATTTCGATGGTCACGCTGAATGAAAGTACGATTCTGCGTCATGACAAGGGACTCGGAGTAAGCGCAATTGAGGACAATCCTTACGTCCAGAAAGGAGATGGGTGGATTCCTCAGCACATTGTTATCGCATGTCGAGCAGTGTACACCACTGCTTGCGTCATAATGACTTTGGCGACCGTAGCGAGTATTGTTGCCAACTTGACGGTCATTGTTGTTACAATTAAGTTTAAGGTGATTTAAAAGTCTGTCATCCGAACTGATTTGTCAAATTTTTTCGAGGTTGTTTTTTTAAATGAAATTTGTTATTGTCATATTTCACTGTCTCCTACACCATCACCACACACGTATTTTCGCCATTTCGTTGACGTTTTCGTGAACTAATAAAGCAACAGATGTTTTGAAGTAAAGACACGTATCAGAATAAAAAAACTGAACAGATTGTTAAATCTTTGCATTTTTTAAAACTTGGATGCATGTCTTAATCAACTCCATTCTCAGCCAGCAAGCGTAAAGAAACGTTTGATTTAGCATTTTGTCTAAAATAAAAAAAATTCATTCAGGAATTTGCATGGTTGTCTATGGAAACTTTTAACTAAAACTTGTAGCCTACACTACAAAAACCACAGCTATATTTTTATTGGACTGAGCAACGCAAAACGCATTGCTGAAACTGCAGTGTTATTGACGGAAAATGCTGATTCATATTGGCAGGGTTGTCCATGGGACATATTTATCTGTCCCATTCCCATCCCATAGCAATTTATACCTGTCCCATCTCATTACATCCCATGGGATTCCCATAGGAATGATATTCCCATGGACAAGCCTGCATATTGGAGCATTATATTGCAAATGATACAAAATAAAGTTACAAGCAGCCAAAAAATGTCAGCAAAACGACTGGTCTAATAGTTTAAAACTCATTCTTGCTTTTTGGTTGGAATGTTTACATCAAAATGATACTATTCCTTTTCTACTTTCTTGTACTTTGCAACCTTTGCTGCTTTATTAATGGAACAACACTAGTGGACGCTATCAATTATATCAAATAAATTGAACATGAAAGGTTTGTGAGTCAATTGCTTATCTTGAAAAACCTTCGCATGTGAAGATAGTTTCAGAATTATCAGAATGAATACTGCTAATGAAGCAAATTACGGGACGATCTACGCTGAGATATATTTGGTACAGACGTTCATGGTAAATAAAAAATGTGCTTTGCAACTTTTTTGGAATATTTGATTTTAAGTCATTAAAGTGCTCTACTATACTCGAAAATGTCCGATTACAGTTGTGAGAAGAACACGTTTTTCATGTTTATGTGTTTACAAAATCTAAATACTTTACAATGCCTTTACAACGAAGGTTGGAAATTTAGAAAGCAAGATTTACGAACTGGTTAAGAAAATATGCTGAGCTTCGAATTAGTTGCGGAAGGCTGCGAGATGTGACGCTGGTTGCAAAATTGTATCATGAAAGATATTGTGCTTTGCCTGGATAAAACAAACGGCGTTAACATTTTGAACTTGGAGTTTCACAGAAAATAAGTCGCCATTATGGCTGCCCACGCAAATCAATAAAGTATTTCATCAGAAAAGTGGTGAGATATTTTGAAAGTAGCAGTTGCAAATTTAGTTATTTGTTTCGCATTTAATAATACTCGCTTTTTACTATTGCCAACCGCAATGTTTACCGCACTGACCCGATTACAAACCGCGGCTTACATTTACTTTTCGTCATCATTTTATGCCGTTTATACACAAATCCGCCTTGTATTTTTTTCTTGCCATAAACACGTCATAATTTTTTTCTGCACAACTGTAAAATAAGTGGTGATGTTTCGCACTTCAAGAGCTTCTCACAGTTCGTAAAATAGACGCTGGATTTGTAAAGCTGTGGATTGTTTCTGTGCAAATAGACCTGCTTGTCACAATGTGTTGTTAAAAAAGCGTTATGTCACTTGGGACCTGAGTAGGTTTACAAAATATTTGGTGATGCGTCTTATGTTGGCGAGTGGCTTGCATTTCACTGTTTTGAGAATATTTTAACCTGTCTTTAAACAAGGGTGCCTTACTATCGAAGGTGACTAACAATCGAAAAAATGCGGTAGTTTTTTTCATGCTGTAGTTAATCTATTAACTTTCCCATTTGTAAATAGATTAAAATACAGCTGGGATTTGTTTCAATGAACTTGAACAGGCACAAGAAAAACTCTTTAGATTTAGTACATTTCTTTGAGTATCTGTCATAAGTTGCGAATATTACTCATAGCTATACACAGACTGAATTTGTGACGTATAATTTCATGTTAACTTTTTTTCTTGAAAAGTAGACATGCATTACCATCTTCCGTTTTTTTCGTATCATGTTCTTTTGTTTCCTTATACGCAATGAGAAAACCAATCAACTACATCATCACCAATCTTGCTTTGGCTGACTTTGCAAGATCACTTGAAACGGGAATGATGGCAACACCATCAAATGCGGTCGGATATATCTATTTGGGAAAAACGCAATGTCAGATGGATGGATTTTTTGTAGCTTATTTAGGTACTTTGATCTTCATAACTGGATAGCAGGTTTGAAAACCGTTGATAATACTGAAACACCCAATCTGACTACGCCAACATTTAGGCTTAAAGGAACAATTACAAATGTACCTATTTGTGCTAATGCCATTCGCTGCTATTTCAAACTGAGTTCTTCGGTAAACTGTTCAGAAAAACAAGCATCGTCATTGTAGCATGTTATTTGAAGTTCATTAACTAATGCTTGCACCAACCTGCTTCGTATTTTTTGATGGATGATGCAGCACAACACGGTTAAAAACTAAAGTTGTTTGCTTCGATCATATCGAGCTCCAAATTACTTGCAGCATGATGCCCTAAATGTCACTAAACGTGATGCTTCAATCTCGCTGAAAACGTTTGTGACAGTGTCTGGGTTAAAATTCAGTGTTTAAGACAAAAGACAAAACTAGTGTTTATTGTTTGATTTAACGTCTTCAAACCCCCACAAACAGAGTACAGTTTACGCGCACATGGCGCTAACAAGGAGCACATAGATGGACGAAAGAACACAACCTTAGGTACTGTATGTGGTTGTGGTAAAAACATACACGCACAGATGGCGCTCACACGCTTACAAAAATGTTGCACGAGCAGGAGCACATGCACAGATGACGCCAACACCATTCCTGATGTTTAGCACAACTGCATAATGCTGTGGTAAGTTCCAGGTAACCTGATTCATATAATGTATGGGAGGGTGGGAGACTGTGAAGGGTCAGGGATCATTTGGGCTAAGAACCTTTCAGGGAAAAGCTACTTAAAGTGTAAAGGGAACGGTTAAAGCGAAGAAATAAGTTAAATGCTTTGCTCTAAGTTCTAACATAGCCTACGCAATGGAAGCAAAATGCGATGTAGACAATTTTAAGCCGCCAGAAGAAGCTTTGTCACATAAATTGTTTGCAGATTTTGAGCGAATTATAAATATTGGTGATCACTAGAGATGGAAACGCGTCACGACAGTTGCAGACAAAAGCGCAGTGCTGCAATTTGTGTCGCAAAATTTAATCAGGCTGAGATCGAGGCGTGCTATCGTTCTGTAGGGAAATGTTTTTTCGATGTAATGACTCACGCATGAGAACCAGTATTTGTTTAGAGCTTAGTACAGTAGATGCACGATTTACAATGTTCGCAGGGCGATTATAGATCAAAGACATACTTCTGCATTATGCGAGAGTCTAATACAAAAAATACAATCGATTTGTTGTGAAGCAACAAATGCAAATTACGTATAAGAAAAGATAGTAATTCCTCACGGAGCTGTAAGTAACAACAGCAGTACAGAATTAAAGTACTTGTCGAATGTACACGTACAAAATATAATTTGTTTTAGAAATATTTAATGAGGGCTTGTTTGCTGTTAGCTAATCAATTGCTTTAGCCATTTCACAGGTGAAAGAGTTTTGCATTTTTTCAAATTTTTGGCACTTTCCGACAAAACGGGCAGAATTAGTACCATCAGAAAAAGTATGGTTTTCATATCATTGGAAATGGATGAGTCATTTATAAAAAGCAAGGAGAACAATTGGCCTACCGTCAAGGTTTGGGGCACCCTGGAAACATTTATTTTTGCAAAAATGGCTTAGTTTCTCTTCTAAACATATTGTCTTCTACAGGAAAGATACGACTGTAGTAGATTAAATAGGTTTCATCTTACTTCATAGTGCTCACGTTTCGCTAGCAGTATGGAGCGTTCCTTTGAATCCAAGGCTTTTAAAAAGATTGACGTGAAAAACATGCAAGAAACACGTTTTTTATGAAGGTTTTCTTACAGGTTTGTAATGGTCAGAGAGGTGGAATGGTTATTGCAAAAAGCGTTGTTGATGACTCAGCAATCTTTTTTGGCGACATAAACGTTCAGCTTAACCAGACAACCTTCTTTACGAAAGCCGCAGCAGTGTCATTCACTGCGAGGAAAAGCAAAATGGGCACTCCAAACGTACATGTACTCTCGGAGTAATGAGTGATAGCAATTCGTTCCGTACAGCGTCAACATTTGGCAATTATCTCGTTCAGGTATTGTTGGATTAACATCGATGGCTGTGATTGCGTACGAACGGTACAGGGTCATTTCAAACCGTATAAAATGATGCAGTTTACAAAAGTGCACGCTTTTCTTGGTGAGTCATGGAGACGGGATTAATGTGCGCTTTGTCTGAGGATTTCCTCGCTTTTTATGCTCATTTAAATCATGCAGTGATTGATCAAAGCAAACCTAATAAAGTGAATTTATACTTTACTTTGCTCTGTGCTTGATTTGGGTAGTTGCCTTTTAAAAGCGTAAATGTGATGAAGAATTAATTAAAAACGCTGTGTTCGCGAAAGAAGNTATAGTTGTGAAAGAAGAAGCAGCAAACGGTTTTTAATCCTGTCCGGTAGGAANCGCCGCAACATGGATATGGTCACTTGNTTGGAACCTCCCTCCTCTGTTCTTCCGCGACGGATACATTGCAGAAGGAATTGGCACCAGCTGNGCTCCAAACTGGTNCGCCACCGAGGGCAGGTAAAGGACACGTTCNNGAATGCTGAGCTACGACACTGCGCGAATCTTGGCATTTTTGTTGTTAGTGCATGAAAGGGAGTTTTTTGAAGCGGTTCATGTGTAGTTAGGGTTGAATTATAAACGGGTATTGAAAAAATATGTCAGGAGACACTTATTTTGCAAGCAATCTTTAAATAAACCAGCTCCAAATCTAACAATCCATGTTTGAAATCGTCTTCATCTTACAAAAACTGTTTTCAGTGGAAACCTCACTGTGAATAAACGCAATGAAATAGGAGTGAGGTTAAATTTTGTTGCGAGGTTGTATAAGATTTGCAATCATATTTGGCAACAAAAATAAATCAACTATATGTTATGAGATGAGGGTTTCTGTCATACTTTATTTACGGGTGATGAGCAAAGCAGCTTAAAACCATCCAGTTTTTTGGTATTTGTTATAAGGGTTTCCTCTTTTGCTCCATAGTGCTCACGTTTTGTCAGCAATATCGAGCGTCACTACCCAGTCCTTTACCCTCATAGAAGGCTTCCTGGGCCATCTACTTCAAACGTTTTGCTGTTGGTCTCTGGACTAGATTGCCCACAATTAAAACTGTCATGCAAATCAAAAAATTTCAGAACCCATGTGTAGACTAGCTGCACTTACTGGTGTGAAGACAGTGAGCGTGAACCTACGTGCCTTGTTCAGCTGTAATATTAAAAAATAGATTAGGCCTACTTCATTTCGTAAGTGGATGTATACCAGGACAGTTGAGTTTATAAGCATATTGTTTTTAAACATGCGGTGTTCGTTGGTGGACCTACCTACTTTGACGAACTTGCATTTAAGGAAAACAATGTGGTGTTTTACCTTCAAACAAGTGGTATATCTTTGTTTATCAGAAAGTACAGTACTTAAACTTCCGTCTTCATCAACTCACTAGCGCATCTCGGTGGTGAGTTAGAGCTAAAACTGCCTCCTAAAGGTGACAACTTTTTATGATTGTTTTTAAAGCCTGACTGGGTAAACTTGAAAATGTAACTGAACGCCAATGCAACGTATTTTTAATTCATTCTTGCTAATACTAGAATTCCTCAGGGGAGGATCGCGGGAGTAACATCCCTGAGAGAGCGAGGTAACTCACGAGATTTGACAACCTCTGGCAGTTCTGCTGGCTCCACACCAAGACGAGACCAAGCAAGGTCGGAGGGAAAACGCAGGTAACCACACGATTTGGCCCGTGGTGAAACTCTGCTTCCTTTCCTAGGGTATATCCAGCAAGACTCGCCTAGAGAATCTTTGATAGGACATCCTGGTCAAGCGCCTGAACCATCGCAGCAAAAATCTGTCTGTTCGGTGGAGTCGCTGCTGGCTTCACCAAAGTTACAGCTGCGCACTTTTTGCGAAACGCCACACCGTGACTGTTGCGTCAAACCGTGAACTGTTGCGCCACACCAAGATCTCATCTTCGCCACTTACTTGAGGCTGCACTCTTTCAGTCTTTACCAAAGGGCCGTGATCATATAGGTGAGGATTGGAACAAAACTGATTTAAAAACTGTCAGCTTTGCGATGTTTGAAAGCTCCAGATTTAAAGCTTTATAGCTCAAGAACTGCGATTGCTTTGCCAAACGTTTTATCAATCTCCTTGTTACGCTTTCCGTCAATAACAACAACTTTATTTTTGGCCACGCTATTAAACTCCTCAGTACATACACGGTAAGGACGGGAGGCGGCGAAAAGACACTCCGGTAATCCCTTCTGCCACCACCCAATCGCTTGTTGTGAAACACCCTCAGTGAACACGCTTACTATAGTTCTGCGCAAACCAGCAGAAGCAAAGAACAGAACACAGCTTTAACCTTAATCACGCTTGTGGTATCAAAAAGATGAGTAAGACCAACCAGAGCATAATGCGAACAAACAAGAACGTTGAAATAATGAATACAATATATTTGCAGATCAATTTCAAGCAAATATTGCTGGATAACATCACTCTACTGTGCATCCAGAGATTGCAGGCATCATCTGTTTATATAGTTGCAAATCAAACGATCAGCGTACGTTTTCTTAAACAGAAGAAAGGTTTTGATTTCATATCCGATGGAATGTCTTGCCAGATCTTCGGTCCCCAAAAAACTATTGATTTTTTCCCCGTTTACGTTCTGATTTTCGGTAATACATAGTTGGCGTTATTGAAGTGCCTGGGTAATAATTGTGTTTCCAGTTTACTCGTTCCAAAACATTTCGAAATATAGTCCGGTAAGTGCTCATTGTTTTCAATTTTATGCATGAGTTCAGATATTTCCAATTTAACAACATCGTTTAGTGTCAGCAGGTTTAATTTATGGAACTGCGGCTTCGATGAAGCTGTGTTATGATTAATGTCGTAATACGCAGCATGCTCTTCTGAAGTTTGATTAAAGGATCCAAGACAGACTTAGCGGCACATCCCCAACTGTTCATACAATACTGAANATGTGGATAAAGCAATGCAAAATACACTTTTTAACCATTTGTGAGTTAGAATATTTTCTGATCTGAAACAATAACTTAGGGGAAACGTGTGCAACATGTTGCTTCCAAGTTGAGGAATTATCTGCCATCACCCCTAAATACCTGATACAATCTTTGAGGTATTTCATGTCCATCAAGTTTTATATGAAAGATTAATTTTTTCCTTTCTAGTGACACTCATGTATTCAGTTTTGGTGTAGTTCGAAGAAAGTTTATTTGACTTCAACCAATTATAACTTTTTTGAATTTCACAATTTACTTTAGTTTGTGAGGACAGATAATTGTCAGAAACCATGGTTAAGTTGGTGTCATCAGCAAAACTGCGGACATTGAATTCACGTGCCGAAGCCAGTTCATTGGTATATAGTAAATATAGAAAATGTCCCAATGTTGATCCCTGTGGTAATCCACAAGTAACTGTAGTAAATCTATACTACAAGACCTCAACAAGGCTTTATTCAGCAAAAGAGAACAGCAGTGAACAGAAGCCACGGTCAAGTCAGAATGA
>JGI24022J15233_10003528_pt1 | contig 15563 bp, 9 predicted proteins | sample Ectturendosymbi2_FD_15233 | JGI IMG/M metagenome (IMG submission 15233)
GTTGGTACCAGTACCACGGTTTGGGAAAAAGGGTTTAATAAAGTGTCATATGAGTGCTAGTCAAGTCTTGATCGCATCTACCTACTACACGACTTTGGCTCCAAATGACACTTTACCAGACCCTAACTTTTGCAACCAGCGCAAGCTTTGAAAGCTCATATAGCCTTAAACTTGCTTCTAAAAAGTTTCACACAACTTGTGGATGTCACAAAATGCCATTTTGCCTCAAACACACCTGATCCGTTATGTGCCAAAGACACAAGACATCTCATTCGTTTTGGCAAATGGTAGCAATCAAAGATCCCCTCACCCTTGACATAAGCTATCTCTCAAGTTTGGGATCTTCATTTGTGATAGAAATTCAAACCTACGCTAGAACAGGGGTTCCCAACCTTTTTCTGACCATGTACCCCTTCAGCATTTCGACAGATGAGTATGTGCCTCTAAACTTTCTTACGACAAAAAGGCTGAGTAAAATCACAAAAATCCACTGAATTTTTAATTGAACTTTTAGATTTTTAGAACTATAAAAGTAAACTCCGTTTTTGTTTCTTAAAGTTAGTTTGTGGCAGTTGTGCAGCAAATGTACCACTTCAGATAGGCAAATGTACCTCTGGCCTTAGGGGCACATGTGGCCAAGGTTCGAACCCCTGTGCTAGAAGAATAGGGCTAGAACAATTTTGCTAAAACAAGACGAAAAGTTAGGCAGGTTAACTAGTAGCCTATACATCTGTCACACGAAAACCATGACTGCACTAGTTGAGTACGGAACCAGGTGTTAATTGAATTAGGCTACTAATTTTCACTCAGTCCTGATCGTTCGGTCTGCATCTTGATTAAAACTGAAAAGTTATCATTTTCGGAAATGCTGCGAAGAGAAATTTACCTGTGACCGTTTGCGAAAAAGTTATACCACGGTTGAGTAAGCACGATGACGTCATCGAATAAAATTTCGTGATTATTGCCCCCCCTGAAATGAAGAGCTGGTTGCGCCCCTGCTACCTGGGTACTGCAGGTTAGCCCAAAGCAGGGAAGGGAGAGTGGGAGACCTAAGTGTTACCTTAATTTACCTATTCAATCATATAACTGCGCTGGTCTAACATAGCCTATATTCAGAAAGTGAAATACAATCAGACATGAATAACACGACCCTTCATTTATAAAGTGAATATATGATTGTTACGTCGAGTCTCAGGCAATTCGAGAGTACAATCTTCTTAAGCAGCGTGGTCCAACTACAGACACGGACAGAATTTATGAAGCCCGCGAGCTTTCTCAGTATTGATTGTGTGTATGTTGCAGTGCGCAATTTTAATTAGAAAAAGCATAACATCTATTAATAATAACGTACAATATTAAACGGCGTTAGACTGAGACTGTAGAGAGCTTCTAGAAAGTAGTCAGCAAAGATAGGTTTCCCAAACAGAAAGATTTCGCACTGAAATTCGCTTGATGTTTGGAAGCACATACGTGTGTGAGAGTACATTTTCCACGATGAAGCAAGTCAAATCTGAAAACAGAACTCGAATGGCAGACGAAAAAACGGACCATAGTCTCCGACTTGCTACCTCTAACCAACGTTCCCTCTAAGAGCTTGCTTAGTGTGCGCGGAATGGAAGGCCGTGTGAGCTCAAATCTCAAAGGTGGGGCTTGTGTCCTATTGAAAGCACGTATTTAGTTTGTATTGTCAATACTTATGCAGTGCGCGGCAGAACGAAAGTACTGCGCGGGGGTTCTAGGCCAGCTGCGCGCTCGCGCAGCTTAGAGGGAACATTGCCTCTAACACATTGGTATTTTTAAACGGACGATAGTGTCAAGGAAGCCTCAACTACAGGCATCGCACTGATAGAGATTTGTAATAAATTGTTTATTGATATTGTGACATAATTTCAATGATACAACCACTGAACTCACCTGTTTTCTCTTTTCAATTTTAAAGCTTGTGAATCTGTTGTTTCATACATCATTTTGTTGGAAGTGGCCGCGAGTTGTCACGTCATTGCAAAATGGCTCGCAGGTAAAAAGAAGTTAGACCACGCTGTTCTTTAGGATACAACAACTTGTTTGAAGCGTATTTACTGCATGTCAGAAAGTTACTTTAACGGTTATACACATCGTTATTACTCGCAAGGCCGGTGGGTAAGATCCGCCACCTATCAACTACACGCTGCTTCGTTCTGGAACCACAAGNTTGAACTACAATGAAAAAAATTTAATGAATGTAATAAGGANCTGTAATAATAAGAATATCGGTTTGTTTTGTTGGCATTTCAGCTGATAAGTATTCAAAGCAGGAATGATGTATACGAGGCCGACGTAATTTCAGCATCACTGCCAGCGCTTACATTTTCTAGTAATGGCGTACTTCTACGATAAGTTCAAGCGAAAGTGTGTCGTAGAAACCGAGTAGAAATTATAACGGAGATAATGTGAACTTCACAAAAATCATCTGTGTTTCGGTCTGTCTAATGGAACACTCGTATTGATAAGTGCGGTTCTAAAATTCGAGCCTTCGACCAACTATTGAGGCAGTTGTTCGAGACCCACAGCCGCTCCTTCGCGGCAGTAGCGTAGCCAGCCCAAAATTTTTAGGGGCAAAATGTTTGATTTTAGGCGAATAACACTATTTTGTTTGGTATACCGCCGCTCAAGGCACAAAATAACTATATGTTCTACAAATTGGAGGAGATGGCCCCCTGGGCCGCCCCTGGCTACGCCTATGCTTTGTGGCCCATTTTGGGGTCGTGACCCACCGGTCGGAAGTTACTCTCTTAAATACTTAGGAATATAGGTTCATGCAGCGGATAGCGTTGTGTGCAGGCATGAATTGTGATATCAATTCCGGTGCAGTTTGGTTGACATCAGCTCAAAGCGGATGTGCTTGCGGAACTTCTCTCTCATTAATTTGTTCAGCAGACGTGCGACTGTGTCTGCAGGCCTGCCGAAACGCTGACTTTGAAAATAATTTCTCAGAAACATGAAATGACAACATTATTGTGGTAGAAAAACATCCGCCAGCCTTTTGCTCACTCAGCAGTTGTCCAGTGCAGAGACGTCTATAATGAAAACTTCTCACTTTTGAGTAGGTCGCTGCTACTGAATATTATCTATGTTCGCAAAAATAATATTTTACGATTTACATAACGTTAGCTCATGAAACGCTGTCATTTTACAAATTTGGACAAAATGTGGTCTGAGTCCGAATACTTGTTGATTTATGTAGAGTTTTATGAAAAAGCACAGAATCCATAGGAACTCCCTTTCAAATGCCTTTTCCTAAAACGTAAAAAAAGAAGTTTGTATTTCCGTATTTTCGAGCAATAATATAAGCACAACCGACAAAATAGGAACTTTGCTTTCGGTGCTAGCAATCACCCTTGCCCGTGGTTCATTTTTTACTTGTATTTGCCATATAAGTGAACTGGGAAAAATCAGAATAAAATCAGAACATATACCTGGGGAAAATAGGGAAAATCGCCTCATGCGCAAAAAGATTCAGCACATTTGTACTCTAATCTTGCTGGATAAACAGATTTTACAATACCCAATCTTCTAGACAGAACCGTTCCAACGTTTGTGATGTTATCAGTGGAGAAACGTTTAGCTTCCATGCTGTTCTGCCAAGCGTGAAAGGCAGCATATTCGTTTCTGTTCCAGCCAGGAATGTTTTTTAGAGTTTTGCGAATATCCAAATAATGAAACTAGAATACGTAGCAAAAATGCGAACAGTCATAAAATGTAAAGAAAGCAATACCACAAACGACCGCCACTTTCCAAATCGTTAAACTACGCTGTAATACTAAAGAATAACATTTAATTTTGACGGATTGAAGAGTGAGCAGTCAGTGCACACGAGAAAAACACACCAGAGAAGACTTGAGACTTCCTGCAAGTATCCGTTAGCGGATCTAGNTTGCCGACTTTCCTTAGACTACCTCATTTCTTGTGTAAACTTGATTTCAACTGGTCAAACCTTCGAAGATGTCGAACAAGTAANGAACAATAATGGTGCAGGGTCGTGGCCAGCGGTAGCACCAGGAGCACGAGCTCCCCAATTTGGTTCGTACTTTTAATAAAGTATGTGTTTCCTTCATGATCAATCTCAGATTTATTCATAATTTATCCAAAATACTGCAAGCTAAATTTCCCATAAAAGTTGGTTTAGCAACTAAATCTTATTATTTCGCTTCATGAAACCCCATGAAATATGAGCGTACTTGGGGGTGATTTTTGGGATAGGGTTAGCCTCCGAAACTTTTGGGATTCAACAAGTGTTTGCAATGCATCAGATTTAATGAATTTGCGTGACTTCATGTTCATTATTTGGAGAACACCGTTTAAGAAACGCTGATATTATCAATTCATGAATCACGCCAGTAGTTCGCAATTGGCCAATATTTCTAGAGGATCATACAAAAATAGTAAACACAACAATAACAGGGCGTTCTATGTGGTTGCGTTAAACCTGTATTTCGGAAACGTCTAGGCGGCGTATTTACAGCCAAGCACAACAATTTTTTGAAAAGAAAAAAATGTAATTGTTGCACTAAACTTTTCTACACATCATATGCTTGCCTGTCACTAATCGAGTAAGCACGTTTGTCGGCAAAGACGAGTAAAGCACGTCTTTCACGTTCAACTGGGTTGAAACCTTAGAACTACGCCGTTCGAGGTTTTGCGAAATGGTAATTTTGAAACTTTTAAGCTAAATTATGCATTGTTTTGGTTCAATCAGAAAATTCTGAAAACGATGATCAGTTTTGATTTCACGTTTTTCAGTCCAGAAGAAGTTACCATTGTCGGAGTCCAGCACCAATACTGAACGGTTGTGATTTTACTCGGTCGACAGGGACACCATCTTCTGAGCAGGATTACAGTTACTTGACGGCCAGCAAGAGTCACCCGTCAACACCGTACTCCCACAACACCCCTAAGGCTTTTCACGAGGAACCCGGCCATATACTTTCCCGAAGTCGACAAAACTTGTGTATAGGTCTTTGGCATGCTCNCAGGATTTCTTGAAAATTTGCTGAAGAGTGGAAATCTGTTCTGTAGTATCATCCACTAGGTATCATCCAGCTTTTGTTCAATTATTTTCGCGGCATCTTGGCATGAACTCTTCCTGAGAGGCTAAGCAGAGATGCCCCGATAGTTGGTTCATTCACTTCTGTCTCCTTTTTTGTGTATGGGGATGAACAATTCACTATCAAGCTTTCCGCAATTAGCATTAAGCTCGGATTTACCAGCGGCAGCAGTGAACTTATTGATGCACAGTTCTGTAGAAGCTTTCACCTGTGCAAAGTCAAAACATCCCGCCTGAAAAGCTTTACTCAGTTCTGTCAGGCGAGGTATCAATGTTGAAAGAAGTACCATGTTGAAAATTTTTGTTTTTACAAGTCGTAGTGAAACAACACACATTGCATCGGTTTTATTCTCTGACAGCTGCTTCAGTGCGGCCAAAATCTCCATCCTGGCTCTCACTTTTACCACACTCGATTCGACAACCACCTTGTTTTGCATGCGCGCTGCAACTGCTGACCTTTTGTCTTCGTTGTAGTCTGATGCATCGCCACTCGCCAGGCAAGCCGATCGCAACGGTGAAACAGTAAAACACTTCCAGAATTGCATTAAGATGCTTTCGCGGTTTCGCACACCATACTACACAAATCTGCGGGAGTATAGTAAGAGGCCGAAGCGAGGGGGTGCGCATGACAATACACAGATACCATACTTACAATTTTCGCTTCCAACTTCTGCGCCGGAAAATTGTGTTGGCCTATAACATTGCAGCCGTCTGTTGCAAGAGCCACGTGCAGGAAAACATGCTTTCCTCTTTTCCTAAGTTTTACTTGGATACAAGGCAAAACCACATTTCGGTTTCAGAATTTGAGGTGTCATTGCAAAATTCAGGGTGTCATTTTGACACCCAAAAACGGCTTAAAAAACACCGCATGAGACATTATGATGAACAGAAGGCAGTTGTAGTGGTGTAAGCATCATTACCAGGGTTGCCAAACGCGTGCTAGTAAGTGAAAGTATTTAAGAGGCTTCAACTGCGGCTTACAATCAAGGGCGGCTTACATTAATTTTTTAATATCATTCCCTGCGACTTACATTCGAGGGCAGCTAACAATTAAGGGTGGCTAACAATCGAATAAATACGGTATCCAAAAACGGTTGAAGCGGGTCACAAAAGATGGATCTCGTCTCTACAAACTACACATAACTGAGCACTGTTGGTGTCCCAAATAATCTCTTATATCTACAAAAAGCATTTAAAAGATATACATTCAAGAATGTTGCGCGCTAGTGTTTGGCACTGTTTTGGCAATCTATAGATCAGAAAAAAGAATGTCTGAAACGTATTACTGTATAAGGAAAATGGATATTCTCACACTTGGAAGTGACAATTCAAGTCCCACGACAGGAGTCTAATAAGTAGCTAAATGACGATCACTTTTCCAGACGCAACATGTGCAGCTACATACACATAAAAAAGCAGAGTTATTGCGAAGTGACAATCCAAAAGCAAAAAGTGAATGAAAGGCATTTGCTATGTCATTACTCCCATTTCAGGTAGCTTCGCTCACTGTCGTGAATAACGATCTCATAATCGCATAATAGATTCAAACTGGTCACAGTCACCAGTAAAAAATTAAAATTTACACCAGAAGATTGCTTTTCTGCTCAAATTTTGGTGATGTAAGCGGAATCATCTAACACAGCGGTTCTTAACCTTTTTTGACCCATGGACCATCTTTTTAAAAAATATCTGCGATGGACCACTTTCCTATGCTGATACCTCATGAACAGCTAATCGAAACTGCTTTGCACATACGTCAGTGATCTCTAGCACTGTGGTTACCAGATTGAAAACCAGTTTTAAACAAGGGGTGTTTTTTATTCCTTTTCTCCAGAAATTTAGCGAAAGTTTGCCACAATACCAAAATTGCCACCAGCTTCTTGAGCAGTGGTCTGTTAATTGATCGTTTAAGCCGTATTTGTAACTATGAAGATTTTAAATATTTTCTTTGTGACAGATTTCACCAACAGACCGTTTTTCTCGAACTTCGATGAGATATTCAGAGAAAGAATGTTCATGTTGAAGAATGTCGCTATCGGCAGACACCAACTGGCTTCCGACTGTTAACTGTTTAAGCCAAACAATCTATGAGCATCGATGCAAACATGACCCACCTAATTCTTAACTCTGTAGCACTTGTCTTTCAGGTATTGGACTGCAAGTTTCCCTCCCATCGCAATTGCGGGATGTAAAGCATTTGCCCAACAAACATTCCCAAGGACCTTTCGCGAGAAAGTGGTATTTTGGAATAAAAAAAATGAAGCCTGTCAGTGTAAGTTCAGAAAATTTTTGTTCCTTATTGAAATAAAAATTCCCGTTGGTTTCTTTTTTGTGCAAAAACAAAAATCAAAACCCTTCCCAATCTATTACGTTGCTTGCGATTTCTCCGTGAAATCGCTACAACGGTCCAAGCAGAAGATCATCATATCATGGCTTGATAGTAAAGATGTTTGACCAGCGAGAAGTTGCAACAGATCGGTTTGGACTTTTCTAGATTTAGTCAACTAACTCTCAACTAGAAGGAACTACCAAAAATAACTCAAGCAGCCCATGGACCCCACTTTCAATAGTCAAAGAATGCGCGAGTTACCGAACGCGCGGCACAGAACCGCAGAAAAGGTGACGCAATCTTGCAAACGGCACAAGCCAACTCATCCTCTCCCACAAAATGCAAAGAAACATAACAAACAAGAACACAGAAAAAGCGAAAACATAAAAATCAAAGACTCTTATTACGATGGTGGCATACGGATTGCAACAGGGACTGACTTCGTTGCACTTTTCCATTCCATGTGGTGATCCGGGAGTTTCCACTCTCGAGCGGATCGGCGGACTTCAGTCATGAGTCTTGTTCATCATCTAAATGAAGGTGTGTCAAACATACGACCCTCAGGCCAGATAAAGCCCGCCAATAGATTTAATACGGCCCGCGAGATGATTTTGTGAGTATAAAAAATGAGCCGCAATATTTCAATGAAAGAACCTGGAGTTTTAAATGTTTCCACTGGATGTCGCTGGATTCTGGATCAAAGTAAAACAAAGCAAAAATCTGAAGTTCTTGTTATTTGTAACTTTTTACGACGTGAATTAACCGGTCCGGCCCGCGTGGTAGTGGTTTTCTTTCCATGTGGCCCATGAACTACAATGACTTTGCCACCCTTTTAATGCAAGTGTCCCTGGATCCGTTGAGCCCTCGGGTTCAAAATTTCCCGAAGCGTCGGGTAGCTGTTCAGTTGCGAGGTCATCGTTCGAATATTTACTTGCCAGGTGTCAGGAAAAACACCTTGAAAATCTTTCGGAGAACCAGGACAAGGGCCTAGATCTGATGTTGACACTGTTGTCTCTCCTCCATCGGAGTGACGAACAAACGCAGGTTATCGTCGAGCAGCTTACCCACAAAGGGCATTGCTCGGTCAATAAGAACATATTTGGGAAACCACACAGAAAAAAAGACAGAAAAATATTCCATAACAGGTTCGGAAGATACACCGCGCAAGGAAGTACAAACGGGTAGCAGTTGATTTTGTCCAAAATTACGAGTAGATACTCGTTGGTCCCATGAACAAGCCCTGCTTTAAGTCTTTCCAACGGCGTCGTTGCTTTGACCAGTACCAGAGGATCTGGGCAACAAAAACCAGGTTTGATTTTAGCGCATGTTTGACTCTTTTCGCAAGCAGCTTTCACTTCTTTGCTTGTAAAGGGAAAATTGCGGCCCTCCACAAAGAGGCCGTCACCGGCGGCGACTGTCAGTTGACCGGTTGTTTTCAGTGGGACAAATCTGTGTAGAAGCTTCAGACCCTCCCAACTGAAACGTCACATCGCTATGTTTGTTAAAAATCCATGCTCCAGGATGACGTCAGCACAAAGTTTGTCAAGAAAAACGAATTCCAATTTTTCGTTCTCGCGGCCGAGAATAAAGATATTGACAACAGTTTTGCCATACGCAGAGGTAGAAAGCGTCGATGAATCCAATATCGACAACGATGGACCGAAAGTTTTGAGATTCAAGCTATCGGCGACATCTTTGTCAATAAAGTTTTCGGTAGCGCTAGTGTCTACTTATTTTTTACGGGAAACGCGTAAAAAATCCTATTTGCGGGAAGCGCTTCCTATCGTTGTTCCTCTTCTAAATACATGATGGAATCCTGAACAGTCCCAATCAAAAAGTATTGGGAGCTTCAGGTTCAATCACGAATTATCTTCGTCGCAGCTACTGCTTATCCGTATTTAGTTGATTAGAATGACAAGACCAAGCAATATATTGTCTTTGACGTATCTGGTTTTAAGCAACCAAATCTCATTTAGAAAGAAGAACGACAAATAACATCAGCAGCGACCTTGATTCCCACTTGCAAGTCTATACATAAGTTTAGCAATCACAGACGGCGGGCATTATCGAAAGCGCGCCACAAAACGCAGAAGGAGCGACGCGCTCTTGCAAAGGCATAGAACGCAGAAAGAAAGTCACAAGTTATCTCAATATTCAACGCAAAGTACTTAAAAACAAGTACATCTATTTTTGCAAAAAGTGGAACAAGGTCTCTGATCTGATTACTGCAAGGTGAAATATTTAACAAAAGTGCATGTTTGCAATCAAACTTTTGGTTCTATATTTAGTGCTGTGTGGGTCGTTTAAGCAAAACCTCTTACAGGACAAAATCTTGGAGATAGTTTAAAGGGTTTAAAATATTCAGTGTACAGGAAACATAAATGAAAAAAAAGTTTTTTCATCTCAGTACGGGATTTTAATCTCTTTCGTTAGCACATGGTTGAGAGCCGACTTGCGCAGAACTGTTCTGACTGATGGCGAATCCAAAAATCCAAGTTCGAAATCGGCTCAAGCCCTCTTTGATTGGGTTTAATATAGCCAGAATATTTAAACTAGAAATCGGTAAATCAACGCATAAAATTAATTTTCGAGTAGTTCCCAAATAATTTCTAGAACTTTTTACAAAAATTGAAGACATTCATTCTTATCATGCAAGGCAACGATCAACTATTGAATATGCCATTCTTCGGACTAAATTAAAAATAGCTCAAAAGTCATTTGCATACACAGGAAAAGGAATATAGTCTTCCATAGACCCAACAATTCGTTCAGTGCCAAATTATCACCCTATTTGTTACTAAATTGAAACATAAACTTCAAGAAGAGCAATGACATCATCACTGAAAATCAGTAAAGCAAATGTAATGATTACTTCCAAAACACTACAAATAAATAATTTTGTATTATCAAAGAGAGATGTTGTTCCAAATGTGCTCTGGCAGTGCGTGACGTGCTACATTTAGTAATAAAATTACATTACTTAGCCTGGAACTTCTCTTCACTGAAATGCACTATTTTGCCTGGACCCGTTTTTCTCTCTGTTATTCATCAGGGCATTTGACTAGAAAAACTTATGGTTATTTCAGATGTCCTGGCAACAAGGAACGCTGTTGTTATGTGACTTGTTTTCTTTCCACAATCTAAACGCAGGTGGCGCGTGATTTAATGTTTGTTGTTTGTTTGTACTTGTTCCCGAAAAAAATGATACTGAGTGAAACTATGTTGTCCAGGATCACTCGCAATATCCAAGCATCAAGGTGGGCCCTCTTGATGAAATCATTGGTTGTTGAAACTACGCTACAAATTTATTGAAAATAAACTGGCTAACTTGCGTTAAAGAGCCTCAAGCTTTAATTAGTTTCGTTAACACAAGGAGGCTTTTCTCCCCAATTTTTCACCGCAACAGAATGAAAAATCAGCGCTTGAAATTATTGGATTCAGGTACAAGTCCATTCCAAGCACGATTAAAACAGCTCGAGTCCTCTTCCGAGTCCAATTACTTAATGTCAACCTCACGTGCAAGCCCAGAGAATGGATATTTGTATGCAATAAAATTAATAGCACAAGTAGTTAGTAGAAACACAAGCTTGCATAAAATTATATTTGATTGAGTGAGCTAGTAAAGTCCTCATAAAAGTAAATCAAGGGCTTTCCAGACAAAATGAAGTACGCCAATAAGTCGTAATAAAAAGACAGATAGATGTATAGATAGAGAGACTTAGTGAAACCGTCACACTCACATCTTCTACAAAACACTATAAACACATACCTGAATTGAACCTAGCGGTAATACTTACACGTCTTCAACACACAATCAAAAAACAGCTAATAACGTTCGTTTCACAGCTGTGGCTAAGTCTTGCAGAAAGTTGTTTGTACAATGGTGTGCGCGCAGAAGGCTGAAAAGCACCTTAGGTATGTTGGACAATGGTCTTTCAAGTAGGACGAAATGGTTTTGAGGATATGGTTTTAGAAAATGGATGTGTTGAACTAAAAATGCCAAAGAGTATCCTTGAAGATAGCCCACGTCCACCAGAATATGATTTATTCCCGTAACGTTCAAAATAGCCTTACTTGATTGGTAGGATAATATTGCATTTATAATGAGGTTAACATGATTGATAACATACAACTATGCTTACACGTACGGAAATAGAAGTCATAAATTTGCATTGCGAGCGTGTTTCAATTGCTTCAAACGCTTTCGACTTAAAAACGATGCAGTAAGCAAATATTGCTGGCCAGATCTCAGCTGTAAAGTAATAATTTGCGTCTCTTTAGGAACAAATGAAGTGGTATTTTAATCTCTTTCGTTAGCTAATAACCGAAGAAAAAAGCAGTAACACAGAGTACAAAGCAGGTATCTTTGTACAATTTTTCTACGTTAGAGTTGAATTTGCGGAATGTCATAATTCTTAATAATTTGTGAATAACATCCAAGATGCTGAGTGTAGAAAAAGATGATGATGGCACGTGGAAGATGTGGATACACTAAGCTATAATACAGTACACTCTTTTCAAGGATCTGAATGGAATATATTGCCTGAGTTTGCAGATTATACCTGAAGCTATAAAAACTTTCTCTTTAACCAGAGTTATATTAGGTTTCCAAATTAATTTGTCATCAATTATAACCCCAAGGTATTTGACGCATCCACTTCTTGCAAGTTGATCGTTGTTAATTCGCACGTTGAAATTTGTGGGAATAGATTTTTTTGTTTTGTAAATAGCATGTACTGTGTTTTACTGTAATTTAAAGATAATTTATCGTACTTCAGCCAGTTGTCCACACTTTCAAGTTCTTCATTTATTTTTGTTGTTATTTCGTACATTGAGTCCGCTGATAGCGAAAGAACAGTATAGTCACCAAAGAAAATGATTTTAAAATTTGAGATAAGTGGTAAATCATTTACATACAATAGGAGAGGCCCACCCTAATGTAGAGCCCTGTGGCACGCCACAAGTAAAAGTACCCATTTGAGATCTACTATCATTTACTACTACATAGTGTGAACGATGTTCTAAGTAGATTTTTAGTAATGATACAGACAAACGCTCGTATTGAGTATTTAGTTTATGAAGAGTTATATCATTGTTGCGCCTTTTGTAAGAACATAGGCCGCATCTCTTGGAAGAACACACCATGCAACTTGTTACAACTACCAGAAACTGCAAAAGGAGATATGGATATGTATTGCCTTTTTCCCAAGTAATAGAAAATATAGCCTTTTCTGAAAACGGGTATTTGTTAAATCAATGGTTCCCAATCTTTTTGATCTCACGACATGTTCAAATAACAACCGACAAGATAAAACCAATCATTTCATATGCTAGACTCGTATTTGCATTCTTAAGCAAAACAAACACTACATAAGCTAATTAATGCGACGACTGAGCTTGTATCTGTGCAAGTAGTTTTGAACTTATTCGTGATGTGCTTGTGAGAGCTAACATGTCATCCTCAACCATGGGCGTCCGCAGTGGGGGGAAACGGGCATTTCCCCCCCCCTTGGAAATTGGGACTAAGAAGGAAAAATTTCTGGAAGACCTGACATCAGCAGTTCAGTTCCGATTAGCTGGGTTAATTCTTGCAAAGATAGTTTTTTTGCCGATATGACACCCACACTGCACAAGAGTCAGGTTCACTGTTTTGGAAACATGCAGTTATGAGCTTGCCGTTCACTAAATTCGCTTCTTTGCCTGCAGAGGCAGGTTGCGAAACTCGTGCGCCAATTGTTCTACTATTGGCCTTTGTTGCGTAACAATAACATGGCAACAAATCTTCGAAGATGCACTCAGGTTTGCCAGGTTGACATTTTTAAGGCCAAATTCCAGTAAAACATTGTTTGGCATTTTTTAAAATCTCTGACTCATTTACAGCTGTCGGCTTGGAATTATATAACTTTTTCTCAGAACAAAAGCCCTCTCTTTACTACCACGGTCCCATTCTAGAAGATACAAGCGGTTTTGCCATCTAAGTGACGTCACAGGGCAAAAGACGTAACATTTTTTGGGCAAGACTTCGAAAAGCACGGCACATTGTGCAGTTTTTTGAGCAGTGTAGACTGTGCTGTTTCTGGAAAATAAACATAAAAGTCCATGCAAATCATGTTAGCTGTTGTGTTGTGCAGTATTTAAGTTTCTTTTAAGAAAGAGCTACTGTAAAGTGTGTGTTGTTATTTGCAGATTATTGGTATTCTTCATGCTTGTATGTACGTAATAAGCGCATGTCAGTATCAGTGCAGCCATAAGCAATATTTCAACATAAGCATATAACAGTGCTGCCAGATTTTGCAGATTTTCATGTAAGTTCAAACCATGATAAAAGCCAATTCAGCAGATTTCCCGGTAAAACAGTCAAGTCAATCAATGTAAATGTTGCAGATTTTGATATAAGCGTATGCTAGAACAGCCAGATTTGGTAGATTTTCTTTTGTAGTAGATAGTTTGTGGAATTATGGCATGATGTCTAATGCTTGTTTTCAAGAAACAAGTGACTGGAAACTATGGCATGATGGTGCATGTGTATTTTCGTGAACTGTGATTTATTGTTTCCGGCACTCGTAGGTAGCCTATTCTCTATTAAGCATTTTCAGGCAAAAGTAAATGGTAACATATTTTGTTCTAGCTCTGGCTTCAGGGACAAAATCTTGTATAACAAAGGGTGAAATATGACTAAGAGGGTTTCTAGTTTAATTCTGTTTGTTTTTCTACTGTAAAGTACAATAGTTGTTTGTTGCTTTCTATGCTATTATTAGCGCCTTGCTCACGAGCACCGCTGTGGTTTTGCCAAGTCACTCATCTGGTAATGTCAAAACCAACAGCATTCAGCCTGTTTCAGCTTGTTTGGCATTTTTGAAGCGATTTGACATTTTTTACAAGTGGTTTGTCATTTTTTGTTCACTTGGACCTGGCAACCCTGGATGCACTTGGTATAAGTCGCCATGGTATGGGTTTTGCCGCATGTAACTATTGAACGCAGACATCTTGGTAGGTAATGTAGTGAGACAGTGACTGCTGATAGCCATAAGCCATGTTGGTTTATATCAATGGTTGGTGAACTGCGGGTCGCCGACATATTTTGGGTGGCTCCTCCAGATGAATAGCAATATCTCAGATTGATAGAGAGTTTTTTCCTCATATTTTACGTTTGTTTCATTTACCAGTGTCTTGACACAAGTTCGTGAAGTTAGTCACCAGCAGTGTGTGGCCCTGTAAGAAACTTTTGCATTGAGGAAATGTTTGTCTTAGTGCGCATGCAATTTCACAACCATGTAGACACACAACCAGTGAAACGTTTCGAAAGGGCTATGCGATATATATATACGATATCAAATTGGGAATGTTGCAAGTGCGCAAGAACGAGATTTCACTCCGCAAATGCTCTGGTAGTTCTGCGCATTTGCGCACCTTCAAGGGAACACTGGTCACCAGGGAGTCTGCGCGATTTGATAACAACGACAATGAACCTAAATCGCAAGTTAGGCTCCTTATTGAGAACGAATGTTTTTCGCGAAGAGGCAGTTGTAGACCATAATAAATTGTACGACTACTGAAGGAGTTCCAAGCCAGATTTTACCATTTCCAAAAGTCCATGCTTTGCATTCCTTGTGAATCCATTCCGTGTTAATGTATCGGTGATGGCTGTCCAGTTCGTTAAACATTTGCTACAAACGTGTCTGCTGTAGAAATAAAACTGACAAAAACGGAAAAAATCTGGATAAAACAACTGTAGTCAATGCCACTCTACACTTAATTTTTGGCGACAGGTTCCACAGAGTAAATACCCAGAATTTAAAATACCAGTGTGCAACTCATTTCTGTAAATAGCACAGCATATTGCTGTGAATTTTTTTCTCTGTTAAGGGTGGTGCAGACGTGACGCGGCTGGTGCGGCTACGGCTGTTTCTCTGACGTCACTTCCGGTTTTCTTGCAATTCGGGCGGTCGGCGGCTGACTAGAATCGAGTTGATCATTGCCGCAAGAGCTGGGTCCCGGATTTCGACTTGTTGAGGCTGAGGCACGCGATAGGCTTGACTTTCCGAAAGTGTATCAAACTGACATGTACAATTCTTGAGCATGTTTAGTGGTAAGGCTGGTCTAGCATAGTCTTTTGCCTCTTTTGGAAGTTCTTGTGGTCCTGTACTGCTG
>JGI24022J15233_10003536_pt1 | contig 15548 bp, 6 predicted proteins | sample Ectturendosymbi2_FD_15233 | JGI IMG/M metagenome (IMG submission 15233)
ATTCTAATGTTTCTTATTTGCCTTCACTATTTAATGAGGTTGTCGGCGAACTTCCAAGTTGTTTTCTGAACTTGCTTTTGAAGTCTTTCTTTGTTTGTATTGCAGAGTCACAAGACGTTTCATGTTGAGGATGCAACTCGAACTCAACACAGGACAGATTGTATGACCTTCACCTAGCTTAGATGAGTATAAGAGCGAAACAGAGAAATCTGACTTTGAGAAAATCATAAACGACTTTGCTTCGATAAAGGCACGGAAAGTGTTGTTTTTATTAGCATGTTATAGTACTTAGACACAAAAAGGCTGGATATATTAATTTTTTATGGAATTGTGTCTTTCGAACAAAGTAATACATGTATTGCGTTACATAACTTACTGTACCATCCAAATTGCATGTGTTTCATAAAAAATGAGCATTTGCAGTTGCAATATGTTGTGGGATTTTTTTGTAAGATTTACGATTTGTCAGCCTATACTATGTATAAATTATGATAACGTTATTACTTGACTGTTTTAATATTCTTTATAGTTTACATAAATGAGTACAGAAGACTGTTATGGCATTTATGGATAATTTATATTTTATTTCCTGAAAAGTTTTGATAAAAAATAAACACATATTTTCTGTTTCAAAACATTTATTTTCTTAGTTGATCATTCGTAAATATTGTGCCTGTATCTAGTATTTAAATAAGAAGGGCGCGCATTTAAACTTTGCCACGAGCGCCATTTTGCATAGATACGCTACTGGTGGGCAGCCAGCGATCTGTTTAAACCTCAGGGCTTCACACATGCAGCTGCGGCCCCTGGACCAAGCCGGTTATGTGCATTTGGTCCGGCAGTGCTGCTCGGTTGCACACCTCTGAGCTGCGGCATCATTACACATTATCCTGGCGATTTTCACGGCTGCTTGTTTGACCAAACTTTTTCCTGCTGTGTAAGGCGCTTGTGCTCTTGCATTTTTCCGAGCAACACAGAAAAAGAAACATGCACTGGTTTACTATGGGAGTAAGTTTTTACTCCTGAAGTGGATGGACGATAAGTACGGCTTCGCGTTACCTGGTGTTTTTTCTCTTTAAAAAGTTCATGAATTTCGCCAACGTATATAACATACTTTTACTCGATAGTTAAGCTTCTTTGAGCGATCCGTGAGCAAGGACTTCTAAGCATAACACGAACTGTGGCCGGATTTCATCGTTTACCACGACTGAAGTAAATCCAAGTTTCAATTAGTTGTCGTTATACGCAAACGGCTACCTTCGCTTAGCAATTATAAACTAAGACGGCAAAAACAAAATGCAGTTTAGATAACAACTTCAAGCTTAAGCTGCTGACCACACTATACCTCAAATGTATAAATGCAATGTGGAACAGCAAATTTTTGGCTTTTTCACGCTGGTTAGGTGCATTTCGCTGTACGAACAAAAACGTCGATTGTATAAAGTTGATAAAGTTATTATTGTGCGAGGGCATTACAGCAAACTTGTTTGCCCCTGGTGCTTGCGGACTGCTCCAGAGCCTTCCGCGGACCCGGGTTGGGAAACACTGGTCTAGACTCAAGTTATGCGAAGTGCTGTCTGTCAATGACAGGGTAACTCAATGATCCTAACTTTTGACCTGGCCTCGCTTTGGAATTTTTCCAAAGCGTTCATTCTCTTCCTGACCATTATTTCGAAAGAAATCAAGGCAGAAAATTGAAACGTGGTTTATTGCGCTTATCTACGAACAGCGTCAGCCATGACTCTGCGCGGTCAACGCTTCTTGTAGACACAGGGTCGCAGTTCAATGGTGAGGTCTCTGCCGCTGAGGAATGACTTGTCGACGGTTTTCGATTTTCGGAAATCGAAGGCGTAGAAATGAGAATTTGTCAAATCCTGCGAAACATTAACAGCCTCTGTTGCACCCATTCGTTACGCACCGACTGCGAAGACATTTTAATGGTTAGTTTCAATAAATTCAGCAAAAATACAAAATCGCAGATACAGCCACAAGCTTATCTGCTATACCTCCTCTATGGCCAGACAGCAACGTGCCGACAAAACCAAACAATATGTCGTGAGGTAGAAATTAACTCTCAGTCATGGATTTGCAACTGTTGTGCGAAACCATGACAACCGTTGTGCGAAACCATGGCAACCGTTGTGCGAAACCATGGCGTCAATAAAACATCACAACTCTGCTCAAGTCGGTGGCGTGCGGAGGTCTGGTGATGCCCGGGGCGACTACTTAATTGGACGCCCCCCTACCAAATTCTAGTATTGCGCAATGGCGTATGGTGGTCATCGTTACTGGACATACGCTGTTTGTGACGTCATATTCACGTTTGCAAGTTTGTTGACACATGTATATTCAGGGACGCCAGAGCAGCGGCACAGAAGCAGTGAAAGAATTGAAGGCAATGGAAACTGACAAAGACAAAAAATCATAACCAATTATGTTTGTTTTTGTTTATCAACAACGTTGACCTCAAAAACGATAGCAGGAATTATAGAAAATCATTCTGAATTTTCTGCGTGCCCGAATAGCTGCAATAAATTTGTTTTCAGCAGATTTTGATAAATCATGAAATTGACTATGATACTGTCATGAAAAAGCACCTTCGCCCCCGTTGTCCNCATTTTACAAAGGGCAGAGGGGCCAATGCCCCGGCTCTGTCCCGTCGCCACGGGCTTAGCTCCCCAAACATTGCTCCAAGTTCCCCAAATTGAATTATGAAACACTACAAATCAATGGAGTTTTGGTAAATTTTGGAATGACAGGCCCCCTTGTTGAAGACCTTCTGGCGACGATTCTGCCCCCGCCATGTCTCCATTTCCGACGTCCCTGTGCACATTATTCTACACGCACTCTCTTTACTTGTATTATGTGTCACTGTAATGAACATAAAATACCAGCGGTATCCTAAGACAGAGCAGTTCAGAACTGAAAAAATATCGGGCAACGCGTTAAAACAGGGGAGTAGAACGCACTCAGTGCAAGGTGAGCGCAATCCACAACTGCAAAAACACAAGTCTGCGCGAATGTCTCGTCGAATAGCAATTGATCAGAAGGTATGCGGCGGGGATGGCGGACACCCGGGGTTGACAGTTTGAAACTTGTAAGTAAATTACACATGAATTGATAATGCGCACAAAGTACGCAAGAAACTTTTCGTTTTTATTTATGTGGCCGACATGTAGGCTGAAATTAATAAGGGGAAAGAATAGACACGGGCTTGTGTGAGCCGTTATGATCAATCTGCCTGAATCGCCAATTATTGACGAAGCTCGAAACGAAGTACAGGTGTGCGACTGTACTAGCACAAAAAACGAAACGGGAGACTAGTGAAGCATCATAAAAGCAGTTAAATCAAGCAAGTTGAAATAGAACAGTTTTGAAATTTGGCTCAGAAAATCAATTAAAACGTCCAAAATAATCTTCAGGGTTCATGTAATTGGACCCAATTCAACCAGAAAAAAACACCCGTTTTTTAAAAAAGTCCACTAAAAAAATACAATAAAACCCACCAAAAATCCCATTCTTCTTATCCTTTAAAAAATATACTATGAAGTAAAAAGTAAAACAGACAGCACACTTGTACAGTTAACCGCAATTTTCTATAATGAAACAAAATGAACAGCAACGAAATTTGAAGAACTTGGTAAAAAGAGAATAATTCAAACACTGAATAAATTCTACTGGGTATTTCTTTCAACTCTGTAAAGTTGGTATATTTTAATCAATTTTTCTGCCTTACCTGCACCCAAGGTGTTTCTGATGTTGAAACAAAGCAAACCATATGTTGAAAAAATACAGTTTATAGATGATAGATGCTAAACTAGCAGGGCATGTACATAAACTTGACGTGAAACTGCAGAGTTTTTGTGGGAGTGGCTTTTCTTCGTTTGCTGCGTGCATGCTTGCCAAGCTTTACCACTTTGGAGTGAACTGACCAACAACACTTTGCGAAAACAAAGGTGGGTACATTTCTTTACCCTCAAGTTTGAATACGGTAATAGGTATAAAACAAAAAAAACAGTTGGGTTTAAAAAAACGGTTTTTGTCTCAACCCTAATTTGCTTTCAATCCTTTCTTGTGATTGTTACTTGATCGCACGATCTGGAACAAGTCACGTCACTATCAGGTTGATTGGGTGTGAACCGCACACCTAGAGCATAGGTCCCTGGTATTGAAGAAGCTGAGAATTACTAGCATTTGAATACGTAAAAACTAGTGTTGACAACAAAACAAGTTTCGAAAAATTAAATCCATGTAGCATGCATTAATAGACTTACAGGAAGAATCATCTAGTTAACAGCATTTACATTTTTGTAAGTTCACTCTTTGGATGATCCCCTGCTGTGGATGCCCGGGGCCTTCGCCCCGTTCGCCAACCCCCCCTCTGCACGCCACTGCCTCGAGTCAAGCAACGTATATAGGCCAGAGACAAAATCCCACAAAATCGACAAATTGAGTTCAGATTTCAGAGGTAACTCACTTGGAGCGCTACAAATGGGAGAGTGGATTCGAGTTTACTTATCCCAAAGGTTTCGTAACCCGATTGAAGTCAGGCCATAGTTTGATAATAAATAAAATAACAACTATTTATTGATCGCATGCGATGCAACGGATTTTATTTAACGACAATTGGCGGCAAACTGAAGCCTGAATTTTTCTTCTTGCCGGGGAGGTTGAGGTGAACGCTCTTGCCCAAGGAGCGCTACGGCGATTAACTCAGTGGTCGTGGATCGAACACCCCAACTCTACCACTGAGCTAATCACAGCCCAAAACTTGTGTCACTGGAAAGCGCCGCTTTAGTTCGATCTGCGTCTATCCGGAGTTTCACCTTTTCGCGTAAAATCGTAAAGCCCAATAGCAACGCACACGGAAGAATGATGGGTTAACTTCGCTAAGTTAACCCATCCTTCTTGCGTGTACTTCGCTAAAGCGTCATTTCGAGCTTATAAGTTAACTAAATCACGAACATTACGGCATAAAAGGTTGCGATGACAACGAAGGAGCGAAACAGACCAAGATGTGCTTTGAGCTTTCAGTAATGGTGACAAAAAACCTGTGTGATGTTTCTGTAAACTTTCACTTCTTCATTTTCTTTGTTACATGAAACCAACTGCACTTCATTGAATTTGCGTTTCGCCGCGGAGGAGTCGGAAGTTTTGGGTGGAGTCGAATTCCTACGAAATTCTAGAAGTCGGAGTCGGATTTTTTTATCCGAAACCTTTGGAGAGGTCGGACATTTTACCTCCGACTCCGCAACCTTGGCTTGCCGGTCAGTCAGTGCGTTGCAACCAAATATATCGATGGCAAGAAACCTAAAAATTTATCACGTCATTGAAACTAAAAACTTGCCTTCTTCAAAAGATCAAACCCGAGTTTCTTTAAATCCGATATAAATCTCTTTGTTCCACGAAAACGACTGGCGACTTCCGCAACTTTAAGAATTCCCCTGAAAAACAAGAGCTGCTCATTTACATCAAGCTGTGAGCGGCGGTTGAGATGCAATTCGATGACCAGTGTTTAAACTGCTTCGCTGCTTTCGGAGAAGACGGGTCGACATCAAACCTCGTTGGTTTCATTAATTCATTCAGACTTGCCGCCATCATGTATAAGACCGTTTAATTGAACTGGCACTACTACAGTATAGAAGACTTTATTCAAAGTTTAAACGGTCTTAGAACAGAACTACATGCAACGAACAAATACGTTGGCGAATAAGCCGACTCGTGCCTCACACAACTGCCGAAGAACAAATGCCACGATTCAAATTAAAACAGTGGTGATGGACGCCAAGCCAAGAGTCGCGCCTTGAGCAAAGGCACGTGATTAATTATTACTCCAGTCACACATACTGACACATTGGGCGGGAAGAAGCACGTGACCAAGTCTTTCGCTCCGTACGATTTATTACTCGATTAGGCTTCAGACGTCGAATGTTTTTAGTTCAACGAACGTGCCGTACCATAATTTTGACTTTAACAAATACGTCATGATGTATCTAGGATGGGCTTACACATACCCAGGGGGGTCATGCACCCCAGCTAGTGAACTCCTGGTCCATCTGGTACAGACACAAGCGAGGACATGATGCTGCTTATACGACAAAACGATCAATCAACAAGCAAGAGCACAAATGGTTGAATGATAAATTACGTTTCAGTATTAATCTGCATTAAGCGTACAATCATACTTCATTTCATAGGTTTCCCTAAAATCATTGGCAGATGCCAGACTTCCCGCATGCTTCTTCATTTTGTCCTCAAGTCTTTGAACGTGAAGAGTGAATTACGACGTTGCTTCCTAACTCTTACTTTGGTTTGAGGATGCGGTTCGCTTCAGCAAGGCTCTCGACAAAATTCGTTCCCATCAGTGACAGGCAGCAGACCACCACGTCCACCGTGCTCGCATCCAACGGTATCTGCAGGCAGAGAATAAAATAATGCAAGTAGCACGCTACTGATAACAAAACATATTTACATAAAGGTAACACACACTACACACAATAGATGGGAAGTTTAGCATACTACCGACTACACGTAGAATGAAAGACCTTCAATACCTTTGTGACGTCAGCAACGGTTACGTAATTGTTAAGTGCAACCAGATCAAACGAGTAGACTTTATTTTTGACACTTTGTGCAAGAAACGCCTCACCACATCCGAGATCTGCCACAACAAGCTTCGGAGACCTTCAAAACAAAAGCAATTACAATAAAACTCAACGATCCAACAAAAATCCCCTAAAATGCTTTTGTGTGTATGCACAGAACACAGTGTGTGGAAACGAACGAATTTTTAAAGAACGTTTTCTTGAAATTGCCGCAACTGGCAGCAGCGAAACATTATGGACGAACTTTCTTTCCTGCTGACAATGGTAGAAATATTTTCTCTTGATACATCGCCAGCAAGGATCGGTTTGCATCAACTCTCATATCTGGTAAAACATAGTTCGAACTTTCGCATGGAGAAATGCAGTACTTTAATAACAGTGTCTGTAGCTCACGCATACTCAATTAACTACACCAACTAACCGTGATTTAAGCCAACTGATGATAGCATCCAGTGGTTTTACTGGCCACTTTTCAACCTGGGTTAAAAAACCATGGTGGTACACAGAAAAAGCACTTGGATCGTTTTCAAATAATTTCTTTGTGGCTTCACTGGAGGATGCATACATCTGAATGAAAAAAAAATTCGTTTACTTAAAACATCCACAAATTTTGAAAGTGCGTGCATTGATCCATTGTGTAATCAATTAGCCATCCGTAAAGTGAATCACTACAAATCAAGTTTGATACACAAAAATGAGCAGCTGCTGCAGCTTTTCACTGTTTCATGCTTACATACAATTCATTTGGATGTGTGCACCACATGGTAGTGAATGGACAAAATTAATCAGGTTGCAGCAGCTAAGAGGACATCATATTTAAGAGTAGTAATAAGAGCTTTGGTGTTTATTGTGGATTGCTATGCCTTCATGTCAAAAGCATAAAAATTATCAAAAAAGTCCAGTACCATATTTAGAAATTTCTCAAAAAAGTCCAGTACCATACTAGGCTGCATGCTTGAGACCCTGCATTAGAGGGTTATTTTTTTGGCTTTGCCAGTCATATTCAGTAAACTTTCATAGGTCACTGCCACTAGCACCATGGGTCATATTTGCTCATCACTGTTTTAAACACCACAACTACTTAAGTCTTACCTGTTCATTGATGTATCTGAACCTAGAAGAATTTAATTTGTCTGTAAGCTTCTTTTTAAGAGAAGCAGATCTTCCCTCAACATTTGTGTCAGTGTGACAGTTCACAGAAATTTCTGAGGCAATAGTATGCGAATCTTTCTTTAAATCCATATTTTTCTCTTTTTTTGCAGTAGTACATACACTTTGAACAGAAACAGAACAAATTTCCAACTTCTCTGGTGTTGTTGTGTTTAACTTGCACCTTTTGTTTCGTATTACAGTTTTGAACACAGCTTCATCTGAAGAAGGGCATTTTTCATCACCAGAATCACCTGCATCTAAGCCAGAGACCATGTTTGGAGAAAGGTCACTATCTTTAACATCTATTTTTGTCTTATATTTGTTGTTAGCTTTCCGTTTGTTTTTCTGCTTCATCTTCCATTGCTTTCTGCTTAAAATATCATCACCACTTTCTTTTTTAACCAGCTTTGCATTGCTGTTACCAGTACATTTCTTCAACGGCTTGTCATTTATGTCTTTACAACTATTAACAACTGCAGAAATATCTCCAAACAAGGCTTCAACAAGCTTGCTGCAACATGAATCATCATCCCATTCACAATCACTTTTGAACATAATTTTGTTGTAATCAGCCACTGCCAATAAAAAGCTAGGTCAAAATGAGCTGTCAATTTTGCACTATTTATCAATTTTTGACAGACACAAAAAACAATAAGAAAAACATTTTAATTATCACACTCCACACATGAAATGCTGGTGAACAGCCAAAAATGAAAAAGGTACCTTAATTATTATTATCAATATTTTTACTTTGTATGTATGCAATTTTCCACAAGTGTGATACATACTACTTGTTTTGGACAAACTTTAGTTGAATATCAAATCAGAAAATAATGGCAATGAAGATTTTGGTGGACTCATTACAATGCACTGACAATGAATGTATGTACAAAACCCATTTGTGATGAATATTTACAAAGTTATGCGCAATCAATCAAAATTTCACCTTGCATAGTTATAATATAGTTGTGATCAGAAAGCCTGAATGGCAAGTGTGCAAAGCTTCACACTGTGGCAACAAGCAACAATAGAGATCACCCGATAAGGTCACTCTCGTCATTACCATCATAGAGTAGAATCAACTGTTCACTAGGTTCACAAGCATTGTCATCGTCACTCACCAAGATCACCCTATTATTGCTTGTTCATGCCACATATCCTCGTATGGGTGTTATTCTTCACACACATCCCGTTTGCAGTGAATCGCACATTCAACACAACACCAACCGAGAGGTTGCAACAGTACTCTACTTTAACCATCCACCTACCATCAGGGTTACGTAGTCCAGTGTTGCCAGATATTTTCCATAGCTTATGGCCAGAATCTTAATAAAAAATGGTCAAAATGGCTGATTTTTAAAGAAGTTATGGCCAAAATTACAAAATCTTTCAAATATGGTAATTTATATAATCATAGGAGACTGAAAATCTTGGGAGAGCAGTATATTTTTTGCCAAAAAAATCTGGTTTTGCCAACAGAGAAGGTTTTGACCCTGAAACAATTTCTGCCATAAACTCAAAATTGTGTATTACAACTTGTCTTTATTTACCATATAGCCATTAAAAACTGTTGTGGATAAATGCTTCAAATCTGACCCATTTTGTTATACAGTTGGATATTACTTTATTAACTTTTCATCCAACGAAAATGTTAACATCTCTTGATCTTGTGCTCCAATTATACAAGCAAGAGAAGAAATCCATGAACTGCACTAAGTTGATGATCATAATCACCTGGTGAAAGCCATCAAGCTCACGTATGTGAACAAAAGGATGAGGTTAAGTTTCAGTTTGACAAAGGCTATGTTTATATTGCAGAAAAGAACAAAAAAAAGGATGAGAACGCTTGAGAGCAAACACTGAGTCATATCAGGGACAGATCCAGCTAGCAAGGTTGGGGGGCGATTTCAGTAAATGTTTAGTAGTCAAGCCTCATAATGGCTTTGCTACTGTGAGAGAAATGTAGTATGCCTTACAACACTGCTTTGACAAAACAATGGATGACAGAAAATGGTCTTTATTCGTGAATTTTGTTTTCCGAGTTGTACAAAATTGTGGTGAATAAAGTTACTTTTGTAGGTTTTGGGTGGGGCAATCGCCCTCCCCTGAATCCGCCCCCGAGTCATACAACAGGGTTTAACTGAAACAAAATGTACTGATTGTAACCGCCAACTTGCACACAATCTTGTGATTACAAGAGCTAAATAATTACTACACACTTCAAAGCAATAAAAAGTAAATGTTAAAGTACTACAGTAAGTATAACCTTACGGTAAAAGTGATGAGAAACTTCTAACAGTAAAATCTAACCAGCAATGCAAAATGCTTCTACTCTAAGCAACATTATCAGTCACACAGCCACAGCTGAGTACAGCAGTCTTCAGATAATGCAGAGCATATTACAACATAAGAGTAATGCTCAGCGACCAATGGCAACCGTAAGACTATAACTGACTGAAACACTTCTACAAAATCTACTGATTGCAAAGTAGAGATAGCACGGGCCGCCAACAGTTCGGTCTTTGGGCAGTCTGCTAAAGGTTTTGAAACAGTCCGCTAACAAATTTTTCAGCGGTGACGTCATTCTGGGCTGGTGCGGTCTGCTCGCCAATTAGGCAAACATTTTTGTTTTTGCACAGTTTCAACATCTAACAAGGAAATATTTTGCTGCTGTTCTCTCCATTTTACCGTTCTGCTAATGTTCTGTTTCACTTGTTTGCACGCAAACCAGTGAACCACATTATGAATCAATCAAAGCAATAAACACTTTCATTTATAGTCTGTCACCGAGGTTTAGGCAGAACCGTCGCTAGAAAGTTTTCAATAAGGGGGCTTTGCGTTTCTACAGGGGGCTTTGCATTTGTGCTGGGTGACTTGACATTCTAAAAATTGACAAAAACTCCACTGATTTATAGTGTTTCATGTTTCAGTTTGAGGGGCTTGGAGCTTTGTTGAGGGGAATAAGCCCACCAAAGCTCCCCGTGGCAACGAGACTAGGTTTAGGTCAGGTGTTATCAAACTTTCTCTGGCCATGCACCCCTTCAGCATTTCGATAGATGAGCACGTACCCCTAAAATTTCTGATGACAAAAAGGCTGTGGAAAATAACAAGAATGTATTTAACAATAAGCATATAATGATTTTGAAAAAAATATTTACTGATGTATGTATAAATACTTTAAAATGAATAATATGTGTAAAGATATTTTTCCCTTTTATTATTAACCTCAAATGTACCCCTTCAGATAGGCAAATGTACCCCTACTACTTAGCATAAGGGTACTTGTATCCTAGTTTAGGAACCCCTACTTCAGGATTAGGTGTTAGGTTTAGGTTAGGGTTTAAGGTTTAGGTTCAGTATCTTACTAGCAAGTGTAGTGCAGCCTAGCACACACTTGTCGTGTGTTAGTGTCAGGTTGCAAGCAGCAGATGAATAAGTTTTCAAAAGTGCTCTGGCGGACCTATAGCCAATAAGACTACATGGTTTTATTGCCAAAAAGACAACTAACTGAAAACTTAAGTGTTGTTACTTTGCTTTTGAGGTTACAGTATATTACGGGCCACAAGCCGGTCTGGGCCAGAAAATAAGTTGTAGTTTAGTATAGACGGGCAGGGCGGTTTCTTGTTAGCTCCAGGCAGGCCGGGCTACAAAAGTACTGGCCCATGCCATCTCAACTGCAAAGTTCAAGGAGCAAGGGCTAAATCATTACTACACAGTTCAAAGCAAAACAAAGCAAGGTTGAAGTAACATGGTGTTGCTGCAACAGTGACATGAAGTTTGTCTACAAAATACAAGACTTTTCAGTTTATCACTGTTATGTGAATTCATTGAATGAAAGTTTTGTTTTACAGTGACTTTAATTATTTTTCTTTTTCTAACTTTAACCCAAAGTGTAAACCTACACACTTACCTAAACACCAAACCCTTAAGCTGGATTTATACGTAAATAATCATCAGTNTTTTTTCCGGGGATTTGATGTTTAGATTATATTATTACACTATGCATGTGCACATGGCGTGAAGTCAGAAATTTCACTTTACACCAGAGCAGACTTGGACAACTAGAAATTTTTTAGCTTTTCTAAATTAGATTACTTAGAATTAAAATTAGAGCTAACTCAGCTTTCACAAATTACATTAGAATTAAAATTAGCAGAATTTCGAAAACCAGAAATTTAACTAAAATTAGAATTAGAATTACATTGACACAAATCAAAGCGACTTTACTCCAAGTTCACTTCATGCCCATGAAACAGGGATCTCGAAACATTTTTGTCTGAGGGCTACATAAGCTTTTACAAGGGCCGAACATCACATATAATGTGATTGTTTCAGGATATCCGATATGTTACATTTTACCAAACCAACAATTTGTTCGTAAACAATTTTTTCATTATTGACACAACGTCTTCGCGGGCCATTTTAGTTTGTAGACCTCTGTGTGTGGAAACATCACAGCTGACTGACTGTCCCAAGCAACTGGTGACCAGTGCTGCCACAGGCTTCTCTGCAAAAATCACTAGATTAACAAAAAAAATTAACCAGATTTGAAAAAAAATCACTACATTTAAAATTTTGCGCCGAAGCTCGCAGTTTTGTTCGAGATGATTTGCTTATTTCCTTAATCACCCAAAAACTTTTACGTCATTTGCAAGTTTCTTAAAATAGATGATGCTGAACTAACTTGGAAAATATAATACCATCAATCTTCAGCTGTTTTCAACAGCTTTTTTTTCCAACAGCTGAAACGACACCACTCACGGAGTATTTTAGACCAATCAACCTATCATTTCATTAATTATTTCCACTTCAGTGTTCCAGCAAGGAAATGAAAATACTGTCATGGCCAACATTGCAGCAATAAACAGCACGGACGTGAAAACAATAAGAAACTCAAATCAGAAACACTTTTTCGTTCTTTTAGTGCAAATATTTAAACAACGATTCACGCAATTCATTGTTAAAAAAACTAATATTACAGCACTGAAGATTTCAGTAAATTAGATTAAAATTAGAATTACCGTCAATTCGCTCTACTTCGTCGAATTAGTAAACTAGAATTATTTAGTTGTTCAAGTCTGCACCAGAGGCAGAGATGAGCATTGGACTGGACTTGGATTGGACGGGATCTGGACTATAGCAAAGTTTGTTAAATTAGGAATGGATCTGGACTGCAAATCTCTTCAAAATTTAGGAACCGGGCCGGATTTGGACTGCGTTAATGCAAGGAAATACGGCATTTTTGTTGTTTAAAAGGCTGCATTCTTTAAATATTTTGGACTTCATTTGGATTTGGACTATACATTTGAAAAAATTTTGGACTGTGGTTGGACTTCGACCGAGTTTAAAAAACAAGTCTGGAACTGGATCGCAAAATTTGACAGTCCGCTCATCTCTGACCAGAGGTGTACAGGATCCAGATTTCAGGACTCGAGTCCGGCAGGATTCAGCACATTTTGAACAAACCGGATCGGGTCAGGACTACGGTTTTATTCAAGTTTCCGGATCAGGATCAGGATTTTCAAATTTCATGATTTTGGGATTTGACGCCAACACAATCATAAAAAGAATTTTTGCAAAAATTTAAAGGATGCAGTATAGTTGACATTTGTGTGAAAGAGACGCTGTTACACCGGACGTGTCATGCACTGCAGAGCAGAGGTGTGCGGACTCTGTTTTTTTTGACTCCGCATCCGATCCTGTTTGGTAAATTTTGAATCCGCATCCAGTCCGACTCCGCCACGACCATGATGCAAGTAATCTGACTCTTGTTTGACTCCACATCAATACAAGTATTGCATTTTCTACATAATACCAACTAAGTGAGAACCGTTTTATCTACTTCACTGTAAACGCTCCTCTCACAACTTGTTATATGCTTAACTTAAATTGATGGCACTGTTTATTTTGCCACCAAGATGCCGGCGGCAACAGGCTTGTTAGCTAAACGAAGTAAGCATAAAAGATACACCTAACCCTAGCCTTAACCCTAACGCTAACCCTAAAGTTAACCCTAAGGCCAACCCTAACGCTAACCCTAATGCTAACCCAACCGCTAACCCGAAACTTAACACCTAATTCGTAAGCATAAACTTTGGAAAGTTTTGAAAAACGTAAAAAAAGAAAAGGGAAGTCGCCAAGGTGATTGCCGAACAAAAACCAAGGGCAGATACCAGACGTCAAGCATAACCGCTATGCTACGAGCAGCATGCTGAGTGCATGACAAACTGAGCTTTTTATTCGAACTGCGTCATGCCACGAGACCGAATGTTCGACTGGCAGCAAAAGAGCTCCAGCCGGTCTATTGCCACCAGAATTTTGGCAGTAAAACAGACACTACCTAAATTGATATCAAAACATATGAAGCATTGATAAGCGCCAGTGGTCTCTTACCTATATGGCCAGCAGGCTAAATGCAAATCCAACCCACAAAACCCTTTCATTCGGCCTGGTAGGACATTTTGTCAATATTGAAATTATGATATATCAACAAAGAACTTGTTAAATTACAATGTAACATATCCCAAAACAATGACATATAATCGATGTACTGTATTATAATCGCTGGTGAATGAGTAGCCTAAACAAAGTCTTGCCAAATGTCCTTTTCCCACCAGCACAAAGCTTTTCTGACAGCTTTCCATTCTTTAGCAGCTTAAGCACAGAGCTGCGTTCTGACATACAAACTACTTGAGACTATTAGTTAGGCTACTGTATAATGAAATGTTACGCTTGCACAGTACAGTACAGAAGCCTACCCTAACTTTTCAGGAATTCTTCAGAAAAATAGCCTACACATGTCTTGAAAATGCAATTCCAATGAAACTAATGCAGGAATCTTATATATATACGTAGGGCGTATAAACGTTTATTGGAAAATCACAAACATAACACAACAGCCGATCCAAAATGCATGGGATTGTTAAGAGTAGAGTAGTTCGAAAACAGCATAGTTTAATCTGTCATTATACTGCCATATCACGCAGCCATGAAAATAACCGGTGAGTAAATCACTCGTGCATAATTTGCTTCTCTGTTATTGCGTGGAACACTCTGGAAGACATGCAAAATATAGTAAATATACCAGGTTATAAGTAATTAGTAATTACAGGCACAGCTCAGTCTCACAAACCATTATTCATCAGCAATTACAAAATCCAAATCCAGTCCGGATCCGGTTCTTGTTAGGAAAGCTTGAATCCGGATCCTGCCGGACGCAGCCGGAGTCCGGGTCCAAAAAATCCAAAATCCAGTCCATGCACACTTCTGCTGCAGAGCACCAGTCCACCACAATCGCATCCCATCAGTCCATTATCAGCCATCAGGCTCAATACAACATGACATGATGTCAGATTACATTTGTAAATTGTGAGTGGTGGAGGTCAGTCTATGTGGTGTTGCAGTGCCTGTTTTGCTGTATTATATATATCTGTTTTAGTCTGCATCAACATCAGTTAGTGCCTATTTACTTATCGGTTAGGGCTTAATCATCAGCTACTGTTAGTGGATGTAAGTAGTGTTGCAACCTCTCCGTTGGCGTTGCGTTGATTGTGTGATTCACCACGAACGGGATGTGCGCGAAGAACAACAAAATATATACGTGGCGCGAACAAGCAATAATAGAGTGATCATGGCATGTGAACTCATATTGTTGCTTGCTGCCAAGTGCGAAGCTTTGCGCACGTGCCGCTCAGGCGTTTCCGATCGCAACAAAATGGTGCTGTGACCAGGATGTGAAGGTCGTGCTGTGTGAAGCACAGTGGTGGCCTTAGGGGAGTGCGAACAGTGCAA
>JGI24022J15233_10003537_pt1 | contig 15547 bp, 6 predicted proteins | sample Ectturendosymbi2_FD_15233 | JGI IMG/M metagenome (IMG submission 15233)
TCACACTACAGAGAATCACGATGAATGTTCAATAAAATCTGGTTTAAATTTCCAGAGCGTGTATCCCTGAAGACTTTGGTGCTTCGTACCCCCAAGTGGTACGTGTACCCCCGGTTAAGAACCACTGCGCTAGGCCAAAGTATTTCGCTGAAGTTTTCATTGGAAACTAGGCTAGAATTCGAGTCTTTTGAGCCTTTGATCGACTTTCCAGCATTTCTGGTTCAAAAGTTATGATCTTCAATAAGCAAATTAATTAATTGTCTAATGAACTAATTAGTCAAACATTTTTACTAACTTAGATCATAACTTTTGAACCTGAAACTCCAGCAGGTCATCCAAAGTATCAAAAGACTCTGATTGTAGCCTAGAATCCAATAAAAACTTCAGCGAAATACTACCATCTAACGATTGGTGCCCAGGGCCAGGTGAAATTGGCCAGGGTGGCCAAAAAGTCCTCCACTTATGACGTCCTAACAAAAAACTCGCACCACCCAAGCAAAAAAATTTTTCGAGTGCAAACTGCAAGACTTGCTGCGGCATTTAACACTTCGACCAGGTCTGTAACCCGAACAGGAGCGGAAATATTCCCGCGCAATGCCACGTGCGATCCAGCTGTTTTTTTGCGAACCCTTGAATTAACCGGATGTCAAAGTGTCTGATCCGTTTGAACCTTTGAACAGCTTTCTAGTGCAATCGGCGGAGGAGCTAGGCCGTTGGTAAGGCAACTGACAACTGCTGGTTTTAGGCCGAAATCGAAGTACGAATATATCGTACCCCGGCTCTCAAAGTGTTAAGGCCTTGAAAAAGTATTGAATTTTGCCACAATGTACATTAGGTATTGAAAACGTGTGGAAATTCTATATGGAAAAAAATCTCAAGTATCTGAGCAGAATTTCACCGAAGGCAAAGCACATCATTATTTATGCAGTGTTGTGCAATGTGTAAAATTGTGCTTCATGATGAAGAATTTTGAAAAAAAGAGAAGTAATGGTATTGAACTTCTTAAATTTAGTATTGAAAAGGTATTCAAAAATATGGAAAATGATTTTTGAAAATGCGTGGAACCCTGAATTATGTTTGATGTTGAGTTAATGGGAGTCAATAAAGTTACGTTTTTGCTTTATAAAGTTCCCGCCAATGTAAAGTTATGTTTTTTTTAATTTCGTGGCTGGAAACAGTTTTTCAAAGTAGCATTAGGTCTCAGAGTGAGAATCTGAACTCTTTGCAGTTCAAAGGCTGTTTAACATGTTCAATGCCGGTATAGAAACATATCGTACCTAGAAATCCCATATGAGCTGCTATTTTCGCACCACTTTGCAACTCCATAACTTGCCACGTGATTGTGCTAGAGAGCTGTTCAAATCCTCAAAAGATGCAGCAAGTCTTTGAGTCTGCAATGAAAAAAAAATTTTTTTGGTTTTGGGTTTTTTGTTAGTGATGTCATAAGTGGGGTAGTTTTTTAGCCATTTTGGTTCAGGTTACTTGGTTCTGGGCCCAACTGCAAGGTGGAAGGATTTTGCTCAAAGTTTTTGTTAGAAACTAGGCTAGAATCCAAGTCTTTTAAGCCTTTGATTGGCTTTCTAGCATTTCTAGTTCAAAAGTTATGGCTTAATACAAATAAATTATTTATCCAATTAGGGGATTAATTAATAATTTTGTTATTTTTAGGCCATAACTTTTGAACCCGTAACTCTAGAAAGTCAATCAAATTCTGAAAAGACTTGGATTCTGGCATAGATTCTAGGGATTTTACCCAAAACTACCGGTAGCGAAGCTGATAAAAGCATGATTTTTTGATTTGGTCCACCTGGACCAAGACTGCGATTTGTGTGATGGAAGTGCTTTGATATGCTGCCAAATGCTAGCTAAGCATGAACGAATGTGTTAAAAACATTTCTAGAAGTATATTTAGACATGTTGATAAAGTTTAATTGCTCAGTGCCAGTGTTAGCTGCTTTTGTTGTCTCAAAAAAGTGAAAATTTTGCTAAAAAGTGGCTCCTGTAGGCCCAGGCTTGTTTCAGTGGTATGTAGCCTAAAATGTTTTTGGAAATGATTTGATATGCTGGTAATTGATTAGTGTACAGGCAACAAAATATTTGCCAGGTTTACCGTTTTAGCCCAAAGCTGGAAAATACCTAGAGCAATAAGAGAGTCAGGAACTGGAGGGGTGAGGATCCTGATTCAAAGGTCCTCCATGAAAAATTTTAGAGGGGATCTGTAGTGCAGTCTATCAGGAGCATGTTGCGTTACTTTCATTACAGGTGGTTAGTATCTTCCGCTTAGAGATAGCTGTTGTCAAGCTGTGTTTCTCTGAGTGGCAGAGGGACAGCATACCAGAGAAGAAAGTGAGGCCTGTAGGAGTGGATCTTAGAAGCCTGAGATTATGCATATGGCTTCATTCAGTTGGGAGTTCAATTTGGTCATATGTGTGGTCTGGCACCAGATTTGCAAGCAGTATTCAGCTGGAACATAAGCCAAGGTATTTGTTCAGTTTCTTAGCAAATTACATGTACAGTCTTCAGCTGAGAACCCCACTAGGTGCTTAATCAGGGCAACCTAAGATGACACTGTTTAATGTGAGATTCAGATCATTTTTTCAAGTATTGATGTTCAGGATTGATAAAAACCATGATTTTTTCAAAAAAATTAAAAAGTCGTTTTTTTTTCATTTAAATCAGATTTTTTTAATGATTTTTTTGATTTTATGTGTAGAGGGTGGCCACCTAAGAAGTAGTAATTTTTAATTTTAAAGTTTTTGTTTTAAAAAACTTTTTGTGCTTTGTTTCTTCTAGTATAGCAACTAGAATTCAGCTGAACTTTCATTCAAACATACTTTGCACTTTTGCATCATGTTTAAAGCAAACCAGTTCATAACACCAGTACTGGTGTAGAAAACGAAATATTTATTGAAATGACTCAACCCATCAGTTCATCAACTTCATTAGCACTTATGGCATATTAAGAAGCTTGTACAAAAATACAAGCTTGCCAGCCTTTTTGGTGCAAAGTCTATTGTTAAAATTGATTATTGTAATGCAGCTTTCACTAGTTCAGATTCTGCAAAAGTATAACTTACATGCACAAAATGGTAAAAACCTATAATATATGTGTTATTATGGTTCTGAATCAAAAATATTTTCTAAAACTACTATTTCTACAGTCACCAGCCTACATATTTGCTGGAATTTAGATGTAACTGTTACTTTGTTACAGGCCCGTAGCCATGAGGGCATTCAGGGTAATGTTCCTGAATTTTATTGCTTGCCCCAAATTTTATTGTCCCAGAAAAATTTGTTTTGAACATGCACCTAATAAAAACAAAAATCTAGCCCCCTAATAGTTTATGTATTCCTCCAAACCTGAAAACCTGGCTACAGGCTTACTTTATGCCAGCCTACACTTTCAAACCTGTGGCATTCTTATAGTTCTACATCTGCAAATAGTGATTTCAGTCCACATATGATTTTCGCAGTTAATTCCCATAGAGTCTGTGATCTCACAGTTGCTATGATTGATAAAACTTAATCCGCTTTTATCACAGTTGCTATGACTGACAAAACTTTAATCACTTTTATAACTTGCGTTGTCATAAAAATCTCTGCCTTCTTTAATAATATGTGAAATCGATTAGAATACCAATTAAATGTGTCATACAAATCACAGAAAGCTTCAAAACTGTGTATGATTTTTTGCTTGATTTTTTAAATATTTTATCAAATCAATCAGCCCTGACTAGAAATACCTGAACTTTCATTCAAACTTTTTTTGCGCTTATGCAATATCCCTTAATGCAGATAAGTTCATAACACCAGTACTGGTGCATGAAATGAAATATTTTTTGAAATGCCAATGCTGAAACTGCCAGTTCAGTAATTTCATTGACACTCATGGCATACACACATAAAATGTTAAAAACCTATAATATTAACACTTTGGGGTCTGGCCAAATTGGGAATTCTCATGCCAAAACAACCGGATCGCATGTAGCTTTGCGCAGGAATTTCTCCGGTCTGGTAAGCGCTTCTGACCAAAAAGATGTGGCAAGTCTTCTAGTCTGCACTTTAAAAAAAATTTTTTGGTTGGGGGGTGCGGATTTTTTGTGAGTGAAGTCATAACTAGAGGACTTTTTGGCCACCTTGACCCACTTTACCTGGCCCTGGGCGCCAACCATTAGATGGTAGTATTTCGCTGAAGTTTTTATTGGAAACTAGGCTACTATCCGAGTCTTTTGATACTTTGGATGACTTGCTGGGGTTTCAGTTCAAAAGTTATGATCTAAAGTAATAAAGATTTTACTAATTAGATAATTACTGAATTTGTTTATTTTAGATCATAATTTTTGAACCAGAAACGTTAGAAAGTTGATCAAAGGCTCAAAAGACTTGGACTCTAGCCTAGTTTCCAATGAAAACTTCAGCAAAGTAGTTTGGCCTAGCGGTTGGGCTCTAGGCCAGGTAACATGAGCCAACATGCCCAAAAACTACTTCACTTATGACGTCACTCACAAAAGATCTGCACCCCGAACCAAAAACTTTTTTTCGAGTGCAGACTAGAAGACTGGCTGATCCATTTGAGCCCTTGAACAGCTCTCTAGCGCAATCGGAATAGGAGCTATGGCGTGGGTAAGGCAACCGAAAACTGCTGGTTTTAGGCCGAAATCTAGGTACGATATATTCGTAGGCCGGCTCTCAAAGTGATAATGTATCTCTTTCATGATTCAAAAATATGTGCTATAACTATGTTTACAGTCAACAGCCTTCATATTTGATGGAATTTAAATGCAACTTTCACTTTATGCCAGTCTACACTTTCAAACTTAGAGCATTCTAACAGTTATGACTTCTGAATCTGCAAGGGTTGGTGATTTCAGTCCATATGTCATTTTTGCAGTTAAATAACGTAGAATCTGTGACCTCGCAGTTACTCTGATTGATGAAGCTTCAAGTGGTTTTAACTTGTGTAATCATAAGAATTCTTTGCCTTCTACACTAAAACTGTATAGGCTATGTGAAAGCCTGTTAGAATGCTAATTAAATGTGTTATAGACATCACACGAAGCTCTAAAATGACAGGATTTTTTTGATTCTTATTGCTTGATTTAAATCATTATTTTTATTGCTAAGTCACTCATTTAAAGCAATCAACCTGTTGATGTTTGTAATAAGGTTTTTATCAACTGAAGTGCAACTGTGAGCATCGCTCTGGCATGAAATATGCTTATCAGAAGCATATTCCATTCTGTCAGGAATTGCTCACAGACACTGCTAATTGCGTAATATTTTGTTGTAATTTGCTAGGTAAACATCCAAAACACAAGAGAAGGCTCATGATAAAATATAATAGCAATCATTGAAGAAGGTAGTTCCTATGCTGTTTTAAATGCTGTATTGTGAGTATTTGTTATAAAAACTCATCTGACATACTGTGCTAACTCAATCCTGTGGTTTGTTTTGGACTGCATGTTTTGGTTGTATTGAAACAGATTATTTAAATCCACCTATTAAATACATTTCTTACAAAAATTAGCAGATTTACTAGGATTCTGGTATTTAGTCTTTTGAAAATGTAAGCTTTCAGATTTTTTTCTCCTGGAAAAGAATACTGTCACTAAAAGATGATGATTCAAATTTAAATGCTTGAGCAGGAGCTTGTAATTTATTTTGGAGTTGAGCAGCATAGCATCAAAATTTATGTAGCTTTTCTTGTTGTATTGTTTTATCACAGTAAATCAAGGTTTTAACAGTGCAGTAACTAAATAATTATTTTTAATGGAAAAGTACTGTGAGTAGTTGTCAAAGTTTTCTTTGTTTGTTTTGTGGATTCATTCTTATAAATTTGCTTAATTTGTGTACCTAGATTGATACTGAGTTTGTGCAGGTTCTGGTTGATGCAAGAGATAAATTAGGAATATCATGGGAGGATGAAAGTCACCAAACACAAGCTGACTATGTTATGACATTTGATAGAAGCATGAATCTGGATGTTGACACATTTTTGCAATATGTGCCTCACATAAAAGAACTATGGAAAGATGAAGGAATACGCCATGCTTATGACAGACGACGAGAATTCCAATTGGTATGAAAAAAGCAAAGATTAGATGTTCAAAAATATTGTCTCGTGATGTTGACTTTATGAATTCTTTTTCAATGGTGCTCTCTTTTTGTTAGAAGCACTTGCAAACATGGATAAACTCAAGTATTATCACTTAACAATCTATGCTCAGAGTTTATATTTTCTGTATTCTAGTACAGTATAAGCATGTACACTATTGGCTCAAATTATCCTTAATAAAAATTGTAGAGAACAAAATTTGTCCAAACATTTTCAAGAATTTTGAAACTTTGTGAATAGGATGTGATTCTGTATATTCTTATTCATTGGGACACAATAGGAGTAAGCAAAGGAAAGCAGTATGAAAACCTTCTATTACTCTAAAACTGTCTTTTGAGATCACACAAATAGAATTACAGAGCTCAAAATCTCATTACATACCATATCTCGGTTCTAAATATCTGATTTCATCTTGAGGTGTTCACTGTTCATAGACAAAAATTGAATGGTGTTGTCTTGATATATGCGTTCAACAGTGCACTGAGCTTCTAAATCTTAAGTTGATTCTTGCAGTGTGATGAATGACGATACAAGATTTCAGTACTACAACCATTGCAATTCCAGAGTGTTGTTTTATGAAAAATTGTCTACCAGTGCTTACCATCAATGATGGAACTGACCCTGTTATGATTGAATTCCATCACACACCATCATGTTGATTGAAAGTGTTGGTAATCAAACGAATTACCTAATTTTGCTGGGCAACATGTTTGCTAAGTAATACAGGGACATGGATGATCTTTTAACACGTCATTGCAGGGAATAAATAGCTCTACTTGACACTTGCTGTGTTGTTCAAGGTTAGTCCTGAAACCTTGGACAACTGTCAAGAAACCATGTGTTGTATGTTATTTCAAAAAATAATGTGGGCTAATACTTACAACAAAAATAATCAAATGTGAAATGTTATTGTAAAAGATATCATTTTGTCACTAAAAGATGAATAAGTTTATTGTTGTCTTCAGCTGTGAAAGTACTCCATCTGTCAATATCTTGTTTCAGGGAGAATCAGTGAAATACTTCTTGGAAAATCTGGAACGCATAGGCCAGTCTGTAAGTAGAATTATACCTATGGTTGGAATTACATGGTTTACAAATGTTATGACTCATTTCACGTTAAAGCAGGGTTGATGTAATTGGATCCAATCCCAGAAAATCCACTGAGTTTTTTTTTAAAAGAAGCAATAAAACCCACCAAAAACTTCTACTTTTCCTTTGAAAAATCTAGTATGAAGTAAAAAGTAAAATATGCAGCATACTTGCACAGGTAACTGTAAATCATTTTTTAATCAAACAAAATGAAAAGCAAGAAAATTTGTGAGACTTGAATAAAAAAGAAGAATAATTTGAACAATTTGAGTAAATTCTACTGTTTACCTTCTTCAGCTCTGCAAAATCAGTACCGTATATTTTAACCAATTTTTCTGATGGTCCATGAAATGTTTGAAGGACAATCATGTAAAATGAGTCCTAAAGAGGAGAATACTCTTTGTTCCTGCAGAAATTCAGTACTGAAGGCTGGCCACATGGCCATTTGTTGCAGCTGGAGCTCCAAATGCACTGGCAGACATAGCTAATTACTGAAACAAGAAATTTTTTATTAAAATGTCCTTGCCGTGTTTTGTTCCCATGCCCAAACTGATGGGGTGCTTTGTCCCAAGTAAGCTCGCTGTTATGATAGATTGAAAGTAGTTAAGACAGTGGTTCTTGAACTTTCATGAGCCGTGGCCCCCTTCTGAGTTTAACTGGCGAATACTTAATATTTCCTGACACTTGGGTTATGCAATATCACGGCAAAGCGACCTAGTGAAGAGCTCAGCTCGTGGCCCTCAGAGAACCGCTCCGCAGCCCCTAAGGGGCGAGGGCCCCGTTTGAGAAACCCTGAGTTAAGAGTTCTAATAAAATTTTGTTGCATTCTTGTATGCAAGTGGCATGCTGTAAGTGGATGTTCTCTCTGAGATGTTTAGCAGTTTTAGCAGTTGCATACGGTGTTCAGTTTTGGCGATTACTTCGTTTAAACTTGCAGTTGCAATGAATTCGAAACAAATTGCACCTTAAATAACAGCTGGTGCGCAGAAATGCGATCTGTTTGATAGCCTCGAAAAGATCATGCTAGTCAAGCCCTATCTTTATACGAGTATAACTTTGTTTTTGTACCCCATTGATATAATTTATTCCCATCGTTCGAGTCTTTCATCCAGTTGAAATTAATTGAAACGCAAAATCGCTTTCTACTGTGGACACTTGTTGGCAAATCGCGGTGGATTTGACCTTCATTTCGACAAACAGGATTTTGTCCCTGCGATGAAGGATATTTTGCTGTCTCGGCAAGCTACGAAAGGCATACAAGAGTACGAGTTTGAGATCAGGCGGATTCCTTTTCGATTCTTCGATGTTGGTGGGCAGCGTAGCCAGAGACAGGTAGAACTGATGCTGTTTGTGGCATGGCCGCATTTTTTTCTGTTCTTAATCGGATGCAAAACTGCAGCGTGACGTCTACGTCTTCACACGGTATGTTCACACCAACACTATGATAAAAATAGAACAAAAAGGCGTTTTCATGAATTTAAAACCGCGCTTCCCTGTTAGATATAAAAACGACAAGCATGCAACTGCACCATTGCACAGACATGGCTGCCACGACTGATCGTGTTCTTGAATCATGCCACGAATCCCTAATTGTACGCCGCGGTACAGTAGTCATGCGCTTACAATGTATTGCTGTTGCGCAGAAATGGTTTCAGTGTTTCGAGGATGTAACTTCAATTTTGTTCCTTGCATCGTCATCCGAATTCGACCAAGTCCTCATGGAAGACAGAAGAACAAACCGATTACAGGTAAAGGATAATCCCTGTTGTAAGTTTTCCATCTTCAGAACCCAGTTTTAAGTTATCATCTTGAGCAGTTGATCGGGTGCGAATCCTGTCGAGTCAGGTTATCAGCATCTTTCGCGTCCATGTCGCTGCCGCCGCGGTTTTTTGTACTTATTTCAATTTTTCCGTTATCGTCTCTCTGCTTGTTGTGAAAACGCGCAGCAAGTTTACTGTCGCTCGCGCGTTGTGTCGCTAATGACGGTTGTTAGTGAAACGCCTGAACAACGTCTTTGCGTCAGCGGTCTGGGTGAGCAGTTCAAGCGCTTGGGTGAAAAATTGATTCGTGACTTGTGAAAGACATTCGATTAAATTCAACGTGGGGCAAGCACAATCTCGCAAAAACTGAATTCCTTTGTGCTGTTTTGTTTTATCCTTACGTTTATAGCGCCTAAATTGCCAACTATTAAAAGTTTAATCAAGCTTTTGTTTTATTTTTCTCCTTTTGCTTGAAGAGACACAGTAGATATACGCAACTTGTCAGATACGTTGTACGAGGTGTGATGACTTTTCTTGGTTGCTGTTTTGAACATCGATGCAGCGGACTGACGCTTTTTGTCGCAGTGCTTGTGTTTAAAGACTTAAAACGTGTATTTGCAAATGTACGCCCCGTATGGGCGACGCAAGATCACTGCGCTTTTGGCATTGGTAACGTACTCAGAACATCTGCGCTGTTTCGCAGAGATCCAGAACCTAATTTTCAATTTTATCCAGGTACAAATGCCATTTCTTCTAAATGCTGTCATAATCGTTTCATTATGATTACAAATTAAATCATAATCAGGCACAAAAAGCATTTCTTCTAGAAGCTGTCATAATCGTTTTTCTATGATGCAAAATGAAATCATAATCCGACAAACGTACAATTATAATGCCCATTGTCATTCTGCGACCAGATGCTAACGTGTACAACGAGCACTGACAAACCGCAGGACCTGCACTTGCAGCTGCATGTTACGTTACAGCGTCGGTGCATTACGCTGAGTTCATGCATTCAGGCCAGTTCCTCTGACATGGATAACAATCAATAAGCGATGTTATTAATTACTGATATCTAGTTTGTCTGAAGGCGAGCGGCAACCAGTGTTCCATCAAAGGTGCGCAGCAACAGCAGACAATTTGCGCAGTGAAATTCGATTCACGCGCACTTGCAACGTTGGAAAAGCACAAAAAGCAGGAGAAGCTATTTGAATTAAATTTGTATTTTGATATGATTTTACACTTATCGTAATAATTCACAAAGTTTGTAATTCATTCAGAACTCTGCAAACTCAACCTTAAAATATTCATGCTCACTGAAACAAACATTTGTTCAGTGTCAAATTTTCTTGAGTGGACACTGGTGGCAATGTCAGCGGTTGTTCGTGGAAACGTACCGGACTGTCAAATGTTTGCTGACGTAATGATGAACCCCAATCGTTGTTGATTTCTTGCTGGTCTTCTTTTTAAAACCCGTGTTCCTTCGCACGTCAAATTTAAGTTGTTCGCGCTGTAGATAGTGCTGCGATTTTCATTTAATTTTTATGATTGCGGTGACTCAAGAAACGAACCGTGACTAAAAAAAACTTCGCGTGGTTGCTAATGCTTATCTGTAAGGTTTCTGTGTGCGTGAATTAAAATAATAATTCTATGCGCAAAGAAAACGTTACGATTTTTGACCGAGGTTGCCAGAATTAAATGGTTGTACTGATTAAAATTTTCATAATAAAACTCTGTAAAAAAGTTATGAACAACGTTTGTATAGCAAATGAAAACGAAGTCTTAATGCAAACGAAAGTAATGCTTCCCGAGCTTAGAGGAAAATTTTTTTGAGGTTGTAGTTCGGCCACAGAAATTAGAGGGGAAGTACTGATGCTTGAAATTGTTATTAGCGTTAGACAAGAAATCCTTGTGGCGATGGTGGTAATTTTGACATGATATCATTTTACGAAAATATGTGGTCGTTAGTCATTGTCATCTAAAGTAAGCGCGGTTATCTCTAAAAACCTCAATGGAAATATTGCATCTTGAGCCGTGTTTCCCAACCTTTTTATACCACACCCTGCACAATCATCTAAAAAGTCGCAACGAGTTCACCTTCGGAATTATATTTTTGTGACTTTTTGCTGGTATACATTTCACCAGTGACTAAAAATCCACCATTGCAAGCTTATTCTCAAGTTCATCCCTTTAAACATTGAACTGCTCCACTTCGGAGTCACTGATCCAGAGTTTTGGCCACTACTTTAACATATTCGGATCGAATTTACTGCTGCACGAAAATTTTATAAAAAGTGGCGTTCATAGCGCATAGAAGCAATATCTCCTTGTTTTCCTCCATGATGTCCGTTTTTTCAAAGTCTTAGTTAGAAACGTTATATTTGCAAACCTCTTCTTTCCTACGTTTTGTATCAGTAATATGTTCTTCGTGTAAACGTGCGCGCGCTGTTTTCTACTGTTTCAACGCTGCACAGACTCATTAAACCAGGCGCCAAGTCCACTAAAGAGCTTTTGTCTCGAGTTGATTTCGCGTTACGTGCTAACTGATACCGCATTTGTTCAACGACTGTGTTGCTTATTTTGAACGGACTGTCAGTGGCGAAACTTGTTCGTATCGAGAGTCGTCTGATTTGAATTTTTCAAAATTAGACAGTTTCGTCCCACATGTTCGTTAAATGTCGGTTTTCCCGTAAATATTCAATGAGTTTCATCAGGAGCAATTAATCTTTCAACCTGGCTTAAGTATGTGCGCAACTTAGCGAGTTTATGCATGTCACAAATGTGTTTTTGCGATTTTTTTGCAATTCTCTTAGTGTTGTTGCGAGGGAAAAATTTGCTTCAAGAGTCGATGTAGTCTATGTCACAGCTTGTTGACAAAGAGGCTGACGTTGAAATTGTAATCATGCACACTTTTCAGGTAGTGAACGAAAGCAGCGGAAAGTCTAACAACTGTCACTTATAGTCTAGTGCAGGGGTGACGAACCTATTTTCTATCGCGGGCCACTTTGTCAGTTACCGCTGAGTAAGCGGGCCGCACAGCTTTTTAGTCATACTATGAAACCTGTTAAAAACGAAAAAAATTGTTCATCAACAGAAACAAACAACAAACGAAAGTAATAAAAACCGCTTAATTCAATCGGGCTATGAGCTTTTGATATCGCATCGCAAAGATTAGAAGCGGGTCAAAGAAAGTTCAAGACTGCTGGTCTCACCTGAATGCTTCGCGGGCCGCATGTTCGTCACCTCTGGTCTAGTGCAAGATCCCTGCATCATATGGATTTTATTGTATGTAAACACAAAATACACACTGTGTTTAGATCTATACATATCTCCCAGTACAAACCCAGTACCGAAAACTCAGATGCAGTTGCAGTGTGCTTATACTGGAATTTTTTCTATCTGCTATGTAGGAAACCTGCGAGATTGAATGGGTCTCTTACCCAACCCTCAAACTCTGTTTTGAATTTTTACCTTTGAATTATATTTACCACTGGTCTGTTAGCGGTTGCTACTTTGCTACGCATTCACCACCACATCTTTGTGTCGTAATTTACTGTGAACTGATACCGGTGTTGCAACCTCTAGTCGTACCTTATTTCAAGTTCTTACCAAAATTTTGGCAAATGCCGTTTTCAAATTAGCTTTCAACTCTCCATTTGAAGTGCTAGTGCGACAGTATATACCAGGGCTACTGAGTTATTTCAAGCAAAAGTCCAGTTACAAAAGTAGAAAATTGTTGAGGTCCGGTCACACCCATGAAATCATAAAAATGTAGCATGTCGTCAATTTTTCGAACAAAAAACATGAAATGAGAATATAATATGATTATTTATATACATGCATATACAAAATCATCAAGTAAATGGATATAAGTATTAAACAGAAGTTGTCAACCTTATTTGTTTGTATGCTGGCGGAAGAAATGGCGTTTTCTACTTCTTGCTAGGTTCTTCGATTTTGCTTCCAAGTTGGTGATGGCAAGTCATAGGCAGTGGTGAAGGTTTTCATTTGTCATACAGATGCAAAGCTTGTTCTTTATGAAGTTGATATTTGAAAACGCAGATTCCCACAAGTAGGTAGACCAAAACATAATGAGAATTTGCACTTCTAATTTGCGAAAAGTGGGAAAATTTTTGGAGATCCTTCCTTTTACCAAAAAGTTAATCCTAAGATGTGCAATCACAAAATATATTTTACAGCTACGTTTTCTTGAAATTGAATTAGCTCCAGTGTCCTCTCTAAAAAAATTTTAAACCGAGCAAAACTAGTTTATCTCAGTGGGCATGAATATTTTAGTTAGCAGAATTCTAAATGAAGTAAACTTTTTGAATCAATGGAATAAGTATAAAATATTATCAAAATACAAAAAAGCACCCATATAATTCAAATAACTTCTTGTTTTTGTACTTTTCCAATGTTTTGGAATGTTGCAAGTGCGCTAGAATGAGATTTCACTGTGCAAATGGTCTGGTGGTACGACGCAGTTGCTCACATTTGAAGGAACATTGAATAGCTCCAGTTGAATTTTGGTTGTGTCCCAGAGTTGCAAGTCGGCCCGGATTTCTCGGGTGAGGCTGGGTTTCGAGCCGGGTTCGGGCTTAAGTTTGTCAAATGTTTCAGGCAATTTCGGATCTGCGTACATATTTTTTTCGCAACGACGGACATTTTGTCGCCGGTTACTGTTGAAGCAATCGAATTGAATACATCTTCAATAAAAAATGATTACTTGCGAATAGCCATGTTTACTTTGCTACGCCACCAGTATCCCTCATTTGCGCATGTCTGAGTCACTCGTAAAATTTGGCTTTCAGGGCCTAAATCGGGCTTCAAATATAATTGTCGGGATCAGGCCAGGTTTGGGCTTGTGCTTTCGGGCCAGGTTCAAGCTTCAAAATGAGGCCCGTTTACAACTCTGCTGTGTCAACCCATTTCCATGTGTCTTTTTCTTCGGTTGATAATTCTGTATGTCTGTCACAAAAAAAGCGTTTACAAGAAACCACAGCAACTCTTTTCGAAGAGAAAGGTTGCCAAATCGTATGCAAAGTTGATCAATTTTTCAGTAAACTGAATATACCTGGTATCTTTTTTGCCCTTATTTTGCTTCAAAAATCTCGGAAAATGATTAAGCTCAGTTTGAATATCATGTTTCAAAATTTCTAACGAATCAAATAAAAAATAGTATGTTTTACTCCTCGTAGTTAAACATTCAAGTCGTTGAGGTGCGACATTACGTCAGCCAAAAATCCAACAGTTTCCAGCCACTTTATGAATCGCTAGAGCGCCCTATGTGCCAATAGTGATGCGCAAACATTTCACTAAAGCTACAACTCTGAACATCATTGTTGTTAAACGTTTGTTATTAACAAACAGTGAAATTCAATCAAGCCAAGGAAATGGCTTCATCGCGATTTCTTGCCTTAATTCTATTGTTTTTACCAGGATAGACATTACAATGACATGCGATTGTTAAACAATTATGAGGAAACAATTATTTTCAACCAAAATAACAACGTCAACTCACATGTGCTCTGGAAGACAGCTAAAGAATAGCTTGATCGACGATTATACAGTTGACGACGAGTTAATGGCTTAAAGCACGTGTAGAATCGCTAGATTTTGGGATAAACACTTTTGTGCATAGAATACAACTTAGAGAGACTGACAAGGTCCGGACTTCACCATCCAAAGGTCCGGATTCGGACCGCGGTCCGCCATTTGAGTAGCCCTGGTATATACGTTTCTGCCTTTCAAGATAACCCATAAACACTGGTTAAATCAACCTTAACCCTCCTCCTGGAAAAATATCTAAAAGAAGCCTTCGCTAGCGATAGGTTGTTTAAGCGTGCATATAACAAAACAAGTAAATGTGCGCGACTTATAGGCTGTTTTCACGTGATTAAAAGATCATGGTTGCTTGAGAACTGACCACACTTCAAACTTTTTCAATGAATGAATACTAACGAAGCATTGCATTTTGTTGTACTTGCAACCAGACATGATTGGCTGGCACACTTGGGTTTCTTGAGTCAACTTCACTCCTTTTTTGTCCTGAATTACTGTTCGAAAAACGTGGAAATCCTAAATCTCCCAAGACGTGGTAGCTGCCACTGTAACTGTCACACTTCACATTTTTACGACTCCAAGTAGTTCGCCTTCTTTTAATGTGAACTAATGACCGTTTTGAAGCATTGCAGTTTCATAAAATCTTTCTTTCTCGTTGCGCATTGCCTACAGTCCATGCAAACGTATCGACTGGTGTTAACCTGTTAGCTCAGTGGTTCCCAACCTTTTTTGATGCATTCCTCCCTTTGCTCATTTTCGAACTTTTCATTCCTCCCTCATGGCACAAAACTTTTTTTATTCCTCCCCTATTATACGAGTCTGCAGGAATATTTGATTTTCCAATATATTCTTTCTCAACTGCTTTTTACCTGTCACGGTGTAGCTTCGAGTTCGTAGGCTAGTATTAACTACAATTGGAGCAATAGTCTTCATTGACGACAATAACGTGATCAATAAAAGTGGGAAAAAACTATTTCTGGTCAAATAATGGCACTTAAGTTTGTCAACGAAAGCTTGTGAT
>JGI24022J15233_10003538_pt1 | contig 15546 bp, 11 predicted proteins | sample Ectturendosymbi2_FD_15233 | JGI IMG/M metagenome (IMG submission 15233)
CCCCAGACCGCCAATCGTCCCGGTTGCTCCCCAACCCGTTGCTGCGCCCCCTCCTCGGCCAACGTTCACTGCCAGAGGACCTCACTATTCAGCTCCCCGCCCGGGGACTTCAACAAATCAAAGATACATGAGCACGACGGAAATACTAAGGTTGCCTCAAGGTCAGGGCGCGCCGAACCTGCGTCCTGTGGTCATTGATGGGAGTAACGTGGCGTGCGAGTGAGTAACTTTGATTGTAGTGAGTAACTTTTGACGGCAGCCGGCGCCAGGCCCAAATCTGAAATTAGCTTCGTGCCGGGGCCGTTGAGGCTCTGGCCTCAGTGATGCTAAGACAATTCACAAGTGGGCTCGATCACGAGAGGCGGAATTTCTTCCGCTGATCTTTCGAATAACTTTTGCGGAGCGCGTGTTTCCAGGCATGCCGTTCGGATGATAAAGAACCGACGTGTTAGTGTATCGTGACTAAGATGAAATTTTGCAGAAGTACAAGTATTTTTTGCTGAAAAATAGTGACCTGTGCACTTTTTTACAGACACGGCAATGGAAGGTCTTACTCATGCCGTGGCATTGCCCTGTGTGTCCGTTACTTCTGGGACAGAGGGCATCGTGACATCATCTGTTTTGTTCCTAATTTCCGTAAAGGTCGAAAAGGCACCCCTCCCACAACTGATCAGTCTGTAAGTAGCGCATTTACGTAAATACAATATGATGTTGTTGATATTGACAAATCTTGGACCTTCGTTTTCGGATTGTTTCTTTATCTAATCTTTTTATTTTGAAGTTTGCTTTTTTCATTCTAAGGGAAAGTGATGTTCCTACAAAGTTCATTGTCAGCAAAACAAGGTCGTATCTGTGTGCAACAAAGTTTTTTTCTGATCTACTGTAAAGAGTACGACTTTTAGTAGAGTCACAATTTTTTATTGAAAATCACCTGTGTCAGCCACAAAATTTCAACGTAGAGTTCAGTTAAACAAGAATTAGGAGACTGTTTTTGATGTGGGAAAAAAATGAATCCGAACCTCAAAATTCGAAATTCCACAGCAGGCAATTCAAACTGGGTGTGTTCTGTATTCAACTTTCCGGAATGACACCTCTATGAAGAGCGGCCATCTTGGATTTTTTTAAATGACAGTACTGTCGTTCTTTCTATACAAATGACTCACCGCTTGCTCGATAGAATACATCTACTGACGGATTTCAGCGACTGGTACATGGCTAACATTTTTCTTGTGTTTTGGTATATGTTCAGACAACGGACCCCTTTATCGCTATCACATATTTTAAGTTTCTTTGATGTTTTGTCAACTTCATACGCAACCTTGTGTCCTTGTGTCCAACAAGTTTTTGTGTGCGGATTCGATTAAATCAACACAAATACCCGTTCAAGGGCAATCAAGAAAGGCTTTGATTGTGTGAGAGAACACTCTGAAAAGTTTCGTATTCATTGCAGCTCTGCATTCCGGGCACATAACAAAGTCTCAACACTTCCATTTTGTTACTGGACAAGAAAGGCGATCCGAAGCTATATAGGAAGCAAGGAGGGACTCAAAACTTTTGACCCTGTGTCAGGATACGTGAGAGTTGATGGACACCGAAAACGGAAGTGCGTAGTGGTGCAAGAACAGCTGAATGTAGTTTGTTGCAGTGACGTGCACCTGAGCCAATACGCGCAGCAAGTTAATACTCGTATTGCGAAAACAATGGTTTTCTGTAACCACAACCAAATGACTTGACGCGAAGTGGAGTACAGGAAGTTTAGGGGCGCCGAAAAATTGCTGCTCAACTCATACTGAGATCACGAAAAGCGTGACCTTCGCCTGGAAAAGGTTTTCTTTTTGAATGTTTTATAGAAAACACAAATTTGACGTGAGCACGGCTGATGGCATCTTCTGCAAAAAGATTGCAATGGATCCTTACTATGTCTACGACCGATTAGTTATATTCTTCAAGAGATCAAAAGTCAAAACTACGCTTCCATGATTGGTTGTTCGTCTAGACGTCGCGCAGAGTAGACTGAGGATGTACAGTGTTACGTTGCAACTGATGTTGAACAAACTCGAAGTTTTTACTGTCATGTTACCAGAGACGCCGGAGCAAAGGAAGGGCATTAGAAACTCTGATGATATTGGCTGTTTTGATCAAAGTGACTGAGATGCGTTGGCCATTTGATACGACATTGCGTAATAAGTTTAAATCCGAAATTGTTGACCACTTTTAGATGGTCTTACAATAATTTTACGTCCTCAATACAGAAACGCATACATAATGAGGATGATAATCGCTTTTCCATATTTTGTGGTAAATTTGAACTGGAAAATAACGGCTGCAACCGATTTGAAATTCTTAGATACGCAAAAAGGTGCAATGTTATCAGCAGAAGTCGTATCCAATTATATATCAAAACCCTGGTAAGCGAAAAGGAGTTCCGCTTCCACTGTCCTCTTTGCGAAAGGCAAGAAGTGATGGCCCTCTCCCAACCAGCTCCCCGACATGTTACACTGCAAGCGTTTGTCAGTTCAAGTCCTGTGCTTCTTCACAGGACAGCAACGTTGTTAGATAGTCATCTGCGTTGTCGATCTGTGACCTTTCTACTATCGGAAGCATTGTTCTTGAACTTTTTTGTTCAACGCCGTATTGTCCAGCTAGACTTGATCAGCTGCGTGCGACAACCAATCATCGCAGCAAATGAGACGCTTCAGAACAACCAATTCGTTTCCGAAAGGCGGCAATTTTTTCCTGTTGTTATGGTCCTATCACTACAAATAAAGGTGTTTCTGGACATTCGGTTTGCGTTACTAATTTCGGGAGATGGGGTTCCCGCGAGATTTTGTTGATGAACGGAGTTCAACTAGGTAGCCAGCATGACATTGGACCTACTGTAGACGCACTTTTCATAATTTTATATATATATTATAGGAAAATCACATATCTTTTTTGCACTGTTGGTCTGCCATGTTATCACAGCACTTAATAATGGAAAAATATCAAGCTATCTTCTGAAGTATTTTTTACGACCGACCACGGTCATCGAAGCCGATGGTTCAGGCTGATTAGCGAACGGAATGCTCGCAGTGCGAAAAGTACCGTGAGATCATTAGGGCCGCGTTAAGCAAACTCCGGTGTTTTAATCGGATCATACTACTCACATTGAGGCAAGGGAACCGTCTCTTGCCCTGAGCACAATGTTACCTCGGTATCCACTGACACCGCGAAGCAAAAAAGTGAAGTCACTTCGTGACAAGGTTTGTTTTTTTTCTATATACAGTATAGGTTGTTGAAGCTATGTTTTTATGAAAACCCGATATACCAACATCTAAAATGCAGTGAAGGTATTAGGAATTCATCCACCGTGAAAACCACCTGCTTTCTATCAGGTGTGTATTTTAGCTATTGCCGTTTTGCAACTTGCCAGAGTTCCTGTGAGGACCGTCAAGCTTCGCAAGTAATGTACCGGAAGTAATGTACTGATGGAAAAGGCGTGTTTTACCGGAAGGCAGTGCACAGTCCAGATTTTAATGTTTTGGGCGTTTTTCACTGTGCCCTATCACGTTATATGCCTTGGTTATACTCAAGATACATCAACTGACTGGCAAATTCTGTTCTTATCGTCGTTTGTTTGGCGCAGTATCCTTTGCATCAGAGACCACTGATCTGCCAATCACAAACGTGATGCAAAATGCGTGGTGCAATCGCACGGACGTGCGCATATGACGCGGTCGAATTTGCTCTGTCAATTTTGTGTGCTTCGCATGTCTGAACCATTTGATTTTCTTATTTGTATTATTGTATTTGGACATCTCTGTTTCAACATTTTACTTATAAGATTACTATTGCCAATACTGCATTACTGTAAACAACTTCCTGCTTTAGCTTGGCAAATTTTAACAAATGTAAGACCAAAAGTCTGTGGCCGCTGTCTAAGAAGCTAAAGACTCGCGAAAGGATGTGAACTTTCGTGTTTTTCTCTATTTCCTTCATATTTGCCTGAACTCGCTCACGCTGAGGTNAAAAGAGCAAGAAACAGTTTCATTCGAATGAGTGCGACAAAATTTGCGACGCCAAAAATTCTGAAGTTCTATCGGTCCTAACTGCTTCAGTTTGATTCTGATTTTGCTGCGTTTTGTGCAATATGTTAATGAGTCGCTCAAGAATTTCGAGTCATCGGTCGCAACCGGAGCTTGGTCAATTGACGTTGACGTCAGTGATTGTGAATGAAACAGATGCTGCTCTAGTGAGTGTTGTTGAGTAGCGCGTGTTTATGTTTTGCGGCTCGTTACGTCCATTTAACCAGAAATACCTACCGTGTTAGTTCATCGCATCAACGAAACCCGAGACCAGAGCCCGTTTGTTCGTTGAATGTTCAATCGTTTCCACAAGTAAACTTTGATTATCCACGTTGTTGCAGGTTTTGTTTGAACTCGAAAAGCTGGGCATTGCCAAGTTCACACCATCCCGCGAAGTCAACGGAAGGCCGCAAGTCTGTTATGATGACAGGTCCAGTCTTCTTGTTTTACGTGAAATAAGATCGTTTACAATAGTACAAAAGTTTCAGCCCGTCACAGTCGCACTGGGCGTTTCCTTGACGTTTTTTCCTTCATCCGTTTCGTGTGAAGATGCAAGCCCTATGTATTGTCGTAGTGACAAACCGCATTGCTCATCACATTAGTCACTAAGTTCAGTTCGGTTTCATTGTACTCGCCTTGTATTTATTCACTTTCCAGTGGCCTGCGTCACTCATGTCGCTTCCTCTGCGCCGGGGTCACGTGGTTACAATTGTAGTGAATGGTGTACTGGTGGCGAGTCAATGGCAGCACCGCCGTTCTTTAAATTCAACTTTGAATGTTTCGACTGCACCCACTCATTAACGCCGAGCACGAGGCTGGACAAACATCGAGTATCGTTTTTCAGGTCTTTGGTATGACCTGAAAAAAAAAACTGCATTCACAGTCTTTGGTATGACCCGAGCGGGAATCGAACCCAGCCTTCCAGCTTGACTGGTACGTGCTCAACCCACGGTACCACCTGGCCGTTTATTGCTCACTTAAAATGACCGGGTGGTAGGCCGAAAAAAAATGCAGCAGATGCTTAATGAAAGAATGTGGCTTTTACAGAGCATCTTTTTGATTTTCTTTAAAAAGTTAGCGAGTTTGTTGAAGAGCTGTCTAAATCATTCCCATTTTATGATCTTGTTCGCCGTACGGAGACATACAGTTGCTTGTTCTCAGTCAAAGAGCCCTCGAAACATGGGCAATGTGAGAACAAAATCCGATTTCAGGAAGTGGAGTTAGAGTTTTCCTTGCATTCACATTTATTCTTGGCAATGATAGCCTAGTTTAATGATTAAGTGTCGCCAATACACTCAAATTCTATAACTGAGGTTGGGAGCACGACGGTGCAGTTTGCACGTTGCCGACACACTCGTTAAGGTCACTTAACATTGCTCAAAATCCATGCCGTGTACAGCAGATATTAACCTCCGTGTCTGCCTATACTAGTGGTTCCCAACCAGTGGGCCATGGTGCCGTTTTGAATTTTGATACATTCAGTTTCACTGAGTGGTGGTGTGCAGCACCTCACGTGAACCTGAAATATCGCTGACGACGCAATGTCCTTAAGACGGTTTCCGTTAAGTTTACTATCTGTGTGTTTTGAATTGCCAGACATATTAGCCTAGATTTAGAATGCATAACAGTAAGCTCAGATGCACGCTTTAAGCAGTATGCAACTTGTAGCAGGATAAGAATTTAAATCAATTCTTAGCGATCAAGGAAAAAACTTGGTATCCAGTCACGAAAAAAGCCATTTTAACTTCCGCTTGGCATATCTTGCTGGCTTATTTCAACAACTCAACAAAGTTAATCTGAAACTGCAAAGAAGAGGAAGGACATTTGTCGATTTCATTGACAAGCTCAGCGCATTCGTGGAAAAACGTGACATTGGAAGCGAAAACCTCAAGCAGGAAATTCTGCTGTTTGAGAATCTTGTCACGGCAGCTGGTGATGAAGTGAATGTTGATATAGCATCGGAGGTTGTTCAGAACCTTGGAGGTCTTTGTCATAGACGTAACCAGGGAGGCCAATGACCCCCCACACATTTTTAGCGTATCTAGCCATTTTGTGCTTTGAGAAGCAACGTCCCAAAGAAAAGTGCTATTGCTCGGCTAAAATNAAAAATTTTGGGCTGGCTACACCTTTGGGCTTTGTGAGGAATTTGTTCTGTGTTTTACCGAAATCATCGAAGCAAACTTGGATTTGGGCAAAAATCCTTATGTTGTTCCATTCGAGAATGTTGCAGACTGCATGCAAGATGAATTCATCGACATTCGGATTCTGAGGCCAAACGCATGTTCAAAACTAATACAATTTGTAATTTTTGGCTGAAGGTGTCTGATGGTTATTCCAAATGTTGAAAAAGAAGCTCTGAAAAAGTTACTACCCTTCCTAGCACATATGTGAATCTGGATTCTCATACCCTTCTGCACGTAAAAACAAAAATTGAAATCAACTCGACTTTACTCCAGACGATCTCAGATGCGCTTTTTCCACAACGCAACCAAGAATTCTCAATCTGGTCGAAAACGTCACACAAGAGCAAAAATCACACGGAAGTTTATAGTCTTCTTTGCGTTGCTGATGCAAAAAGTAAATAAAATTCGAAGCACATATTTTCTTCGCTAACATTTGAACCTAAATGAAGACTGAGAGTTTATTTTTTCTTTTGTTGTGTGGTGGTGGGCCACGAAGTTCTGCTGAAAACGACAAGTAGGCCAAGGCATAAAAAAGGTTGGGAACCACTGGCCTATACCATGGTACAAGTGGGACTTTCCGCATATTCACGACTTGGTTTTCGAAAATACGTCTTGCTTCCTTCTGACATAAGCATTTGTGCATGTAAACAAAAGACGATATCACGTTTTCGTTTCCTGTACGCAATCTTGCTGTAACGTCTTGTGATCCAAATACGTGTCAGATTACGGCTTCACCGCGTAATACGTGAAGTAGTATTGTTTGTTTCATGGTTTGTTGATCAATAGCATCAGTAGAGATTATTTACAATCTGTTTATGAGAAAAATAATACGAAATGGAAATCGCGGTTTGCCTTCAAAAATTTCTTATCAAAAAAGGATGGAATGGTACGTCTTAAAGTTAGATGTGAAACAGCTGCTNCGCAACCTTGGAGTCCGCAAAGAACTGAAAAAATCGAATTTTGTGTATTTCTATTCAATATCGACGCGTTGGTCAAGGTTGACAGAGACGTTGCTATTGTTTTTGCCTTGCTTCCAATACCTTGAACACAACTTGTGTGCGCTGGCAAATTTTCTTTGAAACTTGATAATGGGGTGGCTGGTGGCTTTTACACAAGCGTTGTTGCTTTGTTGCGGGTCTTGTTTCTGTTACGTTGTTGTGTTAATAAAAGCGTTTTTGTGTATAGATTATTGCTTGGTCTTCGCCTCTTTTCTGCTTATGTGTTTTTAGATAGAATGCGGTCGTTGTTACACATGGTGTGAATGGTGCCAAATAAAAGTTTATCTCCATTTTCCCCAGATTCATCGTCCAGCTTGCCACGAGTAACGGCGGAGTGATAGTTTCCAACGATCAGTACAGAGATCTGCGTTTGGAGAACAGAGATTGGGCGCGAACCATAGACAATCATTTGCTCATGTATGCTTACGTTGGAGATCTGTTCATGCCACCGTTGGACCCGCTTGGTCGGAATGGCCCTAATCTGGACCAGTTTTTGTCCTTCAATTCGAGGTAGGTACTTAGGGTGCGTATAGATAGGTTTAGACGAAGTTATGGATCGATTAATGAGTTCTCAAGGAAATGACTATAGATTTTTTTGATATGTTTTCCTGAGTTTTCAGTTTGTTAACTAAAAGTCCGTTCGTCATTAAAAAAGACGACTATGCAACATCGACGATTGCAATGAAATCGCACTGGGTGTCTTGAAAAACAATTGTTTTTGTCGTCAGCAGGAATTTATTAAACGAAGTGCAAACGTTACACCGAAATACGGGGCATTACCACCCTGATGATTTTTACGGAAGAGTCAGTGAAAAAATAGTTGGTGTCATCCGTGGACACAGAAACTCTTGTTGAAATCTATCAATTTTTTTTTTAAACTGCATTGCAGCGTTCCATGGCGTCAAGGTGGTCCATCTTAGGGGATGCGCGATAGCAAACTAAAACGCAGAAATTCTGGTGGTGAAATACAGAGATTAATTGTACGCCCATTTATTCATTAACATGACATTAGACAGAAAAAGTATGGCGTTGTTTGGAGTCCAGCTTTTCGAGAGGAAGTTGGCTCGTGGGAAGCTATACATGTTATTATATCGGGCGCAGTAATCGCTGACCGGCATGGTGAGAAAAGAAGCTGAACTGCAGCATCAGAACTACGAGCCATAAAAATTCACCACAACTCTGAGGAACCGTTCCAAAGTTCAATTCGTATGAAGGGATAATAATAGAAATTTAAATTGTCATTGGGATTAAAATTCCGACTTTCCATAAGTCGGACTTGTTTTCCACCTCACAAGTACCCTTTGTTAAAACAGTTTACTAAATGCTTACAAGAGGTAAGGGTGCCTTAATTCAGGGGTGCACAACACAAGGTACGCGTGTCCAACTTGGCGCCCTGTAGGTTCGTAAATGGCACGCGAGTGATTGGGTTCAGGTCAAATGTGATTTCTCTATTTTGCGAAAATCACAGAATTCGCGTTTGTGTCGTAATAGTAAATTTAAATCAGCAAGTTCATTCACATGCAGTTAACTGCTGTCAGAAGTTAGTAAGCAGCTTACTGCAGTGTTGCTGTCGGATTTGACGACATGGAAGTTCGTTTAAAATGCCAGCAATCGTTTGCAGACGGCGCGGGACTAAATTATGAAAATATTTTGCTCGCATCGCCATTCGAGTTGAACACCCATGCCTTAATTTGTCAACAAAAAGTATATTCTACGAAAGATCGCAATTGCGTCTGATTCTTTGCTGAGAAAGGCTTGTGTCACAAACTTGTTATAAAGTCGTGCAAATTTTCGTACTTTCATTAATATCGACACGAAATAAATGGAACAATAATATACCAATGGCAAGCATGTAGCTCAACGAAGATCGCTCGCAAATTGCGACAAAACAAGCGCCATGCGCTGGTTGTCCACTGATCCCGCAAGTGTTCTGCGTGACTAATCAAGCGCGTCCAAAGCCAATTACGTGCACCAGGCAATGCCAATCGCAAATGAATCACAGCAACATTTCCTGCAAACTGAGAAAGTAAGTTGAATGAATTCACCCAAGACATAAATTTACAATTAAAGCAAAACAAAGACATAACAGGAGTTTTTTGATAAACTTCTACATTTTGTCGCCAATACCACGAAAACGGGAGATGTTGGCGCCAGGCAACTCACATCAGTTTAAAGAAAGAAGGTTGAGGGTTATTGTACCGTAATAGACAAGATCACAGTTAGTATACACATCAACCCGGAAATGCAAGTCCTGCAATGTAACTGAGCAAAACAAAAGAAAATGATAAATCGAAGGCGATATTTAGTGTATTCTCATTGTTCCCTCTCCGCTCTTCAAACGATTTTTCGATGACGATATGAACAGTTGTTGGAAAAGTCCAACGTTTCGTTTAAATCAAAGGTCGCATTGTTGTTTCTTATACGACTTTGCAATACTTTCATGTTTCACGCCGACCCAACGTTCATTTCATTTCGGGAATTATATATCCCAGTTGTTAAAACCAGTAGGAATGCGTCTCAGTAATCAGTCTCAAGGTGCAGAATGTGGTCTCAGCCGTGTGCGAGTCGGTGTGATCGATAGTTTGACCTCCTTCACTATCTAGAAGTATAACCTCAACAAAAGAAAACTTTTGCCAAACTCAGGCGTAAAGGGTACTACAATTCCATAATCCAGCACGTACTCGTTCATGTGCCTTACTGAAAAAGCGACCTGAAAGTTCGTTACTATCCTGAAAACCCAAGGAAATGTTCGAAAAATTTTCTGTTATTTTATTCTTGCACAATAATTTGTAGCGTATTTTTATTCTCTCGTAGAGACGCGCAGCTAATTTTAAATAGGCGCCTAACCTGTCTTCGTATCTTGCAGACCTCCTGCGTTGCCACAGAGTCAGGGTCAATATCACCTCCGTCCTTCCCTTCCACTTGCTTCTCCCCGGACACTTATTCACCATGGCAACGGACCTTGGCGAAACCTGCTGGGTAATTACTATGCATTTGTTGTGTGTGTGCGTGTGTCATGCTAAAGCAGTCTTGCTGGAATTGGTCAATTTATCCGAATAGTTTGATTCTGCCATGGAGTTCAAAGAAAAAAAACTTGGTGGAAACAACGCAAACAACACACATACAATGTCCATTATCATCTCGTTTATATTTGCGGTGTTTGGGTTGTTTCTTTTTACAATTCAGCAATATTTCTAAGTTCTACTTCGTTCCGAACAGGTAAAACGCAAAACAAACAGAATTTCAGGCACAGGCGTGCTTGTCGTTTTTGTTTGAACGAACCTGTTTGAAACGCTTCGGTGTATTTTTGTTTAACAGAACCGCACACTCGCACCGCTCGAGACTCGACGCAGTTACCCAGCGAACGACAGCATGTTGTCAATGACCTGTTGCAGATATTTCCTGACAGTCGCGAAGCGATAGAAAGGGTTGTTCGGCAGTTTCCGAAGGAATGGAGACTGCATGTGCTTGCTGACAGCGTCCTGCGCTAGTATCGAATTTCATTAGCTTCGGCGGCATCCGGTTCTCGCGTTTAAAATTTCAACACCAATTTCGTCGCGTGAGAACGATGTCGATGATGAGCATTTGCCTTTTTTCGTACGTTTTTCAAACAGGTCGCGGATGCCATGGTTGTTTTGACCGATGCTGTGCTACTTAGTCGTGGTAATCGTGTGACGAAACTGTGCGAAATCGTGTGACGAAACTAGTAACTTTTACCCCATGTGCTCGGCTGTGCTAAAACGCTGTTCTACGTTTTGTTGCAAACAAGGCTGGCTTTTATCGCACAAACAAGCACGTGACCACTGCAGCCGCGATTACAAATTTTTTTGCGACTTCGCGCGAGATTTCTGAGACGCTCAACCGCTGCACTGTTCCATCGAACAGACCGCTCCGTGTATCCCGAGTCGTGAGAATGAATTCCGTAAAAAAAGTATGAAACGCCCGCCATGTGATTGACCGCGGCAATGATTTTGTGATTGCGATCTTTACTGTTGCGTATCAGGCACACGCGATCCCTTATATACTCTTTATTTTTGTCGACTTGCCTTTCCGTCCAGACGAGCGCTTCCTCCCGATTCTACCATTGTCTGTTGTCACTCTGTGTCAAGTTGTCGAACCTTGTATCTGCAATGTCGGAATGTTGATCAACTTCGAGGTGACTTTGGTCACGTGACTTTGTGCAGGTTACGAAGTCTGCTTTTTTCACGTTATTCTGCCGTCGCGAATTTTATTTACTCAGTGCCAGCGTTCTTGAGATTGTTCGAATGCTCAGTGTCGTGCGACCGCGATTTTTCGAGCTTTGCGGATGGTTGGGCTTCGCAATGATATTCACTGGGAATGCAGGCAGTTTAAATTCACACATGTCCGATGGAAGCTAACCGCGTTACACTTTTGCAAAAAGCCGTTTTCTATTAATTTTTCGTATGTAGAAGTAAACAAAGGTATCATGGAGGTTCTCGTGGACGATTGTGCGAACCTGTAAGAAGAGCATATACGCCAACAAGAAATTTTACTTGGCTAACTGTAAACTGGCATTTGCGCATCCCATCCCAACTGGAATAGCTGTCTCTGCCTTAAAACTCATTAGAGGTCCCGGTCAACACGTATTTTAATCAAATATTTTCGTTCGGTTGCGGAGCAGGTTCTCTTAAGAAAAAAATCAAAGTTTCGACAGCGACATAAAAATGTGAGATACTCGAACAGTTTCGTTCCGCAACGTGGGCGACATATTTATATCGATTGTAATTTCATTTGTCAGAAATACCCCACTTGATATGTTATGTTCCCTGCCTATCCGTACTTCATTTCATCGTTGACTTGGTTTGAGTTATTTTGACCTTTCTCACACAAAAATGCCCCGTATTTGACGTTCCGGAACTAATTTGAACTAAAGTTCGATAACAGTCAGCACTGTTCCAAACATCTCTGAAAAATGTAATACTGTCGTGTTGCTGTGGGACGTTGCATTCTTTTGGCGAGACCTGTTTGAAAATAACATTATGTGGGTTGGGCTGCGTAGTAATTTAAATTAATTTCAGTTTGTTTTCTTCGCAGCATTCGATTTNCACTGCGATTCTCCTTCATCACTGCGCTTTTGTTGGCAACTCATAACGCTTTGCATCACTTTACGTTACTCTTGGATCACGANTGTAACCTTACTGTCCATTTAACCCCACATGGGTTGTTTTAGATGTAATGCAGAACGTGTGGTTTTCGTTCGCCGCGTTTCCTCAAAACGTGCACGCCATCCTGTCCTGTCGGTCACCCCGGTCATCGCTTCCATTCCATTAGAACGTTTTGCCGACGCACACAGTGCACTCGCATCCCGAGAGGGTTTTTCCTTCCGCTGCAAGCACCGATGATTCGATTGCAGCATTGCATCGTATGTCGGCTTTCCTTCACATCTTTGCACGAGCGGATCGCGGCTTTACATCTTCTGCTGCGCTGTGCTCTGAAAACGCGTGTAGTTCCGTTGCAGTTTCGTGATTAGCGCACGCATTTCTTCAATTTCGTACGCGTTCCCACTGTGTCGATCATGTGAGGCTTGAACATCCGCAAAGCTCGTTGCGCAAACGGCGCTTGTGTCTGTGTTCTTAATACGTTCTGCCATGATGCTAAGTGACTGATGATATAAATATTTCATTGATTTGAACAGTAGAGGTACGAAAGACAATCCATTAATTGACGCTTGGGCACATTACGCTGATCCGGGTTGGTTCCGCTTGCAACGGAACCGTTTTCGATGAGGCATTTACGGCTCAGACGCGGTGCGAGCCATNAACTGTACATGTTACCCACCATTGCCTACTTCTCATGGGGATGATTTTCTAAANGAAAGAAGAATGATATTGTACTTTCCCGTGTGGATGCGTCCATTATTTAAAGCGATTGACCGTGGAATTCCGACGCTCTGCAGTTTCGCACGAAGAGGTGAGTCTGATGAGGGGTAGCAATCTCCACCAATGCGACCGAGTTGAATCCATTCGCAAATTTTTTAAAATAGGAAATTGATTTCACGTAGCACTACGCATCCTCAGTCCCAAAATCTTATTCTATTTGAATAAGATTACGAATCCTCAGTCCTAAAATAATTTGAATAAAGTTTGAGAACTGAGGATGCGCAGTGCTACGCGAATGGATTAAGCTCAGCCGCCTTTGTGGAGACTAGTTACTTGAATACAGGTATGTGCAGATTTGAATCATCACAAAGTGAAGAAAGCAGAGCCCAGTCTCCTGGTTCCCTGAAAGTTTGTAGCAAACCAAGAGTTTTCAAATGTTTGATGAGGGATGATGTTCCGTTTGCTGTCTGACCCACCAAATCTTTTGGTTCAGGCTGGTCGTAGTTTCAATGGCTGGGTTTTTCAGACGCTTTCTTGGTTAACAGTAAGTTACATAAGTTTATCGAAGACAATAAATTCTGTGAAATGACTATAGTAGAGGCGAAATATTGAGTAAAAAAAAGTTAGCAACGGGCAGTGTGCCACAGGAATTAGTGATCCCAGGTAACGTTATACGGCAGACTTTCAAGCCAGGTTTTAGATTTTTGTTTTCATCATTGGAGTAATGAGCTTATTTTTTGTGGAAATGTCTGAAGAGCAAGCTTCCTTGGGTTTTGTTTCTGGCGACTTCGTATTCAAGTTTTCAATTTGCCCTAGATAGATTTCTGCAGCTCACAGCATTCGCCCCCCGACAAAATACTCAAGCGAATAAACATCTTCATCCAACTTTTTTATTCGATCGCTTCAAATGTCTGTTGCTTTTTACAAATATTCTCTTGCGAATGACGATACAGCTGTGGTGAGGATAAAGTGCTTTGCTCCTCCCAATGTTGGTCATGCGCAAACACCGTTTCTGTAATGTGCGCTGATGTATAGTTAGCCACTGTTTGTGGTCTTGTGTCTGTGATATGGACCATGAGTCCGCAACAAGATATTATTATAATTATAAAAGTTGGCGACGGACTCGGAAGAAATTCATAACCAAGTGGACTATTGCCATTCTAGTGTGGGATTTAGAACGTAACTTTGTTAATGTCCAAAACCCCCAAACTTTTCATTGCAATGGCCCGGTTTGATTTCTGTAGGCAGAGAACCTAACAGTGTTGTTCATATTTCCAAGCACAATTGAGATTAAAGCATTCAAATCAATCGGACTGGGAATCAGGCTCACGCCTACTTCGATGGCACGTCATGGATTTTTCGTCCACCGCGTGTTGGAAGTTTGTTACTTGAGATCTGAAATTTTTTTGTCTTGTTTGTTAATTTCAGGTGTTTCTCTTATCAGTTACAGTGTGAACTAAATTTGGTGTAATGTTAAAAGTGGTTCATTTTGCAAGTCTTGTGGTTCTGGCCTTCCTTCTTGGAGGTAAGACCAATTGGCATCACAATTAGTTTTGTAGCCTCGTCTCGTAACTGTGTTTCCCTACATAAATTAAATTTTTTAAATCCAAAAACGTTTCAATACAAATGTGTAAAAAAAGATTATGTCCTTACGCGTGAATGAAACTTCTAGAAGATTGTGTTACTTTACCAACTGCCAGACAATAATGCGCTGTGTGAACAAGTGAAATGTATTCTGGTCGTGGTCTGTGCAATAATTAAATCAATAATTGCCAAATTATCTGGACGCTTTGCCCACTTCGCAAACATATCAAACTGTGGACGTATCTGAAAACAGGCTTTACTCCTTGACATATCAGTAACTAATCTACTTAACGTTAACTGCACACAAAGAGAGTGGGCTGTCATTTCCATCAAGCAGCTTCAATGACAGCCATAAAATTGTTACTCTTTGTTAGTTTATCATTACAGAAGATCTCTCTAGCAGAGAACATTTCGTGTCTTATATCAGGTGAGGCAGATTGTGTTTGGCATAGATCCAGTGGTCTAGTGATGCCCGGGGCGACTGCTTGTTTGGATGCCCCCCTACCAAATTCCAGTACAGAGCAGTGGCGTAGGCCTGCGGTGGTCATTGCTACTGCATATGCGCTGTTTGTGACGTCACAAAACGACGTCACATTCACGTTTGCAAACCAACGTTTTGGCGAAATTTGTTGACAGGCATATTCAGTGACGCCGGAGCAGCGGTAGGGCAGGGAGACCAGTAAAAATGTTGAGGACAATGGAAACTTATAACAAAACAAAATTGTTACCAATTATGTTTGTTTCTGTTCATCAACAATGTTGACCTCAAAAATAATAACAGAATTTATAGAAAATCATTCTGAATTATCTGGGTGCCCGAAAACATGCAGTAAATTTATTTCAAATCGATCTTGATAAACCATTAAATTACCTATGA
>JGI24022J15233_10003541_pt1 | contig 15543 bp, 9 predicted proteins | sample Ectturendosymbi2_FD_15233 | JGI IMG/M metagenome (IMG submission 15233)
ACGCTGTAGTAAAAGTATCCTACATATGATCTTGAATTTGACATTTTTGATGCAGGTGATCCTCAGTGCTAATTTATTATGTCTGTTACCTTTTTTTCTGTTACAGAGAGTAGATCTAGCGCAATTAATCCAGTACCGCCGAATAAAATCTATCTATCTATTTATCTCATCATTACAGTTAATTCTAACGGTTTCAGTACATTACTTAAGCTAAATTTAGTTTGCTAAGATCAAAGTAAGCTATTCAATGTTAATATGTCATTCAATGTGCGGCTCTGGATAACTAAGCGACATAATTTTTGGCTCAGTAAGACATTTGGGTTGGACATGACTGATCTAAAGCTTGCAGCAAACCGAGAGCTTTTAATTGTAGTACGCAATGTGGCAACAGTTTTCATCAGTTTTGATAGAAATGATGTTCTAAACTCGTGATGATTATAATCTACTGAAAAAGCAAGGCGCCGCGTAACCAATAAGCGAAATTTTTCATACTTCAGCAATCTACTTTGACGTTTGTTTGCGAAATAACTTCCGTAGAAATCGATGTGAAGTAAATGACATCATTCTGTGTTTTCCTAAATAAGATGTTAAAGTTTTCACTGCCTGTACTGCTGCATTTGCGTGGAGAAAGTATCTGAACGCAAAGAAACTATCACTAAAATAAAACTGTTAAAAAAGAAATATGTCGAAATAAAGATTCTGAGTAGTTTTCACCAACGAAAGCTGTTAATGCTTTCCTCCAGCCATCAATCACTCGTGTTTTCGTCGTCCAACTCTTTACGCAAGCTGACGTTAAATAATGTATGCAAAAGTACAGTATGAGCTTCTGTTCGACGCGGCTTTGGTCACAGGAAATAACTGATGTCATTGGTCTCCTCTGCATCACTTTTGCTAGTCGTGTTTTAGCATGTCTGCAGCGTCCATACTCCTTGCAGTTTCGTTTAAATATTTGTGAAGGTCTTATTTTCAGATGAAAGTCTCCAGCTGCATTAGTTTTTCAAACATCTTAGATCAGTGTTTCTGAACCTATGGGCCATGGCGCAGTTTTCGAGTGGGTCACGGTGTTGGGACAAAAATATGTTAGAATACAGTTACCTACACATTTAATCACTACAACTTGGGAACACATTGATTGTGTTCAGCAGCAAGATTCTCACTGAATTGCATACAGGAATATATTTGCTATTTTAGAATAAATCTGTGTTTATTTACGTGTATAGTGGGCCACGCAGTTTTTAGTAATCTGGGTCACGTAAGTAAAAAGGTTGAGAAGCACTGTTTCAGATCATGCCATACAAAGCGTTGCCACATGGCGCACAGACACAAAACAAACAAGAAGTATTCTGTTGCGGTACTTGCAGCTTGTCGATGCACGTAGGTTGCTGGGCAACACGCCGAGGCCGATTCTCATTACCTCCGTCACACAAATGTCATTGTGATATTTGTCGTATAGAAGAGTTGTGCAAGAATACGGTCCCTCGCTTTGTTGCTCTTTTTTTGTGATAAAAAGTAATCGAATCAAGTAAGAACAAAAATCACAACGACGCCACAAAAGCCTATCATCCCTCTTCCTGTAACTTGATTTGTTCTATTATGGCGCCGTAGATCGGGAAGCATATCGGTATTAAACCAAAAACACCAAAAAGCAATTTTCGTCGTGAAGAAAGTGAGCCTTTAATATTTTCACAATTAACGAGTCTGAAAAAAAATATAAGTGATGATACATTTCATGTCGTTTTGCGTAATGTTTATCGTCTTCAGATCAATTGTTTATCACAATCGGAGGAAAGCTAAAGGATGCTAGGTCTCGACAGGATCTTCGTCATTCGCGATCATGATTCGACTGATTTTCAGGGCAACGTGCTGTTACAAGAGAAGCGGTGCAATGGAAAAATATTGCCCAATGCCTATTTCTTAAATATACTGTTTTTTCTGGCTGACACCACCCGCACTAATATAGCTTCTCAATTCCTGCATCTTCCTTGTGATAAAATTGAATGCCGAATTTTTTCTCCTGTTTTAAAATCTAATTTTTCTAATCATCACAATCATCAGAATTCCTCAAATTATAAGGTAGGCCACCGCGGATTTCACTTTTCGCGCAAAGGAGCGTTGAAAGCGCCCAAACGATTTTTTCGATGTTTCGCATCAACATGCGGCATCCGAAAGCAGCGCGGGTTTAATGATTCGTTTGATCTCTTGATAAGGCGATCAAAAACGCCGTAAAAGCGATGCGGCTGTTTCTTGCCCGGGATAGTGTATTGACTTTCCCTCTCGGCAAGCCTTGATGGAGGAGTTCTTTGTTAAATGGCAAATGGCTACGCCTCCGGGTATCCCATCTCGACACGGCGTAGCTGATGAATGGTGCCATCTGTATGCCTCGCCCGTTAGGCCTGTATTTTTTTTGGACGATCCTATTTCCGAAAATCTGTTCTTGGCTGCTGGTGGTCGCTGTCAGTGTCCTCCTGGACCGTGTCCGTGCTTAAAGTCGTCTTACTTCATCTAAACTGTGCCTTAGGGTCGAAAGCTAAAGGCGTTGCAGTGCAATATGAACAACGATTTACATCATTAACAGTATAATTGTAAATCAGAACTTTGGTCGCCAACTAACTTCTTTTTGTTCGGTAAGAGTCAAGCGATAATGTCTTTCAATCAGAATTTCGTTTATTCGACAGTGCTTTGTCGCTAGGGCTGAGTGTTTGTTATTATTCTGGCCCTTCACTTTACCTAGCCCTGGGTAATTGCTTTTCTAAGTAAATTCACTTGGTTGGGGATAGGATAAGCAGCACATAAAGATTGAACCAAGTTCGGAAAAGTGGCCATGATCTTCTGAAAAGTTTCCTCTCAACAGTGCGGCTTCAAACAAATCTTAGAAGGTCATCCCACGATCACAAATTTGGCGACGTCGAATTCATGCATTTAAAGTTCGGCAAAAATCATTCTAAAAACTTAAGTTTAAGGCTGATGATAGGAGCAATTTGGCGTATTTGTAGGCTTTTTTGTTGGTTTTGCTTAAAGAATTGTAGTGCTTCTGAATACGTTTTATTAAAATGAGAGGCAGTACATTGAACTGGTCGCTTGGCTAAGACTAATCAAATCAATTTCACAGATGATCATTATGCTGCTTATTCTGCTTGCAAGCAGCAAGAGCTTAATTCCCCACAGTACAGCGAGTGCACGTTCATGCAGAGACAATCGTATAAAGCTGCTATATCATTTGAGCTGTATTTATGAATGTTTAGCAAAACACGTCTGGCGCAACGTTTGTTTTGCGTAATGAAAGTTGAAACTGACCACTGAATTAAGCTGAATAGATCAGTGGAAAACAAGGATTCTGTCCAAACAACACCAGTGCTCCCTGTTGAAAGTTATTCATTTCTGCCATAAAAAGTCTTTAGGAAATCTTCTACAATACATTTGATTTGGCACAGCCAGCTTAAAGAACAAGCTTCACAATATAATGCTTTTTTCCTATGGAAAATACAGCCAACAACGGCTATTATATGATGCGTTAGATTGTTACATTTGTAAACATTTTCAAAAGCAATTATAGTACAGTGAGACGTGGTTTTGCCTGAAATGGTTATTTACCAAGATTCCCAAATTTTTCCTATTTCCGTAAACATGCTGCTGAAGTCCATCCCTGCTGTGTGATTGATATACCAGATAAGTGTCTGGCAGAAATAACGTGATTTCGAGCAGCCTTTAGAACTGCAAATAGCTTCATGATAATGACAAACGTTGATTACTTTGGTCCTCGCTGTTGATGTATCAGCAGAATGACACCATCTCTGACGCAATTACTTAGCACACAGTAAGCACGTTTGCTCAACCGGTGTGCAGTTGGAGTTAATGCTACACTGGGCAACATTGCAGTTGTCATTTTCCATGCATCTTTTGTGTCAACTTTAGCAAGCACCTTAATCCTGCAAGAATTCTTCTTCTCTTTTTATAGCGGTGGCACTTACGCTATACCGTGGATAACGTAAATTGCACGGTCAAGCAAGCAGGTTCTGGCTTTTGATGGTGTCAGTAGAAAGATGAGAAGAGCTTCATTTATTATTAAATAGTGTTTATACAGTGTCTGGCCTATAGCTATCAGGGTCTTATCATGTGTCACTTGTAAGAAGAAAAATAAAAAAATTTCCTTAAATTTGTAGCAACATCTGAGCATCAGTGCTCTGCTGATGACAGTCCACAATTTTGCTGGTACTACAAAATGTAATTCAGTTTCAAGCAAGGAATTTGCTAAATCACTATCTTAATTTTAGAAAGAGTTGTCCTCCGCGACTGAAATGGATGTATCTTGTGTTGCAACTGGCAGCTTGTCAGCCAAAGTAGAGCAGTGTAAGCAAACCGTTACAAGTATGGGTGGCGGAACAAGGAGGGTCAGGGTTCCTGGCCACCACTACGTTTCAAGGATGGGAGTTGAAAATTCAAGGAAAATGCACTTTTTTGCTGCATTTTTACTTTTTCGTTATAAAGTACATCATCTTCAAAATTTTTCTGATTGTCTGACCTTGTCGACAAGGCAAGCTTATCCTAATACAAGCATTTCTGTGACAAATCAATAAACCGTCTGTGTTTAGAAAGGAAGCCCTGGATGGTCGTGTGTATAGCAGAACTTCAAAATGTTGCGTTGTTCCAAACACATATTACTTGCACAAGAAGTTGGGGCCGAGGGATTAAGGATACAAAGTCTGACAAACTTATATGACGAGAACGTTTTTGAATATTTTTTTGGTTACCGGCATTACTTGAAAAAAGGCACCAATTTCGTGTACGCAAATTGAGAATATCTACCGCAGGTTTGCTTCACAGACAACTGTGTCTTTTCGGAGCTTAGAGTGCTACTAACAAAAATATGAAAAAATTCGCGAAAAAATCACAGCATGTGTTGGTGCGTTCTCGCATTTTTATTCATAGAATCAATCAACTATGAACCAATCAACCACTGCCGAAAATTAACAAGCAAGGGTACAACTACATCGGACCCTGGCTCTCCCACTATAAAATTCGTTCGCCACGCCTGATTGCAAGGCCTTGCTTGTTAATTTTTTACACTGCGGTTTTGGAGAAACTTACCGGTATGTTGTTATTGTTTAAACTTTAAACGATTGTGTAGCTGGCAGGATTAAACTGCACTTGGATTTGTGTCATAAGTAGAACGATCACCAGCAATCTGCTCTAAACTGGAGCAGGCGATCTATATGCTTGCTTTCCCACACTTGTTCTTATCTCTCGATTTCTGCAGTGAGAGACAGGCAGTCATTGCAACAAGGATTTACATTACACTGTTCTTGGGTTTGAAACTTTGGTTTAATTTTTTGTCACAGAACATGTTAAAATCGAAAAACAGAAAAATATTGATGCCTTTCAGGTGATATAAAGATGTGTATATTCTTACCATATCTGCTTTGGAATCCAAGTAAGGTATGCGCTGAAAAAATATATCTACGGTATGTTCGTGTAAAACTGTAAATTGTACTGAATGCATGAGGCATTCATTAGCGATGTTTGCCGCAGTGGTGATTTTAATAAATTAGTGGTTGGTACTTTTTGCAAGCGACTCCTTCACTTTTGTAAATTTGGCGTTTGAGCCCGACTGTGCGTTTCATCCTCCTGCGCTTCCTCCTCTTACATCCTCCTGTGTCCTCCTCCTGCATGCGTCATTTGCAACGTGATTACAAACACCGCCTTTCTTTATCGGAAGTTCAATATTTCATCGTAAATGTTGTTCGTGGCCGATAACACAACCTCGTTTTCTCAATAAAGCACTTATCTATAAATACTGCGATAACAAAATCCAATACAGCCCCAAATGATGGGTAAAATAGTCAAAAGAAACATGAGCAATGATAGCGCAATACGGTAGTTGGTGCGTTCGGAATAATACACACTAATTCGTGATGAATTACGTTGGAAACAAATGGAGCTGCTAAACATAGCAGCAATTATATTTACTTCGCGACATTTATCTTCACAATAGGAAGTCCAATTCCAAATATGATGACATCTCTGAGAATTGCGTAGCCAAGAGGTAATTTGTACGACGTGAGATCTTAACGTAGAATTCTCAAGGGATGCTGACACCTGTGCGGAAAACAAGCCACCACAAATTTTTTTACAACTCTAAAAACCTGGTTTTCAGCAATCTTGCTGCAAATTCAGCACCTAACTTATCAATTTTTGTTTGTTTTTGCTTTTGGTGCTATTCTTGTTTCAAAACGTCAACAAACCTTCAGTTTCTTGATTTGACGTACAGTACAAAAAGTAAGAGAAAGAATTAATTTCAAAAAAATTCCAAAAATATATCAAAATAGTGGCGCAAGCAAGCAGAAGTGACGCAAGCCAGCAGAGATGCTTGCAGCAGACCACTGCTGACATTTCAAAAGATGTAGATAATCGAGTATAATGAAACTGCACCTGACCCACTACAACTACACAGTGTTTCCTAGGAATAGCATACTTAAAATGCTCACAAATACTAGATTTGGGGCCGATACAAAAACAATCCGTATTCCATAGTATGGCTCTGGCTCTAAGTTTCTCTGTCGCAGTGTGTGTCTCTCCTGTTTGGTGTCGATCGGCTTACACCTCAAAGTTAGACCCAGCCCTGAATAGCGCATGCCGTGCTATCACCGACTGCCCAAAACCTACCAATGTAGAGAATCTCTACTTGTCGTGTGGCATCGCTCTTCCGTACATCAGAAGAACTGCGATATCCCAACAAGAGAAAATAATGTAGGAAACCGATCCCCGACATCCTCTTTCAACCATGTAATACCAAACAAACGATTGAAATGTAGGCACAGCTTGCTCCAATGCGNAAACGCCCTCAACATCCAACCTTCCAGCCAGCGTCTATGCATGTGGCCCGCAGAAAAAGCAAACAAGTTGGCGATTCCAGCTACTCCTGTGGGGAGGAACGAACATTGGTCATCTTATTTCCTGACCCCTGATATCAACACCATGCACAAATGTGGACTTTGCTGTTCTATCCCCAAATGCAAGATTATTCGTGGAAGACTGGAGAGGACTTATACGAGCTTGGAGTGACTCGAGAAGAAGACTGCTTTCTGTTTGTATGAGACCCTTGTAGCGCTTGAAGCTTTTCAACACGTTAGTGACCTTTGTTGTTTCAGCGCAGGCAGCTTTGTGTGAGCAGTCAAACTCGTAGCAATACAGTTTCACATATTTTAAACCAGTGGTTTTCAACCTGGGAGTTGCGACCCCGTGGGGGTGGGTCGTTTGCCGTTTTTCTCGGGCAGGGTTTCTCAAACAGGGCCCTCGCCCCCCTTGGGGGCCACGGAGCGGTTTTCTGGGGGCCACGAGCAGAGGCTTTCACTAAGTAGCTTTGCCGTGATATTGCATAACCCAAGTGTCACGATATATTAACAGTTAAACTTAGAAGGGGGGCACGGCTCGTGAAAGTTTGAGAACTACTGCTCTAGGGCCGCAAGAGCTTTTGATAAAAATATTCATAATTACGTCTATATTTTATATTTCTTACGTGGAACCACTTTTTGTCGCAGCCAAAATAATAGGATCACCTGGCAGAAATGATAGAATACTTTTCCATTCAAAATTGTTTTAATTGTGATTATGACCATTAGAAAGTTTTAAGTGTGGTTATGACCATTGCAGGACAGAGTACTGTTGCGTTTGGCAACGCACGAATAACTTTGTGACGTAAGAATGTGCTTTGTTTGTAAATTAGATATCTGCTTGCGGTAGCTCACTTGCAAGTTTTCTAGTCTTCAATGAGTTGTGCTGTGGAGTGATTTGCATACGGCACGGGTCCCTATCACTGATGTGCATGAATTTAATAAATGAGCCTTTGTTCATCATAGTGATATCGTACGTTAATTTTCAATCATTGCGATTTTCTATTGTGCAAACACAACTTCATTCCGTATGCTTGACTGGAAATTTTCGGAAGGGGGTCGTTAGGTTAAATTGGGTTGCAAAAGGGCTCGCTGCATGAAAAAGGTTGAAAACAACTGTTTTAAACTGTTTTGTGGAGCAACTAACATGTTAAGAGATTGTTCGGGCAGTACTCGTGACTCCAAGGTATGTAGACATGACAACTTTCCTTGCAATGGCCACAGCTGCGACATGGACTATCGCACTGTCTGATCTGAGTTCCAGAGTGCTTTACTATAAAATGAAAAATAGCCTCAGCTGATTTTCTTGAAACTGTCTCCCTCTGTGATGCTATTGCGCATACTGCAAGATCTTTGGTCTCGGATCCACTATTACATGAATGATTTCAAGAACACGCTTGTCTGTACTCAATGAATCAACAACGAACGACCGTGGCATATCTTTGATGTCGTCGCTTTGCGCTTGCGCGAAAATTGTTGACAAATTTGATCAGACAAATTCAGAATGCAACCATAAAGTTTAAATCCTCTTGCGCGACTCTCAACCTGCAGTTAGTGAGCTGGGCTTTCGTCAAAACAGCGAACGTCCGTCCCAGATTTGCGCTTGTGGCAGCAACGCGGTTTGCCCAACGTCGGAAATTGCGATAAGTAACAGAATAAAAAATTTATTGACTGTTATTGTTTTTACCATCACAAGATGTGGTATTTTCGCCTTGTGGTTTGATGGTCTTCCAATTTTTAGTTCATTTACTGCAGAAAAATGTAAATGAAATCACTAAACGTAAACAGAAAAAGTTGGGAAAGTTTTTAGCTTCACCATGATGCAGTTTACACACAACGATTTTTACTTTGGAAAGAAAGGAAAATTTTGAAGTGCTGCAAAATGTTATCACAAGAAACAAAACCACATATACTCTGTAGAAACAAAAACGCCAATTCTATTTCTAATATTTGTGACGCCGCTTGTTTAAAATTCACATACCTAAAGCCTATTGAGACTAAGTGATCAGACACTTTCACATCAGCAACCTTCTTATGCAGGGATGGAAAACGATAACTCGTAGGCAGTATCAAGTCAGCCAAGATTAGGAAATACAGTACACCAACGCTAAGTGGAGAGAGAACAGACATTGTGTCTTCCGGCCCTTTTTCAACGTCGTTTTACTATCGCATCGACTAAAATTTCCAGCGACCCGAAGCTAAAATCCCTGCATTGTTTTGCGTCTTTTTACCATGCCGTTCATCATTCGTTTCGGTAACCAACACATAAGGTTTTATTTCGAAATAGTTTTTATTTTGTGGCAAAACTTACCCAAAATCAGCTCCTAGAAGCTCTCTTAAAAGCGAAGAAGTTAATACGAATGCAGTGTTTCTACAAACAGTAGACTATAAAGTTTCTTGCCGCTGATGTTCGAGACTAAAATATTTAGTCTTCCTCAAAACAGTTGCTGTGTAAAAGGAATACAAATTGAAAGGGAAAATTCAAACCAGGCATGCTAACTTTGGACACATTGCATCAAGCAAGAATTGCAAAAATAATCAGCAGATCTGGTAAAAGTTAGAAACAACAGCAAACTGTGTTCGAGAACACTTCATCTTTACAACGAAATGCAACAAAACTACTATATGTAAAAACAACGCGACGAAGGCATCCTTCCAGTTTGTCTGTCCTAAGTACTGATTATATATATAACAAAAGAAACTATGCGATACTTTAAGGCGGTTAATTTCTGTATGTAGTCCTTGCACAAAGATTTTGCCCGCGCTTGTCTTCACCACAGAGTTGACAACGCGACAAGCATTCTTAGATGAGAGGCATGCTCATGCTGCAACTATAGATAGTTTTGCCTTGCCCCTAAAACTCTACTTGTTGCTTTTGGTGTTGTGATTGATACTTACAAGAGGGCTTTTACGATTTTTGTAACCTAGTTACTTCGCTTGATGTATGGGCCGAGCGGCGACCAAAGTGACCGACCGTGGGTTATACAACAGCCAGACTCGCGTCTCAAGACAAGAAAGCACAAGGCGATCAATCACAATTTGCGGCTTGACCTGGTCGTTCAGAAGGTGTTCGAAAGCAGTCTCCACACGCTTTTTCTTCCTCAGACCCAGCGACAATTGGCCACGCCTTCGCCAGTTGTTTGCTATACTATCGCAATAAATCTAAATGATATTCTCTTGCATCAAAAATGCCGAATATAACACACTCTGCAAAAGAAGGCAATTTCCCTGAAGTCTTAGCGTATCGAACATACCCAGTGTTGCTCGAAAAGATAACACTTTTCAGCAGCTCCGGCCAGGTGCAGGAAATTCTTGCACCAGTTTCAGCTTCGGGCAACACACTGATCGATGGTTGAATTGCGGCCAACATCAGGTCTTCGCTGAAAAATATGCGCGGACGCTTCACGTGTGTTAACAGAAGATACACAGAGGATACGGTCATTAGCTTTTGGAACCGAACTGTTCGGGCCAGGCTCGCACTTGAGGAAAACAACGCTGTGAACCTTTGCTTCCCAACTGATAACAACGACCGGAGAAACGCTGAACGTGTTTCCATCCGCTTCCGTCGTTCCGGATCTTTTGTGAGGATTTACTCATAGCCGGCTTTGAAACGAAAATAAATGAAAATTGTTGAAAGGATTTGTGGAAGCATCTGAGTGTGAAGTTTATCCACGGAACGGGTTTTTGCTCCCGTTTACCTCGCGATCGGCAGCACGGAAATAAACGGCTCAACATTTCGAAGACTTGCACATGTGGTGACGTTCTGGTCACGTGATGCGAACATTCGCTGAAAAATACATTTGTCGCGTTCTTCCCAGAACGAACGTGTTGACGAAAGGTCAACGATTATGTTTCCGTTTCTTTAGTTTTTCGTATTTTCGAACGAGCCAAGCTGTTTTGTGACCGGAAGAAAAACACGCGGTCATCTGCGTAAAGTAGCAATCATTGTTTCATCCCATGCTAATTGTTGCAAACAATGATGTCTGTCATCGATGTGGATCAGGCAAGCACAGCTTGTGCGTAAATTCTTGCAATGAACTTTTTTACTTGCGGTGTCTTGTTCAAGCAAGTAAACAGTTGATGGAAAACGCAAGCCACTAAACGCGATAAATAACGAAGCAACCTTGATGCTATCAAGGGATCTGCGATAGCAAAAAATTGGACTTTGAGTTGCTGGGAAGCACAGCGTTGACGACTCGTCCTTGTACTAATGGCACCGACTACAAAGCACCAACCTGACGTGACAGCCAACCTGCATGTTTCGAGTGACTGTACACCTGACCACACTTTGAGATGTTACCGATCGGTCTAATAAAAACATTTGATCGGGTGGGTAACTGTCACTGAGAAATAATGCGGCCATTTTTGTTCCCTGTAACGCGTATGCAATGGCTGTCATTTCGTTCGCATGCTTAACCATTTTCCGGTTGTCAGCTGGCCTTTAACGACCCAAACGCTTCTACCACAAAATCTTATCTAACATCTCCCAAGAAACGCGAAATTCTCCTTTATTGAAAAAACGACCTGAGCGACATGTGCGGCCAGCTTGGGTTGCTGTTTCTCCGCAGTTGCAGGAAAATGGCAGGTGTTGAGGAGCATGCACTGCGCTTATTACAAAAACAGGCCGGTCGGCGACAACCAAGTAGGTTTTAATGGCGACCCTCCGAAAACATCGTAAGCCCTTTCATTCAAGGAAATGACCCGTGAAATTGCGATATCTGCTCGCTGTATACAAAACATCACGTTGCACAGGTGTGAGAAACGACGTGATTGACACAAATAAATGGAGGCGGTCGCCACTGCCATGACACCGAGTATGCTGTGATCCAACACGCATCGAGTTCCTGCCAATCCTGCCCAGACAGCGTCACACCGGCATACGCTTGCTTGGAATCTTTTACACGTCAAACATTTTGTGTCTGCACGTCCTCACCAGCATGTTGGAAGAGACTGCTGGATTTCGAACTTGTTTTTTCCGTCACGGCACTTTCGAAGGTCACTGTCACGAGAGAAACAAAACAACGATCAACTCCACTTTGTTAGAGCAGCGCTTTTTAAACATTTGTGAGTCACGGACCCTTAGTACATCCTACTAAAGTTACGGACCCTCAAGAACAAACGTTGCAATAAATATTTGAAATTAGGTCTTAATCATTGTAAAAGTAATAGAAATGTCTACAAAACCTAGTAACCCTTTCGAAATGTCAGTGTAAAGCCTATTAAATCATATTCATGGACCCCTTAGCTGTTCACGGACCTTAGGTTAAGAGTCCGTTTGTTGGAGGCTTAATTGCAGACAGAGCCTTTTTGCAGAGCGTCATTTTTTCCAAGCGTCAACTTCTTTTAATGAAGTTTTTGTACGATATGTTTTAAAAACCTATCACAAGGAATAGTTACGTTAAAAAGCATGCGATTTGTTATTTCTTTAGCAGCACCCTTTGCCGGTTAAGACATTCCTGGCGTTGCGCGATATGCCACGACTCCCAAGACCACCGTATAGTACAACATTTTGCTTTGTTGATTTTACTGCGTAACACTCGTTGCTTGAACGAAAAGACGCAAGCGCTCTAGTTTCGCGCCAATTATTTAGGCTACGCAAGTAGAAATGGCAAATCTTGCGAGGTATATTTTTCGCTTCGTGTTGTCATCTGCCACAAGAAAGACAGAAAAAGCTTAGAGGGATGCGAATCAAGCATGTGTCTACTCCCACTGTGTCAAATGCACCAAATGCTCGAAGCAGAAATGTCTTCATTTTACTCCACACCTTTCATCACGGCATTCATTTCTTTAGAAGAATGTTGCCATACAAAGTACAGCAACACACCATTTGGATGTCATCGGTTCGGTTTGGTTCAACTTGCGTTCTTTAGTCCGCGCGGACTGCAGCATGTAAGGCAGTGGCCTGGAACGGGTTCGTGCGATTGAATGAGATCTTGACATCCAGCCAACAGTGTTCGAAAAGAAAGGCTGTTACGCCCAAATTACAGCATCAATGAAACATCTGCGCTATATGCAATCAATGTTCTTCTTATCAAGCGTCGAAAAGGCTTCGTTGAGAAAAGCTCCGGTTGCCTTTTTTGTAAGCAAGAACGCTTTTCATGGCAATAATAGGAAGCAATACAAGAAATGCCCTCCGACAAGTCAAAAGCTGTTGCGGACAAGGACCCGGTAACCGACGTGCAACGCTTTATTCCGGTAAGGCTCACTCACACCGTTTGACGCGACTCGGATTGCACCCAAACCTGTTCGAGTTTTTTCGAAGTTACAAAAGTTCTTGCGCAGGCAACACCCGAAAAGGTGATGGTCGTCGGAAGGATTTTTTCCTGTGGGGAGCGATAGTGGATTTTTCCAGGGGTGGCCAAGGATTTTTCCAGGGGGGGCTAAAAATGATGAAATTTCATTTAACCCTCTCGAAACTAAAACAACAACATATTTTGCTAAATACATAAAAGGAAAATGTCAAATTCAAAATCTCGGGGGCAAAGGCCCTCCCCTGCCCCCTCCCGACACCTATGTCCACAAATGATGCTCAACACAACTTGCATGACGTTTGTGGAAAGTGTTTCGCAGCTAACTCCGGAACAGTAAAAACTAATCACTTCAAAGTAACCTGGATCTTCAACTGCAAGTGAGGTGGTGAGTGGGAAAGATTGTTACGGTCAGTTTTTGCAAGATGCTTCGTTGAGCTGGAAAAACACTGCTTAGTGCAATTTGCCTGCAAGTGTACATACTGGCGAGTTGTGAAGAAGTTACAATTGGTTAGGTTCGAGTGGTTTATAGGTCAAACAACCATGATTTTTTGTATATTGCGTCATCTTCCTGGCTGATTTGTCATTCGCCGGCATCAGCTGACGATATCACTACGTCTGAAGCATTGATTCGTGACCACACTTGTCTTCACGTAAAGGTATCCGGCTCATGTTTGCTTTTCGACCAAATGCGAGGTTATTTTGAGAACATTCGACAGTTTTATTCAGGTTCTTTTGTTTATTTTTTTTGACTTTACACGCTGATAGACAGCTCTCAGTTTGATAAAAACATTGCAAATGAGAAAAACATTGCAAAAAACAAGTCTGATTAGTGCCCTCCATGACTGTAAGCCGTTATGTATTCATGTCAATGCCATAACAGCCATCTTTCAATACATTTTAATCGTAGATGGTGCATACTACATACAAACAAACTTTTTGTTGATGTTTGTGTTTAAAATGGGCTTTTAGGTGATGCAGAAGCCTAAAATCTCGGTTAAAAAGTTGAAAACATACGCTTTTTCCACTTTCGGTCTCATTAAGCATAAATCCAGTAACAATCAAGCGCTTGTGCAAAAAAGCGACGTTACGCCGTACCGCTCACCGCACAGTCACAATGCCGAGACACGCAGTCATGTGGCTTTGCACGGCCCTGCTCGGAAGTTCCAATGCTTTGCTGAGCCAACGTCAGGAGTCAGTGACTGATGACAAAAATTCCGCGAAGTTTTCGTCCGAATCCGGCAATGAATTAACAACGTTTTCCGGCTAAAAATACGTACGGACGCTTGGCGGGAAGCAGCGTGTTGATGGAACGCAGTCAGAAAAGGAATAAAGGGAAGGTGATGCTCGTCGGGGAACAGGGGCACAAGAACGTGCGGATAGCCAGCTTTTTTTAAATAATGACTGATAGCTTGAGCATCAATGCCATAATGATTAATAAACGAAAGCAAGACTTGCGCTGCTGTTACTGGCGGCAAGGAAACATGATGTCCCTCACGTGCTTGCGAAATTTCATCAAGTCATTTGCGTCATGCTGGGACAGCCTGTCGGGACCTTATTTGTGCATCGTGAGCAAAAAAACGTCTACTCTAATCTAGAAGCTATAAGTCACCTGGGCTCGCGTGAGCCAAGCGCAATTTCAGGTGGATGATTGGCGTGGGCAAAAGTTGCTGTGCAGCCACTCAGACTGTAGTTGTATGAAAATACATGACTAACAATTTTCCGCAGCGCAGCCCCTGCCAAAATACGCGTTAGACAAATCAAAGGCCAAACGAGAGAGGCCAACTGTCTCGTGACCAGCCGAAAAAAGTCATGGGTAATTTTCTTCAAGCTGTCGCTTGCCATAAGATACCATCGCAACAATCGCCTTATCTGTTCTACGCCTTCAATAATGAACGAACCTTCTTGACTCCAGGCATTCGCCGTTGATTGACGGACTTTGGATGCATCCGCGCGCCTTTGTTTGTTGATTGTGTTCCGAAAATAAACGCTCGCCGTGACTTTCTCATTTGAAAAACGTAGATTAGTCTTTGACCGCCCTTTCCCTCTAACGAAGCTCTCTCCGACGATTTTATGCAACTGCGGCCTGACCGTAATTGTTGGAGTCTGACAGACACAAGGCACGTGCAAGCTCGTTGTTTGAGTACGCGAGAGAAGAATGATTGACGAAATCAAACCGTTTCTGTTAAAAATGAGCGAGAGGAGTGACTGATCGTATCTTCGTTTCAAAATGTTATGGTTGCGCCACGATAAAAATTAGCCGTCTTTAAACCGGGACGCACGCTTGGATTTCGTTTCATGGTTAATATTATTATTTTTCGGATCAAACGATGAAGTCAAGTTCCACGGATCGAACTTTTTTGCCGCGCGTTAAGCAGACGAAGCACTGTTCGGATTAAACGATTTTC
>JGI24022J15233_10003542_pt1 | contig 15542 bp, 13 predicted proteins | sample Ectturendosymbi2_FD_15233 | JGI IMG/M metagenome (IMG submission 15233)
CCTCCCCCCCGTGGCGACGAGACTGCACTGGAGTACAAGCAACGCCAAACTTAACCCTAAAGTGAAGCTCGTAGATATTATGTTCTTCTGCCACATGGTATCTAGGACGTACATAGGCGTAGGCGTTGGAGTCAGGGGAGCTGCAGACCTCCCAACTATTTTACTTTCGAGAATGAATAAGTTCAAACATGAAAAAAGCTTTTGCATTGAAATTGCCATCTTTTCCAAACAAGTTTTTGTCAATTTACCTGTCTTCTGGTATTATTTTGATAGAAATTCTATCAGATATGTCTTTTTGCTATTTATCTCTTTTTGTAAAACGCGCTTTTATCCAACACAAAAATGCTAGTTTCTCTCACCTACTGCACGCAGCAACAACGAAAATTGCAATGCATGACCACATATACAGCAGTGGTTCCCAAAGTGGGCGGTTCCGCCCCTGGGGGCGGTGAAGCAGAAATGGGCGGTTGGGGACGATAGGAGACCCAGTTAATAATTACATTTCTGTTGTCTTGCTAACTTTGAGTGACCAAGTGTCATAAAAACAGTATGATCAACAAACATGTATGCATGTAATTTGTAAACAAAAACTTTTTTCAACGATTTCCGCAATGCAACAAAAAGTTCTTCAATACATCATAACCCTCAGTATGCAAACAGCCTCTTGATATAAAGCACTTTAGTCAAAAATAGCAATGCAACTATCAAAGGCGTTTTACCAGGCTTTTTAGATTTGAGGAACTACAATGAAAAATGGTGATCAAATCGCAAAACCGTTAAAAACAGCGCCATTTTTATGNTCGGAAGGCTGTAGTAATGTCGGGTAAGGTTCGGCGGTAAGGGATGATCCCAAATGCTGATGCACAGCAAATTTTGAAAGGTCCAACACGCAGTGGCGCTAGATATCCATCGCTTGTACAATTGGCTTCACCCAACGGCCATTTGTGGCAGTTTTGCGAATTCCTCTTAACATGATCATCTTCAAGAGTTTGCATATATTGTAAATTGCAGCAAATAACATGACGTAAGACACACTGCAAATTTTTCATGTAGGCACAGCAGATTTTTGCTAAGATGACATATTTTACGTTTATAGTGACTCCTAACCTCTCACATATTTCTGACGACTAGAAAATGTTTTTCCCTTAGCAACAAAAGGCAAGTACCAGCACTGAGTAGTACTTGATTAGCACTCCACAAAAACTTCAAATTAGCGTTTTACAGAAGTTTTTTACATCTGCGTTTCTTCAAACCACTACTTTGTGTATGTGCAGGTACGACTTTGCGTGTGAATGTGNGCGCAACCGTGAATGTGTGTGCACGTTTGTGCGCATGGCTGATTGCGTGCGTGTGTGTGTGTGTGTGTGTGTGTGTGTGTGCATGTTGCGTAGGTTCATGACAAATCAAACGCCACTTGGTGGGATAAGGATACCCGCCAAAAAAGTGAACTGAACATTTGAAAAAAGGCAAATTTTACGCAACATTTTGCCAAATTCAGTTCTGTAGCATGCTGGTAGCCTGAGTTGATGCTTAAATGGCAGGTGTATTCAGACTAAGTTCTTCGTGACTGTTTGTCAAGTACTCTGTATCTGTTTGTGAAGGTTCACTCAGTCACCTTTTGTTTAGCTTTGTGGTCTTGACTCACGAGCAGTGAAACTAATCCCTCTTTCGGGGCAGAGGGCTATTAAAGAGAGTAACCATGCGGTCAAAGCGCAAATACACTTACTATTCTACGATTCAATGCAACGCTACAGGAAACCATCGGAATGGCAATATTTCCATCTTTTGAAACATACGCTCCGGCAATCAAACGTCACCACTTTTTTTACACCCGCTTTTCTTCTCGGGAGGGTTGCTTGGACTGAAACCTTAGGATGTATAANAATACCTTCCGTTTTTCAGCAACCTGCGACATTTATGCTGGCTCCACTCCAAGACTGAAACAAGCCAGGTCGGGGATGTAATCGCGTCATCTGATCTTCGGTCCATCTCCGGGTTGCCTTCCCGTGAGTGCAGCCAACAGGACTCGCCTTACCTATAGTTCTTGCGGCATTGTGGCCACGTGCCTTAACCATCACAACTTGGATCCCTTATCGGCGAAGCAGCCCGAGCTTTACGAATTTCACAGCAGCGCACTTTGCCGCAAAGCGTCACGCCGTGAACTTTTTGTAAAAATCCTAAGTCTGCCGTCTGTACTTAGACAGCATTCTTTCAGTCATTACCCGTGATTAATGACCATAGCTGAAGAATGAAGAGGCCGATTTAAAAACGGAAAGCTTTGCATTGTTTGAAAGCTTCCGTTTTGTGACAACAGAAGGATAAAGCAAGTTTACCTTACCAATCTGTGTATTAATCTCCTGGTTCTGTTTTCTGTCACTCGTGAATACCGTCCCAAGTACGTACTTGAACTTCTCCGCCTACTGTGTATTGCTGCTTGCTTGCAGCGTACAATGACTTGGGTTTCGGAAGAGCCATAATACCTCGGTATTCTTAGTGCTAATTTTCATTCCAGCTTTGTTGCACGCAACTGAAATTATCAAGTGGATATTGAAGGCGCTGTTCAGAAGAAGATTCATGTAGTACGACTTAAAGAAGGACTAAAAGTAAACGATTGAACCTGCAGTCTACGATAGTGACACCCTCGACAACTCGGCCCTGACGATCTATGCCATTCATACAGACTACAGGAAGAGGAGTGGTGACAGCACACACACATCTGCAAGATCAACACCCATGATGAACGGCTGTGATCTAACGTCGCTGATATGGACACACACTTGTGCGCAGAAACACATTTGACGACAAAAGGCTAGAGGCGTCAACGTCGCACTCCCGCAAAACTTCCCAAAGATTTTCTCGAACGTTGTGGTCATAAGACATAAGCTTTTCCAGGGTCGACAGAACTAGTGTAGAAATCTTTGGCATACCCTCAATTTTTCTCAAAAATTTGCTGGCGAGTGGAAATGTGAACTGTAGTAATACAGCCAGGACGAAAACCACACTAGGTATCCTCCAGCTTGGGTATATTTCGCGGCATCTTTTTGTCAAGGCACTTGGCATCTACTTTTCAAGGAAAGCTAAGAAGAGAAATTTTCGGGTAGTTAGCGCATAATCTCCAGTCTCGTTTTTTGTGTGTGGCGATGGTAATTCCAGATTGCCAGACCTTCGGCGCTTTGCCAAAAGTCCAGGCCACTTGACACACACCAGTTAGCTAAAGAATTCCTTCTCAGTTCAAAGCTTTAGGCGTTTCAGATCGGATTTCATCAAAATCTTTGAGCCTTCCAACCCTCCATGTTCAAAAACGCAAGAAAATTCGGTTTTGGTGATTGCAATGTCACCCAAATGCACACCCTGTGTGTCTGATGGCACGAGAGTAACTGGGTTAAAAATATCTTCGGCATACTTTCCATGTGCAAAGGATGTCCCCCTCATTGCGAGAATACAGCACAGTTTTGGTCTTTGAGGTATCTAGCAGTTTTAAATCTTCTGCCATGAGAAACTGGATGGTTTGCCAGAACGCTTTGTCGGCTTGTCAGCATTTGGAATCTGTCAGAAATTCTCTTAGGATTGCGTTTTTAATTTTTTACCACGAAGGCTGCGGACTCTTATGCCTCAGCGTACCGCGAATGCAAAGAAGGTTCCGCTTTGTTCCAAAGCCAAGACTTGTAGGCTTCTTGTTTGGTTCGAAGTCTATTTCACTTCCTGATTCGCCAAGAGCTTTTTCCCCATTTGCCACCACAGTAAGTCGTTTTTGTCCGCTTGCCCAAGCAGGCAATAGTTGAGCTGCTGTGAGCAGCCACCACTCCTCTTCTACGCCCGGTGTGCATTCTGGGAGCTCTCGGAACAAGGAAGATATACTGTCTGCAAGTCTTTCTTATATCTTTGTCCACCAAGGCCTTACGCTTTATTCGGTAGGACCTCCTTCTTGTAGTCCTGAACGTCTGTGTAAACCCTGTTGGTTTTTTCAAGCGTAAGTTGCAGATCACCAGTCGACGCCTCTTTTTACACCTTGCCTTCCGTTGGCGTTTATGTCAGCGTCACCACATCGGCGGATCACACCTTTCCATATTGCAGCGTCGACTCCGACTGTTCATTGAAGTGCCTCCAAAGCATCGTAACTTCATTAGCTTTAACTTTCACAAGAGACCACTAGTTTCCTCCACGAATTCAGGGTAAAGTGCGCTTGTGTTTGGGCCGTATAGCTGTATCAAACACACAGAGCCGTCTGCCAACTTTAACCTCAATAAGCATACCCTTCTCCAAGGGCATTCGTGAACAAAGCCGGGGCTTGCGAGTATCTACGTCTCAGCCTGGGCCAGATTGCGGCTCAACGGAGTAGAAGAGTTTGCACCCATTGCCCAGCTCCCCAGAGTTAGAGCCCTGACGCTTAGTCGAAGAGTGCCAACAGCATCCAAAAAATACTGTTTGACTTTTTCAACTAGTTCGTGCTCTTTCCCTGTGAGTGAACTATTCCCATTATGGCAATATTGCCGTAAATCTGGACTATGCTCATTCTCCTCTACGGATGCGTAGCGGGTGTAAAGTGAAGCCTCCATTTCCGGATGGCTGATAGCGTGTGCAAATGAGCCCCTCTGCCACAGCCCGAACGCGGTTCTTGGTCACGTGCGCGACGACCGATGCTTGATGGTTTTGATCGTTTTTGCGTATTTCGTGGTAGTAATTCGCCAAACTGTTACGTTAGCCAATCCGGTCGTGTGCCATTTGTGCAAAATTTGGGAAAACAAGCGTTAGCACAGAAAGGCGTTGCTGTGGGTGCATTTGTGTAGAAGAGACCTTGCATTGAATCTACTGCGTGAGAATGCAAGCAGTCATTACAACGGAGAGGGGAAGACTGTGTGTTGCAATATTGCTTTTCTTTTCCTGACGGGAAAGAGCGAACAACCTTTTGGTCACCTTTACTTCATAACCTCCGGTCCAGGACAAAGGACAATTACTTAAAGGAGGCATGATAGAAAAAAGGTTAATAACCACTGGCTCATAACCTCCGGCTCGTTGAAAAATTCGACGTACAAACTTACAAAAAGCAGCAAAAGGTCCTTGTGCAGTATTATCAAGTGGTCTATCCGCGTTACTGCTGGACTGCAGTCTCAGTTGAGAGGGTGTTATCGACCTTAAATAGTTAAACAAGCTTTCCTAGACAACAGTCACCGCCATTCAGCACCGTACACTATCCCACATTTTTGCCAAAAAGTGTGCCTTTCGTAATTCACAACTTTCAACAGGAAGATGCAGTCAAACTACACTCATGTCCTACTGAAATCCCATAGCAGCTGGAAACAAACTGTAAAACAAAAATAGGCCGTGATAGCCATGACAACGGCTTCAGTTGTAATCTAACGCGCCAACTACATCAAAGCAACAGAATAGCACAGGACGGGTTGTTTGCACCTCTACCGTGCTAAGCACACGAACCGGGAGTTATTCAGCCCAAGTAAATGCCTCAGAATACAACCTTGCGCCTGGCAATCACCGCTGCAAGTTTTCAGCACAAGCAACTGCTGTGACCATTGCCCGCCTCGAGCGGCAACTATAAAACAGCGAACGCAACGCACCTGCTTGATCTGGTGATACTTTCCAACCAGTACGTACGGCACGGTCAGCATAATTGCGAAGGTGATGCCGATGCACCAGCTGAGGCCAAGCACTACGTTAGTGGTGGTGAAAAAGAACATTATGATCGTCGTGCCGACCATGACGAGGAACGAGAGGGAGTACAAAGTGCGAATGCGAATCCTGGTCAGGACGCGGAATTGCTCCATGGCCGCTGCACAAATAAAACGGTGTGTTAAAATATAACAATGGTTTACAACATTGCACTGTTGAACTTGCGAACTTGCGATATAAGCGTGGAAGAAAATATTTTTTTCTTCTGAGACACAGCAGCTCAGAGAAGCAAAATAAAAAAAAACACTAACTTAAAAGAAACATTGGGCCACATTGAAAATTGGCATGAACCTTGACAAAACCTCAGCATTAGTAAGCTTGGAAAACGTCCACTCGTCGTGTCTCAACGGTTTGAAGTTTGAAAAACAGATTACGGGCAACGATCCCTCAAAAGCAATGACTTCGCTTCATGCCTTACTAAAAGGATACAAAAATTGGATGATTTTACGCTAGATTCAGAAAATCTGCAAGCAACATGACAAAAATCTACGAGGTACAGTGTGTACAGTATTACGGAAATTGTCATTGTGACTCACTTTAAGCGCAATAACGTATTGGGTATAAACACCTTGGAACAAAAACAGTCGTCAGGACACGTTTTTTCCTATNTTTCAGAGACTAAGAACGGAACTGCTGTCAGTATNAAAGCTATTTCCAATACATCCACATCCTCTTATCTCAAAATCAAACCCTTAAATTGCGACCTTCTTGCGCTGACTTGTTATTTATTTCGAACATTTTTTCTTCCCAAGCTCAAAACAATCGAAACTCCATTTAAATCATATCAACAGAGATAAAATGCTGAAAGTTGTGCGACAAGAGCGGTTTAATACGAGTTAAAAGTTTGAAAAACAACAAATCAATCTTTGATATTTCCAGCGGAGTTCAAAGAAATCATGCTGCTGTATCACTGCCTCAGTAAAAACACAAAGTGGCGCAATGGCGACGAAGAAACTAGATATTAATCCTTCATGTCAATGGTTGGAAAAATACCATTCCTTGGTAATTATATGTATACACATATTACAGACAGGCTGCCTAACCGCAGCTACGAATTGAAACCGTGTTCTCCGTTAACAATCCTGATCAACGTGACGTTCACTCACCCGAGAAAATGACCATTGCAAGAGAGTAAACTGTCAAACCCCAGCAACCCATCTTCACGCCGGCATTGTACGCAGTGAGCTCGGTCGAATTCGATGCAGCCTGGCGACACAGGTAGTGTGAGGTAACCAAGTGCTTAGAAAGGCAGACTGTCGAAAGCACGCAGCGCACATAATTTTCCGATTTTTGATTTATGTGCTCAGGCTCTGTCTCCGCAGCAAGGTCAGCTTTTTGTCAGGTATCGAAGATGGAAATACAGGTCATAACAAACCTTATTCACTGTGTTAATGTCACCAAGGAAGTGTTTCCAATAAAAACAATAGATTACCAGCTGTCTTTGCGAACCAACGAAACAAGTTACAAAAACACAATGATCACGTCTTTGATTTCCACAGCCACGCACCAGCCGGAAATCGAAAAATAAACGAAATTGGTGATTTTCTCTTTTGTATGAATATGTGGGTGTGTAGGCGTTGAAACATAAACCACTGCAGACCATCAAATTGGGCAATTTATGATCACATTACCTGCGCTTACCCTTCATCGAATCCTGCATGGCTGCACAACGCGCATCACAACGTGCCAATCTTAAGTTATGCCATTGATGTATGCGTGTGGTTCACTATAGCGTGACTCACCCTTGGGTTGAGTGCAACAACTTATATGAAATCACGTTCGCCTCGTTGGATGCAACTGTTGCTGTCTCTTCAACACATGACTGATTTGCGGAAACGCGTCACACTCAACAGACACCGCAATGTGCTGCAAGTTACTGCGCCAGTTGTGCTGTATGTCGACGCTTATAAAAAAAAAAAAAACGGTTGCTTGGCAGGTCCAGTCTTCGCAAAAGATGCTGCACCACTGATAAAAATGCAATGCTCTGAAGGTGAAGCATCAGTTTGATTTTTTATTGTTTTTGTTACCGCACCATAGGCACCTGGTTGCAATTGATATTTTGCTCTTTTTTCAAACTCACAAGTAACTTTTAATGTTTTTCCAGTTGTGTCGCTCCCAGTTCATTTTCCCATAAGTCTGCGCTTTTAAACGTAAGTTTAGATGCAATTTTTTTCAACTTTTAAAATGTAAAAATCACTTGTGGATCTGTTTGTAGAAGCACAGCTAACGATATCACAGCAACGCACCGTTCTATTTCAGCGATCATGAAAGTTTATGACTTATCCAAACATGTCAAAGCATACAGTATTGGAATTCGTTGTATGGCCAAAACCGTTGCTTTAGCCAATGAGCCTTACACTACACCAAGTATAAATAGTAAGCTCACTTGAGGATCTCCATTGTACACAACTCTTCCCATCAAATCTGTATACCACAAAAGGATAGTTTCCATACCAACGAAGCCGAAAAGTTGCGCGATGCAAAGCCACCGCAGTTGCAAAGGCATGGTCAACACGGACAACCAAAGTTGTCGTAGCGAGACCGGGTTCTCTGCAAGAAACAAAGCGTAACTCGATCCAACTCCACACGACATATCGTTTGCACAGTAAATAGTAAATACAGAAGCAAAGAAAGGTTCATTACCATCAAACTAGTTTTTCACACTCGTCATTTGCTCCAGAGATGTTCTCGGGGCCAGAGGCTCTGAGAAATCTATAAATATCTCTCACATTTTAGCTACGTATTATAGGCGAGCTGGCTCCACACCAAAGCGTGACAAATCGTTGGTGAACAATTATAGTTCCTGGTCTCTTGCTCAAAAGCATTTGGCAAGAAGTTCGGTAACAGCGAAATACCAGTAAACGCCATCCGCTCTTTTAACTTCGGTTTCAGAATTTCACCTTATTTTGCCATTGCGAAGTTTTACAAAATTAACATATCCGCAACGGATTACATTGTTTTTTATGCCCGCATGGTGCGTTGAAAAGCATCTTGCAAGCCGTTCAGGCCAGGGTTGCGGAGTCGTAAGGTGTCAGAGGTTTATGGGTGGATCCGAAGTCGGATTCCTAACAAGACTGGGAGTCGGAGTCGGCTTTTTTGTCCGACTCCGGATCTCCGGTTGGATCATTTTTTAGATCACACTTCTATTGGGAATTTCTGTTGAAATGGTACAATTTCTTTTAAAAATTTTGTTGAAACAGAGATTTCTTGTTGTGTACCACGATTTCCATTGATTTTAACAGCCAAATTTCATTCCCTTTATGTTAAGGAGTCGGGAGTCGAAGTCGGAAATTTTGGAAAAGTCGGAATCGGAACTTTTGTGAAGTCGGATATTTTACCTCCGACTCCGGAACCCTGGTTCAGACACCAAAAACTAACCTTCCCGGCGTGTATCTTCGTGATTTTGTCGTTTTAACTTTTTCTTGTGTTTCTTTTTTCGCTTTTCCCCTATTTCTTTCTTCTCGTCGACATCGGCTTCACCATACACGCAGTTTTCAAGTTCACGGACAACTGTTAAGTTCTTTTCAGCGCGTTTAGTTTCGTGATCGTCAATGGCAACGGCACTGTTTCCGAGTTGATTTCTGTTGCGATCCACGGCCCCCTCAGGACTCTCAAACGGATCCACGGTTGCATCAGTGCCTTCAAGCGGATCCAAGGTGTCAACAGGCGCCAGGACGGAGGCGACAAGAAGACTCTCGCCATTAGCAGTCCTCCGGGCAAATTCTTTACCGCGAATAAAGTTTAGCAAGTTCGAGCCCTTAGCTGCGCTGCTAGAAGAAAGTACGGGAAGTGAAGTAGACATGTCTTCGCCTATATTCAAAAACAAGATGAAAGTTTAGTTCAAGCAGAACGCACAAGAATCAGATCAGAACATCATCAACGTTACTGTTTAAATATTGCGCGCTGCGCAACGAACAATGACGCAATCAGTGAAGTGTAAGGAGGCAATGCTGCCATGCTTTCATCAACCACAGATGCTACGCGTTCGATTCCACACACTCCAAACTATTTTGGCGTCATCTGAAAACGAATATGGAATTACCGTGTGTTGTAACCAAGCGACCAAAATATGTCAGCATTTCTAATAAAAAACAAAATTGCTTTAGGCTATTTTTTCTCCATGCAAATCACGCATCGAAAAAAGAAGAATGCACTCACGAAGTTCATTTAGAAAGCGCAGGCAGAAGAAAATAGATTTCTACACCACTATTGGAAATACTGCGTCAAGCCAACGGTATTCAACGACCTGCGCTTCCATCGACTTTCTAAGAATTTATTCCTGACGTTTTCAAACCTTATTTTGTTATTTTTTTAACTCTTTTACAAAAGCGTGGAGTCTTTCGTGATGATCAGACCACATGTGAAGAGAAGCAACTTTCTGATGTTTGTGTTACAGTTCTTAATGTCCTATTTTCTTTCTTCTTGGGTGGGTTTAATCTCCTCTACGCCAAAACAAAATTATTTAGTCGACATTTGCACAGTAGTAAACCACGTGGCTATTCATGACACGCATACTCCAGGTTCCTCAGNTATTGATTGCAACATGGATAAGCAGAATGATGAAAACAGAGTCTTTACTGAATATTTTCAATTCTNTCNTTTATTTTCAATCCTGTAACTTCAGGCAATTTTCTTCTATTTGAGTAATGCAAAATCTCAGCATTACAGATCTTCAACTTTGATGCAACTGCTTTATTGGAGTACGCGGAAAACAATCTGCATCGTAGCAGCTCATACACTAGACCAGTGGTTCTTAACCGGGGGGCACACCTCCTCAGGGGGCGTCAATAAATTTCCAGGGGGAGCGACCCCTTGCGCGCTGTGCAACATTGAAAGTTTTGTCCATAACTTTACCAATCAATGCATTTGCTTATAAAACTTATTTAACATCAGGAGAGCTTGAAACAAAGAACAATTACTCAAGGGAGGTGTGACAGAACAAAAGGTTAAGAACCACTGCAGTAGACAGTGTATAGAACGCGGTTGTTTTTGTTATTCGTTTCGTCTTCTTCGTGTCAATTTCTTTTAAATGGTTTGATATCCTGCAGTTATGGCAATGCACCACTGGGAATATAAGGCAAGTCAAGTCAGTTCCGATGAATAAAAAAGAACGAGTGCAAGTGTTGGTATGTATCAGCTCCACAGACACATTTACATCTTTATTTCCTGCGAAAGGTATCGTGAGTTACAGGCAAATCATTTCCAGCGGTCGCTACGTTCTTTTACAAGGAACTTGTTCACTCGCTAGCCGAGCACTTTTAAATACCGATAAATAAACTAATGCAAATTATAATTATTTCAAAATACCCAAAATGCATCGCGGGCCGCATAGAACGCCCTCGTGGGCCGCGTGTTTGTGACCCCTGGTATAAAACTTCACGAACTGGGTCTAAAGCACCCTTTCAATCTTCCCACTATCTCGCTATGGCATCGTTACGTCATAATGCAACCGCTCACAACGTTTTGCAGATTGTGAAGCTTTTTATCACGTGAAGCAAACTGGCAAGATGCACCGGAGTACTTTGTTACGTCAAAAAGAAGGAGAAATTGGTCGTGATAAGAAGCCATTGCTGAAAATCATTTATACAAAGAGACCGTGCGACGCGTTAACTGACGCAACAGCTCGAAGAAAAAGCGTGCTTCCGGTGTAATTTTCCGTCCACTGACTCCGCAGCCAACAAAGGGTAAACAACCTCGTCGGATCCGGCAACGAGCCGGAAACGTACAAATATCCTCAGGTCAAACCACACACGTATTATTTATCAAAAAGGAGAGCTGATCACAACTGCACTGTCAGTTGGTAACTGACAGGCCCTTGCTCATTACACGGCCAGTTCACTGTTTCGGTAAATGAACAGGCGGATTGACCTGACACAGCAGCAACGCGCGTATTGGCCTGCAGCTGTTGTACTCTCAGTTTCAACTCACGTTCGTCCGACAAAGAACTCGGTAAGTTCGACTCTTCTTCGTCCGCTGATTCAGCGCTGTCGATCGACGATGACGAGTCAGCACTTGAATCGCAGCAGTCATTCAAGCCGCCAGGGCAGGACGTGGAAACGTACAAGCCTTTGCTGAAGGAGATGTGGGGCAAGATTGTTAGATGGCGTCCGTGGTCCTGAAATCCTTCAGCTTGGAAGTGTTTGATAAAAAAAAACACGTGAACAAGAAGCAGGACATAAATTACTTTTGAAACCGAACCTGGGACAAACTGTTTGCTATTTAAGAACCGCCTGGTAATGCAAGCATTCAACCACCTACTTTGTGGAGCTCACCCCGTAAGTTTGCTAAGATTTTTATCTTCCAGAGCGCTTCGTTATCAATACAATACATTTGAAGGATGCGCTACGAAACTTTTATATAAAGCACGGTTCCACAGACGCCTTCATATTAGCATACACGACGCAACTTGAAACCATCCAGCCAAAATGATGTAACGGGCGATCAGCGCCCAAGGAGTCCAATACCCACAGTCAACGCAAGGAAACAAATTTGAGCGCGATGCGATTTTGTGGCGCAGAGAATCACACAGGACAAGCTGGCAGAAAATCTCCACTGGTAAACTTAATTATCTCCAAAGGTAAACTTAATCATCTCCAAAGGTAAACTTAGTTAAGGGGTATTTCGTGCATGATAGCGTTTAAAAAAATGAATGAAAGGTTTCAATGGCTTAAGACCGAAAGAAAAAGGTTAAAAAATACCTGGGCGACTATAGAGCAAGGCTCGACCTTTGTGGCGCTTGAAATTTTCCTGCAGAAAAAATGGTTGCCAAGTAACAAATACGAAACTGTGCACCATCCACATATGTTTCAAATTACAGACAACGGAAAAAAGCATGTCTCTCTACCGAAGCGTATTCTCCACACAAAAAAACGCTTGCCTGTGACCGATAGCATACCTGCCAACCAATATGTTTACACAAATATAAACGTAAATATGAAAGAGCAAGTTTTATTCTAGTTGTACTGAAATGGGAAATGACCCTGTGTCGCATGATATATATAATTACTACTCTCACATACGGATTTGCTTCCCGCTGCCAAATTGTTGTAGCTGTTCTTCGGTGACGCCACCTCGGAAGATTCGTATCCTTGCTTGTGCTTCTGTTTGATTTCTAAACAATATGTGAAAATCATTAGGGTTCATGTTCTATTCGGCATGAAAACGATTTGCGACATGCAGTTGGATGTAAAGCGGTTGATACACCGAGCGGCAAGAAGCCATATCAAAGACAATTACCTGCTTGCAGATCAGCTGTGCACTCACTGTTCGACAGGATAATGATGAACATAGAAATGATCGCATCGCGTTTACGCATTAAAATGCTTCGCTTGAAAACAATCTAAAGCGAAAGACGTTAAGAACTTTCCGCATACCCAGCTATGGTTCCCCAAAACTTTACAGATTTCCAGCCAAATCAGTGCTTTTCAACTTTTACAGTTTCGCGCAAAAGCGAAATCAATTTGACGCAGCAAAGCATTTCAAACAAAGCAGAACTGGCGATTAAGACTGTCATAAATGCTATGATGTTCAACAGGCAGTAAACAACACAGCAAAACCACAGTATAGAGAGACACAAGTGGGCTAAGATAAAACTAAAAACCTTTCGTGTTTCAAGCAAAATCTTCAGGAGACCGAATTTTTTTTGAATTTATAACACCAATACAAAAGGAGGAAACTCTTACAAAAAAGGATAGCGACAGGATTAGCAAAAAACATATGACAGGAATTACTTACACAAGCATAAAACCTTGTTTAAAAGATATGATTTTGTTGACCATACAAAACACAGTATGGAGAAATACCTCGGATATTGACAGAATTTTTCGGTATGTTCAGAAAATCAGTAGCATTTTCCCTTTCCGCAATATCCCACCTGAGGTTCGTGAGGTAACGTTTCAGTGTGGCTGCATCTTTAGCAGGCCCACCAAAATTTCCGTAAAATTTACGTAATAACCTTCGCAAGCATGAGTCATTTCTTGATGGAAAATAGACCGAGTTTAAAATGGTCTCAGGCGCTTCAACTTTTCAAAAGCTCAGCTTTCAAAAACTTTTTCTCGATTACCTTGGACAAATAACACAGCTTTGTAATCGCTCGGCAAAAATATTTGTTTCATCTATGTTAGTAATATGGTTGAAGGTCGAGTGCAAAGCTGCAAAAAAAGGGAACACGCATGCAGCTCCGAAAACCAGGACTGAGCACCGCCTTTCGCTGAACGTATAAACAAACATCCTACCCCGCAGTAACCTTTCACAATAACTACAATATCAACAAGGTCATGAGCCCAGGCACAGTCACCTTAGTTGTAATTACCATACCACGCAATGAAAACCGAGAAATGCAACCATCAACACGGGTCAATGGTTCCTTGAAGAAATAACGGCACATTAGTATCAACCTTTATATGAAAGATCGCAGTTATTTTTACGAGATTTTGAGCAGGACACTTGCGAAGATAAGAGCGTCTTAGCAGGAGTGACATTGCTGAATGTTGTTGTTTTTTTCCTCGATTGCTCCTGCAGAATACACAGTACAAGTGCTATTTAAACTAACTTCGGTCAACTCTTATAAATCAAGCAGAAAAACGCAACAAAACCAGTTTCAATGCTTTCATGCAGTGGTTGTTTTCGTCAAATAGGTCGCAGTTGACCTGTCTCATAATCGTATGAATACTTAATTTGCTTTACAAGTGACGGTTACACAAAACGAACGTAAGCACGAAAAGAACTTACCTTTATGCTGAACAAGTTACAGGCAGTCGTCACTACGTATGCTACAACTGCGAATATATAAACTACTTTGATTTGAGAGCCAAAGTATTGTGAAACAAGCGTTTTTTCCCAGTCGATGCCGTCCACGATGAAGCCCAAAGCTCCACCCACTCCTATGAAAAAATGCAAGAAGCTGAATGTCAACAAAACAGACAATGACTTTCGGAGATGGTTGGAAGCAGTAAGCATTGGGAAAAAGCGGAATCTTTTGTCTATCGCGAAACAGCACCAACTTACGACAAACCACAGAAATGACCTTTGAACTTCCTATTCACCACCTCAGTTGATTAGCACAGCATATTAACTGGAATGAGTGTTGCAATGCATGCAATGCTTTATTATTAACTCAACTACACTGCGCTAAATTTTTCTGCCAGTGTGCTAAATAACTAAACCACGTTAAAAACACTACTTTCACCGACGGTTGAAAGTAGGCTGTTCTGTGTATTTAGCGCCATAACGCCACTATCCCACTTTTGTTTGATCAAGAATTAGCACGGTGATGCACGCGACTGCGCATGGACGGTGCGCACAAATCATGGAATCGAAATTAGAGCAGTGTTTGAGTTTTATGAACTAAAAGCCTTAGTAATGGGCGCACTTGACAGAAGCCAACTCTTTACTGTGAAGCTATTAACTTTCGAGATTTCGGTAAGACTGGCCAGTCATGGCGCTAAAACATCCTGATGCTTGATACGACTGTTTTCAAAATTCTAGCCATGCGTACGTGCTACTACCAAAACAAATGCAAGGATTGGTTTACGCTCAACGAACCTAACAGAGATTTTGTTGTACAGCCCGATGTTAACAGTTTCCTGTCGCCAGACAAACCATCAATCTCCGCCAGGTTTCGAAAGCGCTACTAACAGTCAGCGTGAACTGCATTTTGTTCAAAGCAATAAAATATTTTAATTTAATTTAATTTATTTGTGTGTGAGCAGACACGAAGTCCATAGTATGAACACACACACTGCAGAACGCAGGTTGAAAACCGACAAAACAGAACGTAGTACAAGGCATTGAAGCCGGTGGAATCACAGGGTTACAGACACTTTTTGCAACTGCATTGAAGACAGAACCATAGGGTT
>JGI24022J15233_10003543_pt1 | contig 15540 bp, 9 predicted proteins | sample Ectturendosymbi2_FD_15233 | JGI IMG/M metagenome (IMG submission 15233)
TTGCTTTTTCCTGTGTTCGTGTGTGACAGTTGTGAAAGTAGTGAAGCATTACATTGGGTGGGTCAATCACCCTCTGTTTTTTACTTATTGGGCAATGCCTGTAAAGATTGAGAATTCCTGTTGCCGACGGCAAAGTATCACGTTTCGTTGTGATATCACAATAAAAGCTCTCCAGCTTTGCGTTTGTGCTGGGTTTCTCCACATGTGGTCAACAAAAACATTCAATGAGGTTTCGACCATCTTCTTTCCAAGGTAAAACGGTACAGGGTACAAGAATGGCATAAGCTGTAGTAGTTGCCAAGCTGGCATTGGATGAGGAGAGCAATCTCGGTTATTGGGCGTGGATATCGCGAACTACTTTCCACGGTTTAAAAAGACTTCAAAATCCAATGCTTGTGGAATGCAGAATCCATTGTATGTGTGGGGTGGGCTCAATCCTTCCAGTGGAAACGGTGAACCACACCAAAGTATGAAATCAAATAAAACATTTCCCTTGCAGTGCAACTGTAAAGCATCTTTGCTCTGCTTTGTGTGCTAGTTAGGCAGCTGGCCACTGATAGCGACGTGGCACAAAAAAATTTATATGCGCGGGAGTTACTGTTGTTTGCAGGAAGAAAGATAAATTTCAGAGAGTTTTCACCTCACGTGGTGCGAGTCAAAGTGGTATTAACTTTAATAACTACGATTCTTTTCGCAAACTTTGCTAAACCAAGAAGTGTGATATCATACTTTTATCTTACAGTAAAAAAAGAATATGCATTTTGCTCCTACAACAACGTAACCGACTCGTGTGAAGGAATTGCTCAGATTCGCAACGTCCCATCGCCGCGCACTTGCTCATTTTCCAACTGCACCGGCTTCGCTTGCAATACGTTTCCAACAGTTGCTGGATGCCCTCAACCAGGGTCACTCAACCAAGGTTAGGCTAATCATAAAAGAAGCTCTGCGCCTGTCGTTCCGTTTCAAACATTTTTCGGAATCAGTTTTTCAAATTTTCCGTCGAATTTTAGGCACTTCACCGCATCCAGTGCATTTTTTCTGGTACTTCACAAGACTGAAAGTTATAATGTGCAGATTTGTGAACAATTGCTATATTTGCATTGCGTCTTTCGATGATTCCACAAACTTTGCAAGCCATTTGGTTAAAACTTACTAAAGGGCGTATATCTTTTTGTCTGATGTCAAAATTTTAATAGTTGCCCTTTGACAAAATGGTCAATCACTAAGAAAGACGATGGTTTTTCAACTGAAAATTGATATGGTGGAAATTTGCTGTGAGTGTATTTAAACACGTGACGATTCCTGGAGGGCCGTAGCTTCTTTGCAAGTGCATTGATGTTTTACTGAAAAGGTGTTTCTCCTGTTGATATCATTTCAAGAGTGATTTATGCAGTTAAAGAGTTTTTTGTATGTCTTTTGTTGAAGACCTGAGGCAAACGCAAAAACAGCTGCTTTAAAGAAACAAAATATGCAGCCAGCGAAACGTTATTGGATGATGTTTGAGTCATTTGTTGTTTGTGCCAGAATATTTTTTCTATTTTTGCTTGGCTGTGAACTAAGCCATTTTCAAACCAGTTTACTTTAAAGAAGATTTTCCTTATTTTAAACTGAATAAAGAAATAATGAATGCAACTTCCCTTTTCACTTGTTTTTGCTTAGACATACAAATTCTTCCAAGCTGTACTTTAAAAAGCGCATGGACATCTGTGTTGGAATGTGTGAACCCAGTGATGTCAGGGTACCCCTATTCAAGTGTCACCACATGCAGGTATGTTCTGTGAAATATGTTTTGTTGTTGGTCACTGCTACATTCTAAAAATTGTTTCATTGTGCCCAACAATGTCGTACCGACGTTAGATGGCACCCGGGGCAAAAGCAATTTTGGCGCTTCAATGTTCGAACCTTAGGTCTTTTGGAAGAAAATAAACTGTAATTAAGAAAGTAATTGCGACATTATTGGGACTTCTCTGCGCCCCCAGTGAGTCGGCTCCCGGGAGGCATTGTGCCCCTCTTGCTCCCCCTTTACGTCTCTGGTGCTCACTTCATGCCATTTCAATATGAGTATTAAATGTGATGTGTACTGGCTATTGAAAAATTTAAACAATGCAAAAATTTCTTCAAAATGTTTCACGAAATAATCACACAGGAAAGTGATTAAGGTTTTTTAAAGTTAGCATCTTTCTTAAAATCTTAAAATCTTTTGTTAAAACAAAACGTTGAAAATTAATACAAACATTTTGATATTTTTCCGTAACAAAGCAACCTCTGCTGATTCTTGTATATTGTTATAGTGTATTGCTGATGCGTACAGTAAGCTTTTGTAGTTTTTGCTCAAGACTTCTCTTTGTTTAGTCATCATATTGTTCTTTGCTTTCTTTCACTGGCAGCTCAAAATTTGATGAAGCATTTCAGTGTGGTGCTGAGTTTGTACCCAAGTGTCTGAGCGGACATTGCCCCACAATACTTGACATCATTCCTGCAGATATTCGTTCTTTCTACCCGGTGAGGTTTGAAGAAACAAACTGGAATAGTTTTGCATCCTTGCAGCAACCATGTGTTTTTGATAGCTTGAATCAAATGCACAAAAGAGAAGTTTCATCTGAAAAACTAATTTTGCATCAAAATGCAGCGTCTATTGATTTGTATTACTTTGGGACATTTTTCACAACTTCTGATTGTTTCAACCAGGACAAAAAAGGAGAAGACTTGAAATAAAATTCCACTAACCTTTATCGCCTGACCACCAATTGTTTTTTCTGTCTCAATGACGCAGGAGGTAAAATTTAAACTTGATTCGAGATCTTTCATAAAAATCATTGCGGTATAAGTAACTCAGCTTCATACGTCTAAATTTTGTAATATCGGCAGCAAACAAGTGCTTCCAATAAGCATAAGAAGCGAAAGCACCGTACCACTGCCATACAAGTGAGCAAAATAATGATTCAACTAATGATTTATTTGAATTTTAACAGTTCACTTTTAAATCTTTTCAATTATTTTCTAAACGATGAAAATAAATTGTTTGTTGAAAGATTCTCCAAAAACAAATTCGTATTTTTTCGATTCAATAAACCCAAATCTCAATTTTTTTGTGCATGTTGAGCACATAAGACGCGAACGTGGTTAAAATTGTCGGTATTTGTCTGGAAAAGCTTTGTTGCGCATGTGATTATTGCCTTCATGGGCTCTTATGTGTTATTTAAAACGAAATTCGCATTAATGTTTATTTTTTCCGTGCAGGTGGTTTTACAATATGTGAAAAACTTCACTTCGCTTGACTCCATTTTCCACGCACTGAGGCTGCCATCTGAAGACTCAGTTGCAGCTATGAAAGGCGTCTTCTGTCTACAACGTAATAACACAATGCTGAATAGTTTAATTGAGCAGCTCAACGGTACGGAAAATGTAAACTTGACTTTCAAAAATCCGGTCTGCGACAACACAGTCGTGCAGGACTTAGTCAGAATGGCGGTTCCTGCGGCTCGAAAAGTCTTTGCAGCAAGAACCAGAGATGAGCTTTGCAGGTTGGTGCTTATGAAATGCACGCAAATCCTCAAATTCCTTCTGTGGTATTTGTGCGAGAACGTGATCCTCGTAAAATTTGGTTGACCATTGCATCGACTGTTTGCGTACGCAACACAATCAAACTTGGACTATTGCATTAATTGTCGATGATAAGATGACGAGAGTTTTATTATTGGACATTTCGAAATTTGCAATAAATGCACACGATGAATCGAGGAAAGTTCGCAAGGATCACACTGGACACGGGCGTCAACTTTACTCGCAAAGTGGCCATTAGACTGCAGTGGATTACATTTGGCAAGATGGTATTATCTCCGTATTATCTCTAACTCAGGGATATCACAGTCAGATTGCTGCTAGGGGAAAATGAGGACCTTTAAAGAAACCCGAGGGCAGCATTATGACGTTGACGCACGAATGGCGGTACCTGAACCTTACTAGAAACAACGTTTTTGTCTTATTTCCAGTGGAAGATGTCATGAGCAAATCATTTTTAGCCGTCTCTGCGTTCGTTTAAATGGATCTTATTCACTCGCTGGCCGAGCACTTGTGAACACCGGTGAACAAACTAAACAACGTACATAATAATCATTTGAAAAATCTGAAATGCATCGTGGACCATACCATCGCCCTTGCAGTTCGGGTGTTTGAGACCCTGGTCTAACTGTTGGTATTACCTGCCTCACATTTCAAAAACGTCGCAGTGGGGTCACGTACAATGTACAACGTCTGGTTTCAATCTGACTCGGTTTGCTTTTGTGTTTTGGATGTGTTCCATGCAGCTTTTCGAAACACCGTGCACCTGGTAAGAAGGCTACTGTACAGTTTCAATTTGTAAGGTCTCGGTAAGACTTGCCAGCACCGAGGCGGACGCATTATCACTATGCCACCGACTAGTAATGTGTTTGGTAGTATACAGGATTCATGCGCAATAGCCAACAGGTTGACGCGGTTATGCCGGACAATATTATCTTCTTTGATCTTTCACAGTCCGAACAAGACGAAAAGTTCGTTTTTTGCACAAGACTACCTACAGTAGTTTCAAGCTCAATTAACACTGTATACAAACTCATTATTATGTGTCGTACTATTTTAAGTTCACAATGGTTCATCTAACAATTTGTTCATCTACGAGTATGCGGAGCATATGATAAGACCATATGAACATCATTCTCAATAGGTTTTAGGTTCCGAGCTAAACTGTAAATTGCTTGCAACCAGTGTTTAAACTTGAAAGCCGTAAACACTAGCAACGTTTTGCAACTGAAATGACACGCACCACGCAGCCATGGTGTTCATCACTATTGCTGTTTCCAGATTTTTGTATTTCTCGTGGTGTTCCATGTTGCGTTCCAGCATTTCCTAACCGCGTTGTGCTTGCTCAAGCTCGAGTATCTTCAGAATGAAGACATCTAGTTGCTTAAGACTGTTATAATTTGCAACAAGCCGTTGTTTTTGGTGTATTTTGACCTGCTCTTGTGGTTGGTATTAACTTGCACTAGTTTATATGCCTGTAAATATTTGAGCTGATTAATAAGGCGAAGACTTCTTTTTATGTTGTTTTTGCAGCTAGACCATTATTGAAAAAAGAACAATGCCGGTTCGAATGCAAAATTGTAAAAACTTTTCATCTTTCACAGTCCAATAACTAACCTATTGTCGGAAGCCAAGAAAGCATGGAAAACGAGATGCAGCAAAGCAGAAGTTGTTAACTTGATACGATCAGTCCTTCCTGGAGCTTATTCAGCACTTCTGACAGATATGGAACTTGGAATTGATATTGTCGAAAATCTTTTTCTAACATTTGAGATTCCTAATTGTGGGGGTGAGTTCATAAACTTTTATTTTGAAACCTTTCATCTCACCAGAAAAAAGACAAATCCGTACACATGTTATGATCTCATTAATTTCTTATCAGAAACAATTGACCACAACGTAAAAGTTATATCGAATTTGCAAATGCAGCTTTAGTTCACATTTTGGCCCAGCAAGAGTTCCCTATAATGCGTGTATATTTTTTGAAACGTAGCAACTGCACGTAGACACATCAATCGATACATTGTATCATGCATTTCACAGAACAGTGGAATCTGACGCAAAATTCATCATTCTGGTTATTTTCCACTCTTCCTCAATCAAAACCATATGACCTTTGCAATTTGCTGAAGATAAGTTCCAGTAAATTCTAACACAACGATACACCGCTGGATATACGCTAAATTTGTTTGATAAGCTGCATAATGCAAAACGAAACGAACCTACATAACAGACTCCCGTCTTCAAAAGTGTTTCCGTTAGCAACTTTTTTTCTATTTACATCCGCACAAATTTACTAAATCGAAACCACCTAGGCATCAAAACCACGTCAAGTTTGTTGGTGCTCAAATATTATTTCCACAAATTATGTCGTTGTTACAAGATAAAACTTTGAAATTTGACATAGTCATACAGATCTAAGATGTGCTTTTTATTCCTTGAATTTGAATGATAGAAATAAAACAATCTTTTTAGACGAGTGGTTCTTAAGCAGGGGTGCACGTACCCCTTAGGGGTACGAATCACCCAAACAGGGGATAAGAAGCGCCAACATTTTCAGGGATACAAGCCATGAAAATTCAAACCAGGTTTTCTCGAACATTCATCGGAATTCTCTGTAGTGTTTTACAACCCATGTCAAAAAAGGAGGTACCTCACAAGGCAGTCACACATTGTGTGGTGCATGCCATGCCCTTGCAGCAAAGTTATTAACTGACCAACTGAAAATTTGTTATCGATTCTGGAGAGTTCAAATTAACTTTATCAGAGGCCAAGCCTTGAATCACTGAGTATTAAAATTTTTTTGTAATGAAGTTGGGGTTTAGCACAGGGTTGCCAACTGGTGTATATACATACCAAACTTGAAACATTTGGTATATTTTCAAAGTGCTTGGTATATCAAATTTTGAATTGGTTTATATGAAAATTTTGGTACATATTTGGTATATTTTTGTTAGAGGGTTTAGCTGAGATTTTAAACCAGTTTATTTGGTTTATTTCAGAGCGAAAATACATAAACCGACAGTAGTTTTGAGGCCATATAAAAATGTTTAGTGATTTTGCTTAACATGGGAGTAAGCATGCACCTTGGGTAAGTAAGGAGAAAGCGAGACTGGTAGAAAGCTGAGATGTTCTGAAAAAACTGAACTTAGCTCCAGGTATGCGCTTTTAGCCAGACGATGCATTCAAATGTGGGAAAGCTGCGTACGAGAGTGGCAGAAGATTTACCAAAGAGTGACTAAGAGAGTTGGCGTGGCTGGAAAAGTAATATTCAGCTGGTGCTGTGTAGCCTTTCTGCTAACTGTGAAAAAAGAAAATTGCCAGCTATTAATTAGAGCATAATAGTATTCTGGACCACAAAAGAAATTAAAATGTATTGTGTTGGATTGGAAGGATGAACTTAATAGTGGGTAATAAACCAGTCACTGCTGATGTTAAGAAAATAGAAATTGAGCATGCAGCATCTCTATGATGGCACTGCTCAACGCAACTTTAATCATCCACGTCAAACAATAAACACGCCTTGAAAAAAATAGCTTTAAATTGCGCGTTTTTGGTACAGATACAAATTTGGTATATTGTTAGAGTAGATTTGGTACATTCGTTTTAAGAAACGTTGGTAACACTGGTTTAACACAATGTTCTTCTTTGCCACACAGAATCAGGGGCGTAACGAGGTTAGATTGCGCCGGGGCAAGAAGCAAGTTTGGCGCCCCCATTTTCGAACCTGAGGTCTTTTGGAAGCAAATGTACTGTATTAAAGAAAATAGCCTACTTGCGACAGTGTTGGGATTTTTCGGTGCCTCCCGCAGTGATTTCGGCGTCCGGGTAATTGTGACCCCCTTGCACCCCTCGCTACACTCCTGCACATAAGTGAGCTAGTTATCTCGTGGCCGAGTGCTTACTCGTGTTTTTGAGTAGCGCAAAGAAATCGAGCAGTTTCTGAGAAACTGAAGTAGTGGCTTAACAGAGCACTTTGAAATTGAGTTCATTATGTCCCTGGCCCACTCTGGAGGTATATTGAGCCACCGTAACGACCTTAATGCCTCCATGCAAGGAACAGCAATGAACATGATCACAGGTAGGTAAAGAATATCTGCCTTCACTATTTAACTTTCAATTCGGATTTGTCGCATTGGATCGGGTAACTATGCTAATTTTCCACAACTTGATGGAGTTTCCAATGGAAAAATATCGTTACACATTGTAATTGAAATAAAAAAAAGCATTTTCGGGTGTTGCAGCAGTCTTTCCGTGGATACTTTCTACCAGGAGAAGTTCATGTTCCACAGGGTTGGATGCAGGTCCCATTTATTTTAACCATTTCAAACTAGAATCTATGGATGATATGATGGATTGAAGGAAGATTTAGTTGAAACAAAAGCCAGTAGAAAATTAAAATGGAGTTCCATTCAATGCAGTTAGATACCATCTGGCGCACATAACTCATCACTTTTCCCCACTTAGCAAAGACAGCTTCGAAAGTCCTTGTGTAATTTGCAACAATGTGAAAGGGGTTTCTCAACTCTCCTCCACATCAAAACTAAGGCCAAGAATCGTTTAGAGCCGCGGGTGGCTATCTAAAACAAAGAACCTTGCTACAGTATGACTATTGACTAAAAACAATAAAAATGAGCCATTAGCTATGTTCAAATGTTGGTGTACTTTGTATATTCGTTGCAATAACATGATGTTAGTATCCACTGCTATTTCATTTCAGACATGGGGTACGAGAAGATTTTGTGAAAACTCAGGTGGTACGAGTGCGTAAAAAGATTAAGAACCACTGTTTTATGCACTCTTGGCAGAACGCACGGCTCACATGCAATATTTTTAAATTTCTTGTAACGCCTGCCAGATTATAAATCTCACTTAATCGATGCCTGGTTTCATGATCCGAGACACGGTTACAGCTTTCACGCACATTTTCGTATACTAGGTTTTCTACTTCGTTTGCTCCGGTTTTCATGTCTCAAGCTGAAAGTGTTGTCTTTGTTCCCACAGGTGGAAATTCAGCACAACCTGTCACAGCCTCGCCTTTCTTTTTCTGGACGTTGGCCACTTTTCCTTTGCTGTCAACCACAGTAATGCTCAATTTGTAGCTTTGGTAAAGTTCGTATAAATTATATGTGTTTGTGGATGATTTTGACGTTCTAGAAAATGGAAGTCTACGTAAGAAAAAAATCATTTTCAAATTGGTTTTAATTTTGATGAAGCACTAATAGATTGAGAATGAGTTCACTATGACTTCTTTGATGATATGTCGTACAAATCGACACTAATTTCATATGATTCAAATAAATATATCATATTTCATGGGATGACTGCTCCATGCTCACTGTTGCAGATTTAGGTAAGCAAACTTTGTTAGCAACAAAAAATTGAGGCGCAGTAATCCGGGAAATCTAAAAAAAGGAAACTCACTTGTGACGGTAGCCATAGCTGCGCAACAACTGCAAAAACACTTTTACGTTCTTTGAGAGTAAACTCGGCAAACTAGGTGCAGATTACTACATTGACAACTGAAGGTAAAACGATCAAAATCTTATGCTTGTGCACTGCAGGTTAGCGGGGGAAAAACGATAGCTTGTGGTGCGATAACGAGCGATTGATTTATTTTTGTTTCACATGACTCACGTCACAAGCAGATGCAATGAAAAGCCATCACGCAAAATAGTAAGCAATTTTCCTTGATTCAAGTAACTTCACTCTACATATGAAAAAGCAAGGAATCAATCGTAAATTTATTATAGGAAGTCGATTTCACGTAACACTACTCATCGTCAGTCCTTACATCTGTCAACAATGCTGACAGGTGAAACGTTGGAAGGCTAAAACAAGGTCAGAGAAAGTAAGCAACCTCAAGACTTTAGTGAAAAAAACGCACAACACCAACTGCGACAAATAAAACTAGAAATTACGTCTTATTCAACTACATGCATTCACTGATGCTACAAAACTTACCGCAAAAATAACAAGAACGTAATAAATCCCAACGCTAGCTGACGATGATTAACACTATAGAATACCTCGTTCTCAGATAAATGCAATTGCTGACAAGGCGACGCGTCCAATCATAGCTTGAAACAATAAGCGCTAAGATCCAGAATCACTGCACAATGCGTAATATTAACGTGCATTTTGTGGCTATGGCAACCAAGCCTCTGCAGACACATTTGAAATGAAAACAATAAAAATTGACGAACTAAAAGAAACTAAACAACATGAAACTAAAAACAATAATTGATGAACTAAAAAAGGAACCATGAAGTGTAATTTCATCAGTAAAAATTGGATATGTACAAGAAACAAAAACAAACAAGAAATAAAAGTACATGAAGAAAACAACTTGCAATATTCAAATTTCTAAAACCAATAAAAACAACGTTAGTTCCTGATAGATTTGAAACAACAGTTTGTCCAACGTAATACAGCGACACGACTCTTGAACATGACAGCGTTCATGTTGCGAAAAAGTTTCACAAAATTTTTGTAAATCTGCTTACACGAGCCGTGAGCGCTCTATGCTGTTGCTGAGAAATATTTGATTTTCTGCACAATAACAAGTTGGTTCAGCAGAGGAACGTAGTCACGGGTGGGGGAATTCGTAGGCAGTGTCCCCAAATATTTTTGTGACCTCGCAAATTGCAAATTGCGTTGTTCCTAGAAAATTTTATTTTAAACGTTTAAAAAAATCAAAAATCTTGCTCTCCTGTAAACTTATTTTGCCACCCAAGCCTTAAAACTTACTTACGGGTCTGTTTCTGCAGCAGTAATCGGTGATTTCGCGTTAGTGTATCACTTGCAAAAGGTATTAGTTGCAACAAGTTTGAAATGACAACACATTTCCTCTTTCAGTGAAGTGCTTAACGCAAAAATGCCTACTAAGCATTAAAGGTTTCAGAAATCTAGAAAGTTTTTGAACTCAATTTGAATTTTTTAAGGCAGAGTAATTCCACCGCCTAGGAAAAAACTAACGCAAACGAAAAAAGCGAAGCACTGTGTAAGTTGGTTTACAAAAGCTTTTTGCCATGCCACGGGCTTGGTGGTTGCAGACACATGGAGGGTTTGTCAGCATTTCCAGTTTTTTCAAAACATAACGGGTTGTAGTCTGCCGTTGGCTAGTGACATGAACTCAACTGTAAACACGAAAGACATAGTTGCACAGATTATCTGTTTATCATTTTTGCGAGTCTTAAAATAACAACTACGCGGTGTAAATGTTTCAACTGCAGGATAAGAAATCAACGCAGTGATTTTTAAAAGGTGGGATAGATGTTTGCACGTTGCTTTCTATAACGTCCTAGAAATTTTAAGAGAGTAAGTAAAAATAAAGTGCACTGGTGGCTATTTGTATGCCTTGTGTTCTTCCAAAAGAATGAAAGGTTGGACGACCACTCTCATGCCTGCTTTGAAATGTATCAAAATGGTTCTGGTCCAATTTGTAAAATCTGATTGCCACTACACTTTTTTGTAAAGTGGGTCTTGTTGGCAGGGCCTATGAGAGCGGGTGCAGCAGGTACATTGTTCTGGGTCCTGACAGTTACGGAGGGGCTCGAGACTGAAAGAACATTTGAATGATTGTTACTGACAAACTCGGAACAATGTAGCAAAATTAAACCCGGTCATAAAACTGATTTTCCCTAAAGGATTGGTAAGCTAGGGTCTAGTGTGATGTATTTTATTGTGAATTGCTAGCAGTGTATTTTCCTGATATGATGCATTGATAATTACTAGCAGTAATAATTTTGTTGAACTTGAATGTCTGCTTACTTTGTCGAATTTAAGACTCACGATTACTGTCACAATCTGTCCATTCAACTGAATTTTCCTTTACGTCTTTCATTTTCAAACAAATCGCTGATAAAAACTCTTTCCAATATACCAAGAGTTTCAAACTAAGAGATACTTCAAGTGAAATTTGAATGGAAACATGTCCGTTCACCATAAAATCTAATCTAACAGCAGTAGCCCTCCAACGTTTCGAATATGTGTAAGATAACGAAAAAGTTTAAGATTAACAAGTAACTGCAGTGCAGGGCAGAAGTGCTTATGTTGCACCGCGGCTGTGTGCTATGAATGTTGCTGAAAGTTAAACCTGCACCTCAAGCAGGAACAAGCTCTAATCCAGGAGTCGGCAACTTTTCCCTGTCTTGGACCAAACACAAATTCTGCAAGGTATGACGGGCCCCATTAATTTCCATCAATAATTACGTTTCCTTTGCTGTTTAGGATGTTGTTTAAACTTAAAGTTTGTGGAATTTATGGAATTTTAATCAGATAACTCCTGATTTTCACAGTTCGTAACAAAAACCCAAAATACGACATGCACCACATTTATAGCACAGTGTGGTTTCTCGTAAATGGTTGCTCATATTCATGAAACACAAGAAGTTGCAAGAGAACAGATCCATAAAGTATAATACCACTAGGCGTGCCATACAGTTACTGCAAATTGTGAAAGGATTGTGGGCCGGATTATTTTGCTTGGCGGGCCGAATCCGGCCCGTGGGCCGTTGGTTGCTCACCGCTGCTCTAATCGAATGCGAGTTTAGGATTAGCAGACATATCCAGAAATCTGCAGATTTGGAAACTGTACAGGAGAAACTAACTACTTAGAATATTTCGACAAAATGCTTTAAAGCAGTGGTCCCCGGTCTGTGGCCCGTGTGGCTATTTATTGTGGCTCGCTGTCAAAAATAGAACCAATAATCGCTTGACAAAATATTTCGTTCTCCCGTTATTCCTGTAATAATACGTTAGCTCATTCCAAGGATACAGTTACTCACTGAGGTAGCAGCCTCATTTTACTACCTGCGTTTTATTCAACCTCGAACGATTCAATTCATTCTGAGATAACGGAATTTTTTTCGAACTTATTCCTTGATAAGATTTTACTATGAACATTCAAAGGTCATGTTTAAGAAACGGTAATATTGTCGCATTACCTAAACGCCGGTATGTTCCAACGTAATGTTTCATATGATGAATATACGAGCACTTCGTGAAGTTGATGCACATTAAATTAGCTTAAATTTTTATTTATTTCAAAATTATTTTGCAAGTCATAGCGGCATCAAGATGGGTTTTGTTCCGCCTAAAAATATTTGTTTTTGAAACCCTGCTTGTAGGGAGAACAACTCTGCATGGAAAACTTACACGCCTTATTTTACGCAAATGTTTGGCTAGCATGTTATACTTTTACCACAGTAGGTTTTTTGGTGTAGTGCTGCAACACTCTTTCCACGATTATAAACGATTTACACCAGTGGTTCTCAAACTTTTCTGCACGTTGATCCCCAATTAAAGTATACAATGTTTCAAAATATTTCTGGTCTGACTTGCAAAGACAAATTTAACGCTAAACGTTTTGCACATTCGTATTATTTGGAACAACATTTCATGAAAAACCTGCAATTCGTATTTCAACCAAATATTTTGAACACTGTGTTTCGTTTTAGCCAAAAGGTTTTCGGTTATGGTGCTGCAAAACCGATTGTGGGATTGGAAATGATTTATACATCTTGGATCAAAGAATAAGTTCACTTTACACCGAAACGCAATTAACGAACCAGAACAGTTGCAGTGTTTTTCGAAAAATATGAGGTCGAAAGTTTTGAAATGTGCCAAAATAATTCCTCTCATAACTTGCAAAAACGCAATAACGCTGTACGTTGTTATGCACATTGTGATTGTTTGAAACTAATCTTTGTAGATAACGTGCGAGAAATAACTTATGCGTGCGTTGTTTTTTAAATGTCGTGTTTTTTGCGTTAACCAAATGATTTATAAAACGAAACAAAGAAAAATCGGGTTTTATCTTGAAAGCGTAACAAAGATTGAATACGTGGGTTTGTGAGGACAAACTTACGCAAACGAAGCGACTGCTATACGTTTAAAGCGACATTTTGTAAAACAGAATTGTGAGAAGTCTAGATAGCAGTGGTGCGGAAATTTCTTAAAGCAATGGTTCTTACTTTAGAAAAAAACGCTGTGCAGACCGGTGTCGTCAGTTCCGTTTAATTTAGAACAATTTCCAGACTTGTGGTGGCCGTTTGACAACTAAAAGGAGGTCAGTGCGATAGAGGTTGTTATATTTTGCTTGTTTTTCTCGACAGTGGCAAATTTCAAGGAAGGTGAGCTTTTACTCGGCTTAAAGTTATCAGTTAGAATCGGTACGTTGCATGAAATTTTTGAATCGAACGATTTGATGCGCGTAGCACTTCTATGCAGCGGTTCGAAACATGATCACAATATTATAGTCTACAAATGTCGAAGAACAGCAATGGTAACCATGGTCAGGTTCTCGAACAAGAGTATGGCGACTAACAAAATTAAGCTGGTTGTGAGATATATGATTCTAGCTCTTGAATTTTAGGATGTTTGCTACTTTCGAATAAAGCAAAATTGCAAGAAACAAATGTTACCGATGACGCAAAAGAAACAATCAACAGTTTTGAATGTGTTGTTCTGCAAGTTTGACATAGTTATATTTACTTTGATTGATAATAGTGAAAACCAGATCAGTTACACTGCAAACTAAATGCGTTGAGTTATCTGTGAAGTGTTTCGCGCCTTAGATTTTAGCAATCGTAATGAGTAAGGTTTTGTTTCCTTTCATTAAAATAGGACAACGTTCAGTGCAGTTGGCTGCGCAAAAGAGCAGAGCAAGCTAGCAGATGGTCGTCTGTGTATAAATTTAGTTTTGAAACCAGAGCCCATATCGTTTTAGTTCACGAATAGTCAAAGGTATGTTCAGTTCCATATAGGGAGAATGATGCTGCAACTTGCTGTCATGAGGTTACAGGCGCCAATGGCGTAATCCTGGACGGCGTCAGTCAGTAGCCGCCAATGAAATGAAAATTTGTTAATTGGAGTAAAACCTGACAATGCCAGACACCCCTACCTTTGCGAGCTGCGTGAAAATCACAAGTTGAATAAACGCGAAAATATCAAAAAATGTTGAAAAACTCAAAAACATGAAAAATACTGAAATATTTGAAAATATTTCCAACTCAAAAATGTGAAAATAATCAAGAGCAGAAAAAATAGAAAAACATCAAAAACAATAACAGCTCAAAAAAATGAAAAACTCGAAAAAATCTGTAAATACAGAAATAATGAAAACAATGTGAAAAAATTCAAAATTACGGTATCACCATAACGCAAAGCAATCACGCTCCGGTGGTGCAAATATCTTGGAAATAGCGTAACTTTGCGCTTGAACCATTCCTATCAAAATGTAGCCTATATTCCAATCTATCAAAATCAAAAGTATACTACAACTCATGAAGCCATCTCCAAAAATTAAAAGAATTTAAAAAGAATTACTTCAAAAAACTAAATTTAACCGAATTAAAAGTTGGGAACTATAGTACGACCTAAATATGCGCAAAATTTCCGCCAGTTTATTTATGCTACAACCCAAAGCATGTTCCAACCTGCTGACTTCCATTCCAATTATGCTGAATGAATACTTTGCCTAGGAAATCCAGAAACGTACATTTGTAATTTTTCGTCTCCTGTGGCTTGTATCCTTGCAACTCCTTCAGCCCAAGTTCCCTGTGCTTAACTCCATTTCTCTATGATGACGTGGTAATTCATATTAATAATCTCAAATGCAAAAAGTCTAATGGTTTATACGATGCACCAGTTTCATTTGTCAAAATAACTAAGATTTCATATCGATCAACATTGGAAATTCAAGTATTCCCAGCAGAGTTTTTCTGGAGAAGCTGAAACTAGCGAAAGTGATTGCAGTTTTCAAATAAGGTAGCAAATTAAATGCAATTACAGAACAATTTCGTTTCTATCTGATTTCAGCAAAAATTTTGAAAATATGTTATACCTCAGATTCACTGTTCTGGGAAGAGTGCACGGCGTTTCCTGTGATTGGCAGTTGTCCTGGGTGGCGATTGTCCCAGGTAGCGATTGTCCCAGATACGTTTGTCCGATTGGCAGTTGTACGGGGNGGAGACT
>JGI24022J15233_10003544_pt1 | contig 15540 bp, 7 predicted proteins | sample Ectturendosymbi2_FD_15233 | JGI IMG/M metagenome (IMG submission 15233)
AAAACTGTCCTCCTCTATAATGAAATGATTATGATTGGAATTTTCGTCAGCTGTACTTCTTGGCACGGGTAAACTGCTACTTAATAATGCCCGTTTCTTTACAATGGCTGCCACCGGTCAGGTTTGAGAATGCACGCTTGCACTTAGACTCAGCCTGTAACCAAAAGCGTGAGCTAATTTTGGATGGAGTAGTTTAATGATCACAAATGTGATAATAACCTTGTACGAGTTCAATTCGAAAGTAGAAAGACAATTTATATTTTTTTACAGATAGTGTTAGGTGCCAACAAGAATAAGTTACCTAAAGGAAATCGAAAAGATTCCGGAAAACAGAAGTGTGTTCCTGAACGCACTTACAGTAACTTGAGCAGCGCCAAGGAAATCCAGGGAGAGAGAGATGGTAGAGCCAGTGGACGACTGCAAGTGTCACGGCTAAGTTCAAAAACTTTGAAAATATGCAGATTAAATTCAATCCTGCACTGCTGCGAACTCAAAATTTACTAAATATGTGGCAGGGTATTAATGGATTGATTGATCAAAGGACACCAAAGGGTTTAGAAGTGTTCTGCCAAGTTTAGGCTATGTGGTGCACTCTGATAATGATGAAGAGTTTGTACGCCTGTTGCTGCACACAGAAGGTGACTGTCAAAGGCAAGGGTGTCATAGATATAGTATCTTGGTTGTCACAGTCCACAGATATCTTCACGAAGTTCAATGAAGTTAATTGCAATTGCAGGGGAATGGTGTTAACCTCATTAAAGCCAAATCAGCAATCTTCACCTTTTGTCCAAGTTTAATGCTGTTCAAACGAAATCGAGCCCTTCATGAACTCTAGGTTTCCAAATCATTAACTCTTAACAGTTTCCAACTGCTAAATGAGTTAATTTACTGAATTAAATTTTATAGTGAAATGCGTCTTTGCGCTCATTCTTGTCTTAATCATTTTGAAACATCCCAAATATACAATGCAAAAAAATTGTGTTGATACGTAAGCTAGGGATGGTAGGGGGGCGATAGAAATTTGTTTGTCAGAAAAAGAGGCGCTAGCCAAAAAAATATTGGGAAACACTGTTTTAGACCAACCACAGAACTCCAAAGCAATGAACAATACGTGTTTCGGAAAGACGATTTACTAGCGATGAACAAACCATGCGAATTAGCAGCTCGCGAGCACTACGTAGAAAATATCAAATGCGATAATTAACTGATGTATTCCGTTTTCGATTGAACATCTTTACCCAGACAAATCTCAGCTCTGCTAAGGTCCAGTCTTCTGGACAGAGCATTGTAATGCATCTTTCGATTTTTGCTGTCACTGTTTTTATAGCTTCTTTGCGTTTCTTCTCGCAGTTATGAGTGTAGGAGAGCACTTTTCGTCTCTCTCCCACTGATTCAAATTTTTCGGTGGTCCTTTTACTATAAACCAAATTGAATCGCGTATTTTGCAGCGGTAGCCATAGCAAAGTTTGGTGTTTTCTTACGGTATCAAACCTCCTGTATAGACACAGGCAAACATTTGCAAAACTCAGTTCGGCAGCGGGACGTAATTATCAACCAAACTTTCTGGGAAAGTAAAACACAGCGGCTTGTTTGTTTTTTCACATAGTTATATTTTTAGTGACCATTATTTTACATTTCCAAACAGGAACGGATGCAATAAGTGCGAAAGCTTTCTAATAACGGGGATTGTAATTTTAAGCGCGGGCGAGAAGGTATAAGTTTGTCTCGAAAGAGGTAAACGCGTTTAATTTCTGATTTCCTGTGGAAACTTCCTTGCAAATAAAGCGAAGAGAAAATAAACAAACGGGAACATAATTCTCATGACGCATTTCTGTAATGAATTTTCGCAATCCTTACTTTCTCCTCTCCCTACAGTGAGTCTAGTTTTCAGAAAAAATCAAGCAGCAAATCACGATCCTAAAATCCGGAATGTATGGCCAACCTAACGATACTGTTAATACAATTAGATTTTAGTTTGATCTGTACATCACTCACCAGTATTTGTATTTGAATCCGGCAATTAATTGATGATCACCAACGAACTTCACTAAGACTAGGTCGTACGTTGAAAATAAAAACCAAGAAAATTCCGTTGTTAAATAATGACAATATTAATCTTTGTGATCACATTTAGGGCGGCAAAAATTAATGTGTTTCTGTCTTTGCCTCCTCCCCAAATAAGAAAATTACCTTTTCATGTTTTTTGCAAGCGCTCAAAACTGTGATCGCTTTTGCAAAAATCCCAGGCTGATGACCACTTTTCACTCTATATTTCTCAGTTTTATCAGCATCTGTCCACTAGTAGTACCATCCATATCGTTTAATGATTCCTAGTAGGCAAGCGTCTGACTCATTAAGCCAGAAACAAGACGTATTTGGATTGACCTGTGCCGTGCTTCTGTATTTGACAGCTTTCTGTCAAACAAGCTCAATGAATTGAGTCCGCGATACAATTACAAACATCAAATTCTGGGAAAAAGCATCCATTTGAAATGCCCTGTGCCCTGACCATTTGAAGCACTTAGAAACGTCATCAGTTCATTTTGCGGATTGGTTTTGTCGTCACAGCAGATTTGTTTGAAAACGCTTTCTATTTTTGTTTAAAAAACAAATTAGTCTACTGCGTTTTCCGTTTTCGATTCAACATCTTTTCCCAGACAAATCTCTGCAGCCCTGTTGCCGTCACCAGTTTTCTGGACAGAGCATATGCATCTTTTGATTTTGCTATCACTGATTTTTTATAGCTGCGCTGCGTTGTTTGTTGGCAACTTTTCAAGAAGCAAGTTGTGTCCTTGCTAATAGCTGTGCGAGGCAGGGAGCGAAACTCTCTCGCAGTTAAGAATAGCGAAGAATCCGGCATTGCCGAAAAAATCGAACAAAAAAGCTAAGATTGGAAAAAATTTCAGCAAAATTTGTTCAATGTTTGTGAAGTGTTCAAAAATGTACTGAAGGTTTTCATATTTGGACAAAATTGTTCGGACGTTTGACATACAAGAGCCCTTTTTGGTCGTTCGAGTATTTTCTCGGCAAAGATATTGGAAAACGTTGAACAAAAATGCTGGACCAAAACACAGTACAATACGTTGAGTAAAATTTGTTTCCCCTACCAAACAAACGGGCTACCCTACGGCTGCAACTTTGGTTCTTTGCGGCTACTACGCCAATCTAATTATAATTCAATACTTCGCAGCTTCTCCCCTAGCAACGTTCACGGATTAACACACCAACAAATATTTCACTTTTCTTGTGTACTACTATAACGTTGCTTGTGGGGAAGATCGTCGTTGCGTGCAGAATTGCTGGTTTCCCCATACGCTATACGAACAACGGGGCAGCGTATAGTCGTTGTATGAGCACTGTTCTGTCTCCCGACTAAGCCACCTGACGTATTAAGTTGTCAAGCCGAAGCATGGCGTTTGCTCTTCCCCTTTTAAAAGTTCGTTTCACAGATTTCCTGGTGCACAAATCTTTATTTACATGCGGCTTCTGATTAGCAGCAATACTTCGACGATGGCGCGGTAGCAGAACTAGCAAAATGTAGTCCGCACGTTAGACAGTTCAAAATTCGCACCAGATCAGTGCGCGACCACACGCTAACTGACGCAATGGCGGGTTGACACAAGCAATTCAGCACGTACCGTACAATTCCGTTAACCACAAAGTTCTAAAATGCTAATTCGTAATGCGAATGTTTTACATCCACTATACTACCACATGTGATATGGACCTTGCGTCTGAGATAAAAAAATAAATGCAATATAAGAAAACTGACAGAAAAGAAACAAACATAAAAAAGTTAAAACTTACTTGTTTTCGTACAAATTTATCTGCCACGGTACTTGACCATACGAGGCGTCTGATCCACCGAAAATCCTGGAGCTGATGAATAAGGCTTTGTCATACCCAGGTGTTGTTCCACAACGTACTTGACCACCTAATGGGAAAATTTTTAGACACTTAAATCACGCTTATTGTTATCACTTTTCTATTTTTGCTGTTTTTGTTTTATTTTGCTTCTTTTATTGCAGCTGTTGACTATTATTTATTATAGGTTTATCTGCTCTAACATGCAGCAAACATCGCTAAAATAGATTTGATTGCAAGGCATCGATATTATTCACAAATATATATATGCTCAATTATCTGCCAATAATTTGATACATTTCTGAGTGTGTGATTCGCAACGCCAAAGCTCAACATAATTTTGTTTTAATTTTTGTGAGATTGCTGTTTTTTCTTTTTTATTTTAAATCGCATTCAACCGATGTCCCAGTTTTTATTACTCTTTTAGACTTTCCAAACAGATGTTATTTCAACTTACGTCTTTAGTTTTAGTCCCCTTTATGCTTTCAGGGTTTAGCGTGTCGTTGTAAAATGTGGCTGTGAGCAGCAGTAGTTCTTTGAGATCTACACGAACTAAAACTTTTGCGGCATCGTCGTTTCTCCAACTGTTCGCAATTCGACGTAATGCTTATTGCGCTGACTTGTAACAACAATGACAAGCAGTTTTGCCCATTTTATTTGTTTTTATAGTAAATAATTATATAATATACAATTTGACAATTTGCAACTTTTAAACGCATCTGTTCCCTTAATCTGTTATCAGTCGAGAGGGGCTAAATATTTTCACTTCAAGCGAGCAATAGTGTATGATTTGGGGCACCGTCTTTCGAAGCACAAAACGACAACATATGCTAGAAAGTTGGGGAGTCATGGCCCCTTTGGCCCTCCTGGCTACGCCTATGTCTGTTATGTATCGCTTGTAACATAAAAACTAATTCCTTGAAACTAATTCCATTTCAGAATATGTTTTTGCGAGGATGACACGTAACTACTGGTTTTTATTTCATTGCAGATCACTTAGGGTTGAGCTCGTCATTTCACAAAATGTGTACGCAGACTGATTTTAAAAAATACAAACAAATTGCTACTGGCTTGATAATGATAACCTATATTAATGTCTATGTCTCTGCCTGAATAAACACAATATCTCATAGAATATGAAATGGACTACAAAAAGTTCGAGAAAAAGTCTTCCATACCACGACGCCTGCAAACAAAACAATCTTTAAAACTAATTCTGAATTATTTTAGTTCTCGGATGGTATCAGAAGCATTTGTTAATGCCCACATGGAGAATAGTTAAATGCGAACTTTAAATACGAAATAGAACTTCAGGCTCCCGGTTAGTGGTGCAAGCACCATGCAGAAAAAATAGTTACCTATTAACGTAACTCAAGCGAATTCTTTTTATCAGTGTTGACGGTTTTTGCGGCGTTTCCGTTTAAGCTCATTTTTACAACTACAACGCCACAATGAATTGGTTGTTATAATAAAAACATGAATTTAACAGTGTTGCAATATGTTTAGCTTTAAACCTACTTTGTTGATGTTTGTCTGATTCCGCTAGGCAATACAATTATTATCTACTGCAGTCAAAACAAACAAAACAGCGAAACGAAATCGAACGTTACCTGTTAGGGCTGCACAACAGCACCACAAGACCGCAATTTGAGTACGAAAAGAGTGTGCCATCATTGTTTGACATTGACTACGGAAGTTTTACAATACTGAATATATGGTAAAAAAGCGTCCTCTGAGTTTTAATCCAGCTGTTGGAAAAAGCAAACTATAGTTGAAACTGTTGTTTAACTACAGCTACTGTTTTGACATACCCTTGCTTTCAGTCTGTGCGTAGCCAAGATATTAAGGCCTGTGAGGAAGAGTGACACTGGTGCAGTTGGCGTGACTCATTTGTACGCAATTGTCTTACGTCTCCTTCCTCCAGGGTGAATAACGGTAAAATCGTGGTACAAATCATTTATTTCCGGAGCAACAGAGTTTACCGCTGGACGAAACAAACCGAGATAATAGATTTGTATGAATGCTCAAGCGGCTGGCTGTTATTTACCTGCGTCACTAGTTGTTATTTACCAGCCCAGAAATTTACCATCTATTTCTTCTTATATGAACGTTTTTTGTCGCTTTGTGGAAGCATATAACTCGTTCAATGTTGCGCTGAAAATATGTACCTCTTCAATCTGAATGAATTGTTCATGATTTTCGACTATTGTATTCATCTCTAGTATTTATTGGCTTCGATGGCCAGCTAACCTTGTTTTACAAATCTAAAATCAGATTTGGATTCTACACCTCACAATTAGGCGTACTCTAAATCACTTGATAAAATGTACGAATAGAAATCAAAACGTTTTTGGCCAGTTTAAGATATTTTTGCTGGCTACTGGCCAGGGTAAAACTATATAGTGTCTTTGGCGAGGTGTTTGTGAAAATAAACGTATTCCAAGTGTTTTTCCCATTTTTCCGCTTTTTGTTTCGGTTGCCCCACTTTGCCCGTAACTATATTTCGCTGTATAGCCTGGGACAGGGGTCACCAACGTGGTGCCCGCGGGCACCAGGTCGCCCGCAGACCTGTTCTAAAAATAACATTAGCATGATCAATGTCTTCACATTAACAAATATCAATATTAAAATAATTGAAGGAAAATCGAGCAAAACTTTTATTTCAGAAGTGTGTATCAAACCAGTAGCCCTTCGCATTAATCGGTACACAGAAGTAGCTCGCAGTTTCAAAAAGGTTGGCGAGCCCTGGCCTAGGATATGCTTGGTGACTGGATACGTTTCGTGGGCGTTTTATACTGTCTTAGCCTCTGTTCTCAAAATAAAAGTATAGGCTACTGGCTACAACACCAATCTCCCCATAAGACAGCAAATACTTATTGCAGTCTGTCCAATTCATCTTCTTAAGGTCCGCAAAGTGAAACAAACACTGGCAAAAGTAAAACTTAATTTGTAGAAATCGCATCACTAAATTAACCTACCAAGTACTAAAACACTAAAAATTCCAGCCACGAAGAAATGTAGGGAGACGTGTTCATTCTCTACCCAAACCAATTTCCCCTACCGACCGTCTTTCTGGGATGATGAAGTTTGGTGTGGACCTCAGCAGCTATGGGTTATAGACAGCATTTATGGTTAACTACTGATCGTCACCGGTGTCACTATCATATTTCATTTCTATGTCTTTTACGTTAGCATTTAAACTGTGGTCTTCTGACTTTTTTAGGTGCTTCTGATCTACACTTTTCTCGTCATGCATGTTACAAAACGAAGTTGCTGCAACACTAACGTGTATCTGAGTCGTACTAAGCATTGTAGGCTAAACTTTGTCTAATGATAGTGTGTATAAAACGCAGGTATTCAAGTAGAAGTAGGCCTACAAGAGTAGATATAATCTTTGCCTGGGCCGCAACCAGCGAAAAAATTCGGAGGGGCTGATGTCACTTTTGACAACGATTATGACGTCATCGATATGTAGTCAACCAATAGGTGATCGGAGTCACTTTTTATTCCTGCTCCTGTTCCAAAAAAAGTGTCTCCAGCTCCTGCTGTTGTTCAGGAGCTCATTCGAAATTTACACACCCACTCCTGTTTCCACTCTGAAAACTTGAAAGCAGTTTCTGTTTTGCCACATGAGGCAAAAGCACTGCTAGAGCTATTTCGCCTTTACCCAATATGGACAACTTATGTTATGGTTTTAGTGCTGGGAAGCAGTTAGTGCAGTGGTTCTTAACCTGGGGTTAATTTAACCCAGGAGTAAATTTCATCTTTCTAAAGGGTAAATTTGCTAACCATAAATTACAGCAAGTATGCATTTTTATAAATTTTTACAAACCGTAATATCCAGGATTGTTAGGCTAGTTAGTAACAGGACAAAACACAAAAGTACATCCAACAGTGTTTTTTCGTAGGTTGGTGAGAGGCTGTCACGCGTCATAGAGCATTGTTACAAAGTAGGTTTACGGGTAGCCTAATCGTTGTATTGTATTGTGTAACGTCTTCACTCCCACATGCAAGGCGCTAGCTAGACTTTAAACATGCATCCCATTAACAAGGAATACACAAATATATGAAGGAAGACGAGGATACATACGTGGCGGTAGTAGAGAGTATACGCTTGATGGCGCTAATACATTTACTTTCATGATACACAAGCTTTTGAGACACACGCATGAATGACGTCATCATGATTATTATAATGTAGTACTGCGATGACTTCCATATTGATTTATAAAATGCATGAGGGAGTGGGAGGCTGCGAAGGACCAAGGGCCATCTACGTTGCAGACCTCCCTATATCACGCAAACTGGAGATGTTGCTCCTTGGATTATGATTCAGAGTTATGCTTAGTGATAAATTTTCTCTTTTTAGTTCACCTTTTTACACATGTAGGTTACCAGATTCATTTGGGCACTTCATGCGCGCAACACTGTTTCTGTTCACGACTTCATTTGGAATTTGCATGTAAAATGAGATTGTATAGCTCTTTCAGAATAAAAAAATCCTCTATTGTGTAATACATTTCACTGTTTTCATAATGGTCAGGCTCTAGCACCGTTTTCNACTTTCTTTTCACAGTATGCTATAAATTGGACAGTGAACGGCCTTTTCTGCTTCTTTAAATGAATGAGTTATTCATGATTTAACAAATGCAGGTTTCAACATTCTCTTTTATTATGTCGAAGAATATAACTTATCTAGAATTATACATGGACTTCGGATCGACTTCATCATAACAGATGATGTTCAAAAACCTCAGTGTGTCTTTTTCTCCAAAATGCCCTAAATCGTTCGATGAAGCCGTCAATTCTGTAGACCCACTTCACTCCATCCCACACATTCGTAAATGACAACCACATGTTCTTGCAGGCAAATTGCCTTCAACTTCGTGCTGTAGGAAGTATGCCTGTATCAGGTTTCGTTTCTGAAGATGTGTTAGGATTGGAAAAATCCTACCGCGTTGCTTTTGCAATAGCAAAAGAAAAGAAACCGCATACAATTGGGGAGTGACTTATCAAACCGCACACTATGGATATCATCGAAAAGAGAACAAAGAAACAAAATTATCAAGATTATTTATCAAACCACACAGTACGTTGTCGTATAAATGTTAGGTGATATTTTAGATCAAGATCACGTAACAGGCGAAATTCGAAGTTATAAGGCGGGAGTCACCCTTCATCTAGATGAGTCGATTAACGTGTAGACCTGCACGCATTTGTTGGTTTACTGTCGATATATGCGGTATATGAAGTTGAGTAAAAAGACTGAGTTCTTCATGTGCGAAAGTCTAGTGACGACTAGCGAAGTGACTGATGCTCAGGAAAAAACGAATAATTTCTTTCAAGAAAAGAAACTCGTGGAATTATCGTCGGCTCGCTATGCACATACGGCACCTCTTCTATGCTCAGTGAAGTCAAGTTTTACAACTCTGGTAAATAAGCGGGCATTGTACAATATTTCTACCCCTTCTGTTCTTCACTGACATCCACTGGCGAGTAAAACTCTTCAGAATATTTGAAAATAGTTTTGAAACATGTTAACTGCACGTGTTGATTTTATGCATAAGGGCACGGGATTGTCTTTTCAAAGTGCTTTATAAAGATGAATTGATTGATCTTCTATGTCTGGGGTTCTCAACCGGGGGGTATATGTAATGATGCTGTTGTACATTTTCCTATAGCGATAGTGAACAAAAAAAACAGGGGGTAAATTTTATGTTAGGAAGCTGGCAAGGGGTAAACGGGAGAAAAAATGTTGAGAACCCCTGTTCTATGTTGAACAAGGCTTTATTCCAAATTCATACGTTGTAAGAGTGATTTTTCCAAATTTTGGTGTTGGTTGGGCAAATAGTTTCCAACTCTGTCGAAACGCGCATTTGAAGTTATTATACCTTTTCAAATACTTATATGTGTTAGGCAGGTTCTCCTCAATGATGACCATAAAACAAAATATCGATCTCGACTAATTCCCTAAGGATGACATGAGATGAGAGCATTTCTTTCACGCACTGTTGAGAGAATTTCTTTCACGCAATCTCAGATATTGTGCGTAGAAAACAAGCACAAAAGTCTCATTGTTTCAAGTCTCGCTGCTGTTCTCTATCCATTTTACCGTTCTGATCCTAACGTTTTTGAAGATCAAAAAAGCTAGACAAAATCTCTCTTTTTCTAGCTGTTTTTCAGTCGGAAAGGGCTTGGCTCTGGCAAAACATTATCTGAGCTGCATATTTACTAGATATCACTTTTGACGGGAGTCTGTATGACCACGCAGGGTGCAAAGAATATTGCAAAGATTTTACTGTTGCTCTAAAAACGTTTGATGTATTTAATAAGAAACAAATGTATGACAGTGTAATTGTGGGGAAAGAATATGCTTCTAACAATCTAAAGATTGTAATTGTATTACATCGATGTTTCTGACGAGTTTTGATGTCGGTTTTGCGTTTGTTTATGCATATGTCTAAAGACAACTATCTGGTTTTTGAGACTTTTTTTGTGACAAGGTCTGGATTTTTTTGGTGAAGACAGGTTGGCAACCCTGCCGTAACAACAAACACCTTCATTAATAGTCTGTCGCTGTTGCCAAAGTTTAAGTTTAGGGGCTAGGTTTAGGTTATGGCTTAAGGTTTAGGTTTAGCACGTTCCTAGCAAGTCTAGTGCAGTCTAGCGCACACTTAATGTCACGTTACAGGTGATGGACGAACAAGTTTTCAAAACTGAAGGTCCGTTGGCCGACCTATTATATTGCCACTGCCTTAAGACGTCGTGGTTTTAGTGTCCAAAGGACAACGAACTGAAAACTTATGTGCCGTTACTTTGCTTTTGAGGTTACATTATACTATGGCCACAGGCCGGGCTGGGACAGAAAATAATTTGTTTTTTAGCAATTTAGCATAAAGGGCCACTGGTCATAGTTAAGGCTCATGATGTGAACAAATATAATGTATAATCCCGACGAATTTGAGAAACTCCACTGAATCAAAATTTTTAAGACAGTATTATGTAGTCCCGAAATTTGAACCGCAAATTGCGAAGAAGTTCAAAACAAATTTTCAAGACCAAATCTAATCCAAACCCAGTTAAGCAGAAATTACCAGTGTTGTTCCCGAGTCATCTTTGACGAGTCAGAGTCACAAGCCTTTCGAGTCAGAGTCATCTAAAATATTTTCGAGTCGAGTCATGACTTCGTTGAGTCAGAGTCGAGTCACAAGAACTGTCGAGGCACTTCGAGTCATTGGTTTGCAAGGTCGAGTCAAAGTTGAGTCAAGAGAAATTTCACATTTTCCTGTGTCTTTACTTTGCTATGAACTGGCGCCCAACATGCTATAAAATCATGCCCAATAAGCTAACAAATGGTGCCCAATGTTGTTTTAGCAAGTTTGATTCCAGGTTATATATCTAAGTTTTTGCCTTGTTGAGCCTTGTCTGTGACCAGCGAACCAAGTCTGTGTATCATGTACCAAACTTACAGACTTGGTTTGACATTAATTGATCCAATCCCTTTTCTTGACTCATCATAAGTGTTGCCACTCTGTTGTTACAGAAAAGTACTGGATTCCATGATGAAAAACACCAGATTCACAAAAAAACACTAGATTACAAATACGTCACATATTTGCCAGATTACGAAAAAATTGGTGTTGGTAATTGGCCAGAAAATGCATTNTAATGCAAACAAAGACTGCGCAATTGCAACTCATTGTAAACCAGACCTCTTTACCAGAAAAAAAGAAAACGGGNNATAGCAGCAATGCTTATGTCACTTTGGTCATCAATTGGCATTTGCTAAAAATTCTACCTGATTACATATTAAATTATACAAGAGCATACAAATCTGGTTTGAGTGGCTTGGTCACTGTGGTCATCTTTCGTTGTGGTTATCTTTCATAGTTTCAACTGCTTTCATAGCGGTTGAAACTCAAAACAGATTTTATGCTCTTGTTTAATTTAAGATGTAATTAAGTGGAATTTTTAGCAAGCTACAATTGCACAAAATCAAAAAGTCTCAGTTACAGTTACAATTACACAAAATTTTGTAATTTTAAATACATTAAGCTCATTCATAAAAAGATACTAGATAGCAATGAAAAAACACTAGAACACTAGATAAAATGGAAAAACACTAGATCTAGTGTTTTTTTGGCAGAGTATAAGAAATATGTACTACGCGGCTACTAGAAACACACTTTGTGTTCTTATTTATTGATTTAGATAAACCAAGTCCATTGATTTAATTACTTAACGTTGTTACAGTGGGAATGTCAAATCATGAAGTGTCTCCGTTATATACTGCATCGTTTGGTTTTTGTTGCATTCACAAAACTTGGTCGCATCTAACCAATTGCGAATTTCCGTTCTCATGCACATATTGGCAACAAATTATTTTCCGCAATGCATGATTGCACGACTAGTTCTCAACCTGCTTAAAGGTTGTGACACTATTACAGTGCTGTACCAGTCTATAACTTATGACGCAATTCCTCACGAGCATTCACTGAAAGTTTTAAATATGTGAAAACAGTAAATGTTCAATTTGACAACTTTAAACCATTTTCTTCTGGTGGCTTGACCTTGCAACGCATGTCACTTCAATGAACCATATAACCAGGGCCGAATTAAAGGGGGGCAACGGGGGCAATTGCCCCGGCCCCCCTGATGCACGGGAGCCCCCGTCATGAAATTTATTTGTTTCAAATAAAATACTCGTTTGAAAAATTTTCATGATTCACAAGCGATACAAGAATACAGTTCAATATTATATTCCTATGTTGCGTTAAGTATTAAGGGTCCCCAACAGCAACTGACTTCTCTACAAGTTTGATTGTTTGCCAGTTTTGGTAATCGCTACTGAAAAACCAAAGTATTTTCGGTTTTGTTCAATGCAAATATATTTGATTTCGCTAGTAACGTTTTCCTAATAATTGTTTCTTTTGGCATGGGTATGACTCTCTACTCGTGCGTTACACCGATTGCACAAATGCAGGGCCGGATTTACCTATATAGGCTATATAGGATTAAGAAGCCTAGGGCCTCAAGATCCAAGGGACCTCTAACTAACTGGGGTACGCATAGAGTCAATGGCCGGTATATAATCATTTGGATTAAACTTCGTCAAAATTTTATGTCTTATTTATTATTCACGAAATTTAGTTTTATTTAACTTTCGTGTTGATAAAGCCAGACTCTTCCAACGACTTTCCATGAATATCAATATGACGGTTGGTCAAGCCGCATACCAACTATTGTGTCGATATACTCAAAGCACGGGGGCTGCATTTGCTGAATCGTACCGATTGTTCGTGCGACTCTCAAAAGAAATTGTGACTGTTCATGTTTGAAATGCACCTGATCAGTGGCATAACTGACGGGTGGCAGGGGCGCAAACCGCCCCCCTACCAAGCTAAATGTAAAAACCGGGCCCCCACCTATAGCTTGTATTTTGGTATTTACTATTCCTTCGGTTTCAGTAGATTGTTATTTTCTTACGTTTTTCGGAGTGTTTTCCGGTGATTCTGGGTTTTTGTATAGCCGTTCAACACCGGATTTGCTGTTGTTTCTCAACTATTTTCTGAGTGTTAGCCAGTGAGTTCCCTTCGTATCCCTGGCTCAAACCTCTAGTTACGTCATTGCACCTGATCAAAGCAGGGTTGTACTGCAGATAAGAGCTATGTGTAGGGCTAGCTGCACTATCCTACAATAAAAGCATAGTTGTTTCTTAGGCGACTGAGCAATACGGTAGTTTTGTCAGCGTTTGTATCGCGTATAGCTCGATTGGTATTTTTAGATGTGATTCTGTCCATTTGAATTTTCTTCAGTAAAATCATTCAGAAATCAGATTACTAATGAGAACTTGCGCAAGTTTGTACTGCTTCCATGCTAAGCAAATCAGACCAGATCTTGATGAACTTGAATAGCAAGCAAACGTCACTTTGCCAACTGTCAACAGCATAACTCTTCCCCAACGATACAGGGAAACAGCAAAAAAATACAAAAGCGGGTTTGGGTCTGATGCCTTAGATTAGTGGTTCTCAGTTTATCCAACCACACACGCACCTTTATTTCTTAGCTTGATGGTTACTACAGTAACTGCTCGGGAGAAAGGTCCTTTACAAGATTCAAGAGAATTAAAACTGAATTAAACGGTCGCAATGTTCCAGAAGAGGTTGGCCATACTAAGCATTCGATGCATTAAAAGTGACGAACGTAGGCAAACACATTGTAATGGATTCTTAGATAATTTTGTTATGAAGAAGGCAGGACAAAAACTTTTTAACTGTTTACTTGTGTTCAGCCTTACTTGATTCGATGATTGTAGCTTTCCATTTCTTTATACGTCTTTCAATAATGACAGCATAAGCGAAATTTAAACCAGTCCAGTCGCTACGGTGGGTATTGGTGAGCTCAACCCTTCTAAATTTATATATGAAACACTATAAATCAGTAAAGATTTTATCAAATTTTCAGAATGTCAAGTCCCCTTGCACAAATTTAAATCCCCTATTCAAGACTTACTGGCGACGGTTCTGTTTTTTAAACCTCACATCTTTCCACGCGACAGTTCAGTTGCGTTCGATTCTTACCAGTCTGAAAAATAAGAAACTCGCGAATCGTGAACCTAACAGTTACAACCATTTGGGTGTGTACGTGGCGAGTTTTGCTCGTGTGTGTGAGATTTTTACAGCCGTGGTAAGCGAGTTGCAACGTGGTCCTCACGTTGTGCTAAAGTCTTTATGCCGCCACACATACTATATAGGTGCAGTGTGTTTGTTTTTTTTAAACACAGATAAGAAAATGCAGATGTGGTTCTTATAAAAAACGTAGGCCATGTGTTTTGTCAAACATTTCATCTACAGCGATTTCGGTTGGTTTGCCTGTGGCGGTTCCCTTTCATTGAGCGGTCTGTTATGAGCAGGTCTGTTTTGAACGGTCACCGCCTGTGGCAGTTAATAATCCTGTTCCCGCCAGCCAAGTAGGATTTCAACAGTTCCGTGCAATTGAACGCTTTTTCGTCGAAGGCAGCAACGAATGCAGTGATCGTGGGCACTCCAGTAATTATTTAGAATTTTTTACTGACCTATTTTCAGAGTACATTTTCGGATTTTCGCAAATTGCTTTTTCGCTTTCCATTTTTTCCTCACAGCAATGGGAGTTGGGTCCTCAAAAGTGGATTAGCCTAGGGGCCAGAGATGAGTGGACTGTGAAATTTTTCAGTCCGAGTCCAGTCCTGATCCGACAAAATTGAATCCGATCCAGTCCTGATCCACAAAATTTTTGAAAATCATCAGTCAGATCCAGTCCTGATCCGCCCATGCAAAATAATGAATTTTTATTTTGCCTCTTGAGGCAAAAGCACCACTGAAGCTATTTTGCCTTCAGCTAAATATGATTGGGTTAAGGCAAAATAGTTGTACGAGTGCTTTTGCCTCATGAGGCAAAATAGACATAGCCTTTTAGCATTTCCAAAGTTTACCAAGGCAGTGTCTATTTTGTCTCATGAAGCAGAAGCACTGCTGGAGTTATTTTCCCATTAGGAGAATTTGATTGTTTGGATTAGTCAAATGACAAGGACAATACAGGATACACTTGGATTAGCATAAAGTCCTTGTAACATGACCTAAAACCCCAAACCTGAAACCAAACCCAAAACCTAAACTCAGATTAACCTACACACAAAAC
>JGI24022J15233_10003545_pt1 | contig 15539 bp, 6 predicted proteins | sample Ectturendosymbi2_FD_15233 | JGI IMG/M metagenome (IMG submission 15233)
TATAAACGAATTCAACTGTATAGAACAGATTCACATAAGGTTTCAGGCCCCATTCGGATTAAACTAAAAAGTTAGTTTCAGAGCAAGTTGTCCATTTTTGGGGCAAATTGTTATTTTCAGGGCAAACTTTTTCCGCCCCCCCAGTAAACTGGCTTCCCGTACGCCTGTGCCAATTGCTAGTGGGACATTTTGTGGGGACTTTCGTTAAAAAACGTGACTGCTCAACTACACAACACAAAATGTGGCACCAACATATGTCAATATGTTGGTGCCACATGGTAAAAGCTGCTCCCCCAACTACACAACTGGTTGAAAACAAACAGATAGATAAGATTCTATACTTTTTTGACACTTATGCTGTAATAGTATTTAAAATCAAGTCTCCCCTTGATGCACTTGAAACTCTTTCCAATAAAGATTAACTGCAGGAAATACGTTCTTTTTCAAATGTTTCCAACAACTCAGACCCAGGACACTTTTAGATTCACAGATAAAAAAAATTTGACGGAAATTTTCCGACGAAAACTTCCTGCAATCCCTGAACATTTCTCAAACTGTTTGGAATAATATTTTCCGAAAACTGGATAGCAGTATTGCATGCGACTTGCTTTACATCGACTGTTTAAGATGAACAATGGCCTTATTAACCATCAAAAGTTCGACAGGCTTGCAGTATGCTTTCGAGGAATCACCCGACTGTGCTCTGCTTTCATCTTTATGTGGTGATTCAAACTTGTACACGTCTATATCCAAGTAACTGGTCTCCACAAAGGTGAAGCATTTGAATCCATCACCAAATTTTTAAAAATAGGAAATCGATTTAACATAACACTGCGCATCTTCAGTCCTACATTCTTATTCAAATAGAAACGGCCTTAATAAAAATGTATGTATATTTTCTTTTTGTGACAAATATTTTTATCAATTTACTCGGCGACCAAATGCACCAACTGTTATTTTTAAAGATGAGTTGTACTATTTGGTAAGGGAATTCCAACCAAGGGTGGGAATTGTATGTATGTTGAATGCTCGATAAGAGGCAGCTCAACGACACTCGCGTCAAGCATGGCCATGGAAACACTCACTATACTTGCTGGGTTTCGCTGTTTAGCCAACAAAGATTTCACAAATATTTCAGCTACACATCTCATCACGAGGTCGCTTAAGATTACGATTGTATCAGCGTACGCCGGTCAGATGGCTACGATTATTCCGAAAGATCTTCTTCGCGCCATCTGAAGATATTCCATCAGACACCCTTGTCTAGACGCAGGCTTTTGCCTTATCGTAGCAACATTTCCTAAACTTAAGATGGCCATCAACTGAAAATCTTAGCGTGGAGCATTAGAATGCCCTTAAGTGCACGTGATATTACTAGATGCACGTGATGTTTGTGGGGTTTTACTGATCACTGATCTACACACTGACTGGCTGCGTGCGTGAATGATCAAGCATCGCATAATTGCTCGGCCAACATGAAAGCATGTTTCGTCAATGTGAGGCTCTGTGCTCAAGACGGATTTTGCTGCTATACTCATTGAACAGATTGCGTAAATCGTTGTAAGAACTGATGTTATAAGCTTTGAATTTTTAATTTCGGCGAATAGAACACAAGTTGTAAATTTTGGTAGATAAAATAGGAGAACACAAGTTGGGAAATAAAACCTGAGAAAAATTTAATGGTAAAACGCTTCCAAGCGTCAGCATTCACTTTAAAATATCAAAACAGCACATGTTTCGAGGACTGTAAACCATATTCTGAGCTTCACAAATGAATAATAAAAGTTACATAGTTAACTGCAGCTATTCACGCATATGCAAGAGATTTTTTTACTAACATCCTTAATTAGCATTCTAGACACCAATACTTATATTGTTTTTAGCGCACAGTTTATTCTAAAAGTTTTCATCAGTATTCTGCAAGCTTACTGTTGTGATTACTTATAAATTTTTGCGAAATTACAAATATAAAAATATAGTATCTTCTGTCTTCTTCGATGTACCTGCAGCATCGCGTTGCGTTAAAGTGACCCAAAGTGTTTGCCTTGGGAATAAACATTTTAGTAGAGTTACACGATGCTTTAGTCAAGACCCATTTAGAGTGATGTCTTAAAAAGACACACAAAAAACTGCAATTGTCCAAACGGACAAACTGAAGCAAATTCAGTCTGTTTTACCACGTGAGCCTGGTTTAGTAAACACCATTTTCTGCATAGTGTGGAAGCTATTTCTGACTAATGCTGCATATCTGCAGACTCATAACTTTCATCCCCAGCAGTGTTTCCACTGGATGTTTATCATTTTACTACTCAACGCTGTGGTAAAGGCCGTCTTGCCGTATTTTCCGTCGCATCAGTTCATCAATAGTTATCGCTTAATTTATTACACGTTGTTTGAAAGCAGCATCATGCACAATAATAACGGTTTAAGCTGTGCGTGACATTGGCAGCCGAAAAATAATTATTATAGCCACCATGAATTAAGTTTGGTTTGGCAGACCAGCTCACAAAACAACTTGGGAATACTGGCGGAATTCGAACAAAACCAGAAGGGAAAGCAAAAGCTCGAGACGAAATTGGCAGCGCACCATCAGCACAACTGTCTTCAAGCGAAAACTGCGGGCAACCGTTGGTGGCCGAGATCTGCGTGTCAAGTTTAACTGGTTTCATGATTTCTGCTACGCTGTGGCGAAGCAGTAACTCTTTCGTCTTTACAGTCAAGTCAAGCGGCTTCGTGTCGCCCTCCGTTGCATCGGTTAAAAGTTCGTTTTCCCGTTCATTTCTCACAGCATTGTCGCGTGCCTCGATTTTGGTGCCCCATGCTTCAGGCGAAGGTGGCAAGGCCAGCGAAACCTGACCTCGGGGATCAACCGCGGCGACTTCTCGAGAATTTGATTCAGGCTTCACGTTGATCGCAGCAGCTGTGTATGTGCCTTCGGCATCGAGAGCTATTGTGGCAGGCAGGGTTAGTCCGTGCTTGACCAAAGCGTGCTTTCTTCTGTTCGCATCGCGACGGAAACGACGTTTGCATGCCGGGCATGGAAAGATCGCCTTCACGCGGTCAGTGGGGGAAGAAAGTGAATTGTTTAAACCAATCTTCGGAAACGGTTTAACTTCATTTTCGTTGATCGGAAAGGAAGCATTATGTTCGTCCTCGTCGCATGACGTGTTTGTGTCCACTGTTATAGCTGCGCTCAACCTCTGTTTTTTATTCTTGGGTTGTTTTTGCGAGGACGCCTTCTTCTCCNCGTCATNACCTACAAGCAATAAGATCTTTTCCATAACGCATATCCAACTGAAAGAGACGACCGTACAACAACACTAAATGTTAAATGAACCTTTACCAAACGCACTGCTCACGCTAATTAGACACCTGAATTGACGAACTCGCCTGTACATTCCACACATCTCTTTCGAAGTTTCCCAACTACATGTGCGCAGTTGGTTATTTTGTGTGTTTTTAAAATACGAACTTTTATGATGTACGGACACATCTGGTGAAAATGCTGCAGACTCTCCATGTTTTGCATGGATATTTCACTGAGATCCAAGAGTGCATCAATTGCATTTAAACAAGCGTGGTCTTTATTGAAAACTATATTTTACGAATGGACGAATCCAAACATTGCACAACAAAATCTTGATCACTGAAAGTTGGATTACTAGCGTTCATAACCTCATGATAAGGCGTTTCGGCTTTGAAAAAGAAATTTTTTGGCCGCACTTTTTCTACTTTGTAGTTTATACCAGATTCTTGATGAAACGATACTTAGGCCAGTGGAATAGAAAATTATCGTTTAAAAGTTGCATGGAACTAAAGAATAAAGTTTTCCTTGCGATGCAATGAATGTTCAGCATGTTTTCAAAACGATAAGATTTTTGTTGCATTTAGTCTCTGCAATGCTCAAAAAGTTTGAAATTCTTGACCTATCGCTCTCCATCTGCAACACTATGAGAGGGTCAAGAGTGCTAATTTGCATTGCATTGAAATGCAATTACGTTTCAGATTTTGGCCGGGATATGGCCAATTGAGGTAAATCAAGTGACACAAAAATGCAATAAATAAAACTTTGTCGCATTTATTTTTGCATGTAAGGTACTTAGCGCCCTGAGACTAGTGTTGCTTTTATTCAACTTCCTATAAAACCTTTACGAAAACGACGGAGCGTGTTCGCTTGGTACGGCACGGCAGAAACGAAAAACGATAAAATGGTAAATAAAATGCTACAAAAAACAACATAAGAAAACGGCTGTTTTGGCAGAGAATTGGGATTGGAGCCACTGAAGCCAAAAGTATTTCGAAATAAGCTATCCTTTGCTTTAAAAATTTAAGCAGATATCAGGAACCACTGCAGCTTTTTTAACTTGTAGACAAATTTTCCGGTGATCAAGGGAAACCACTACAATTTTTGTTGCAAAATGTTTAAGGTACTTGCTATCACCCACATCATACCCACGAAAGCGAAAAATCATACCCAGGAAAGGGAAGAAGTTCTGCAGAGCTACTAAATTGCCAAAACGTTCTAATTCTCAGTAACGCATACTTTCGTTCCACACCTTTACTCAATATCGGCTCATTAATAAACTAACAAAGTACATGATCACGCCAACGGTTCGCTTCTGCAACAGCTTTANCTCACAGTCCGCGCCGACAAGAACGAATGATGAGTTCGCTCACCTTTTGGTTTGTGCCATCGCTTGTGAGATGCAAGATTGGCCGGGCAGCCGAAAACTTTACCACATTCAGAGCACTCGTAGCGGATGTTGACGATTCTCGGGCACTGATGCTGAGCGAGTTGAAAAGCGTCCTCGTGGTATTTCGAGCAAAGACGGCATGTAAACTCGCCTGGTTCATCTGCATGCAATCGAGTGTTGATAAAGGACTTAAACGATGGGTGCTTTTCTTTTGTTCTTATTGCTAGTTTACGAACGATCAAAAAGTAGAATAGAAAGCTTTTTTTGTTAAAAAGAAACAGAAATAAACAGATATCGCTGAGCAGCTCACATACGGAAGTTTAAAACTTTCCGTAAAGTGTTTTACGAAAAGAAATAAGCAGTAAGCAAAGGTTAATTTACATTACTAACCTGCTTTTCCTGTCTTCCACACAACTTCAGCACAAGTACCAGATTGTTCTGTCGAGTTGGATGGACTACGTTTGCCAAGGTCGTCGTCAACGCATAACTTTTTTCCAGATCCGAAGTCAAAAGCTTCAATCGGCAATATCCTGATTCCTGAAAAACCAAAAATGTTTTGGATGCTTTGTTCCTGAGTTGCAGACTAGATACTGAAACAAGCAATTGAAACAGGTATATGCGTGCGTGCCTGCATATAGTTATTTACCTAATACGGGCGACGCTGTTTCTTCTGCATCACCATGCTGCTTCGCCGTCTTCCTTCTGCGAATAACCGTTCTGAGGGAAGGCGAAGAAATGCTGCTGCCGCCAGCACTGTCTTCTTGCTGATGATGCTTGCAACAGGTTGGCGTTTTTCCTTTGCATATAACCTGGCTGCCATCAAAACCATCCGGCCTGCCGTTGCCTTCGTGCGCCTTCAAGTCGCTTACAAGTCTGTCTGATCGAACTCTAAGTCTGTGACAGCGCTCGTCATTGACTTTTTCTGTAGCAGGCAAAAGGGTTTCAGCCAACGGACCTTTATCTGCTTGAAGACATCGCGGACTGTTGGTCATATAACCGGAATCCGGTGAACCAGCTTCTATCATCTCGTCCATGGTTCTTTGAGACACGCGTTAGCTGCGGCAATATGGAGACGACAACAAGCGGCCCCAGTTTTTATAAATGAAGCCTGCTCTGCGAAAAAGGAGCAGATGCGCTTCCCGAGGGAGTGCGCTGCAAAAAAAGTGCAGTTCGCCCAAACAGCCACAAACAGGGATATCGGCCGTTAGCTTTCGCGTAGCCCAAGCGACACAAATTTCGAATTTGCTTACTACCTCGCGTTTAAGTAACCCCTCCAATCGTTGTGAGCCCTCGGCGAAGAAAGTCAAATTGCGAACGTGCTGTCGCACTGCTTGAAGATAATTGAGTTTCAGCAGTTATTATCTTGCCGCTTGCCATCTGCCAGTCGCCAGGAGCATTCTACGCTATGTTGACGACAAAAACTACCTCGATTTATTGCAAAGCGCGGCTCAAAAAAGCTCAGACTCGACGCAATTCGATCACTCACTAACAGTGCTTAAAAGCACAGGCCGCCAAGCAAGATTTCGACGACTCTCCAATTCAAAAGAAGCCGTCGTTAATAAAACTAAACTGCAGCGGTTCCGCGGTGAAACTCAACTTTTTGTGATGGAAGTTTTTAACCGTTAGTACGTGGGTTTATCATGAACTATTCAACAATAACAGAAGATGCAGGGCCAAGTTGACAAACTGCAGAACAAAACGAAACACAAGGCACAAACATTTGATGATTTGCTCTAAAATATTGTATAAAATTTTGTAAAAGGTTTAAAGGCAACACATATTGCTCTGCGTAAGAACGATGTCAGTGTGGTTTGAACGCCAGCAATAAATCTTTTCACGCGCCGCCGAGGATTTCATTATCACTGTATCTGAAAACGTTGATAGCATTTTTATCAAAGTTCTGTATTTTCGAGCATTTTTAAGAATCCAAGCACATACTTTGCAACTGCCTAAAAGTTACTTGCATCTTGTTTGCAGGCGAGTGATCCCGACAAATCAAAAAACATGCCTGGAGAGGTCGCAAAAGTAGCAACAACAAAAAAGTTTTTTTCAATGTCAAAAAAACGCAAGGTCAGAACAAGTTTGCTAATTATTGTTGACAAACGTCCAGATTATTAAAATATTCTAAGCACTGATTTAGATTGCTCTCCAGATAAGAGTCTTGCTGTTGACTTTTCCAGAAAAAATGCTTTCATGCCATTATTGGAAATGTGTTACTAATTGCTAAGAAACTCTTATAAAGTTCTAGCTATTATAAGAAAGCGTTTTCTCTTCAGTTCAAGAAAGTGCTCTGGAAGTCACATATTCCAATGGAAAACTCAACTTTAACCTCATTTCAACTGTGGGGATGCATATGAATTCTTTGCTAATCGCCTTTTCAAACGAAAAGTAAGTCGCACCTCGCGTATGCTGCGCTGCCAAGAGTTCTACCAAACGGCGTCTGTCAGCTTAGATTGCCGTGTCTGGCAGATGGCTGCTGGCATGAAGCAAAACCTTAACCGGCGGCGCCAAATAGCAAACTCCGCACAGTTATGAACAGTTTTGGAATGGACTAGCAGACATGGGCTGATTCTCCACAAAGGTTCCCGCACTCGTACGCAAATCTGCCTCTTGCTATAATCGTGGCTAGACTACGTTTAGGTCAAGATGGTTTGATTGCTTGATGCCTTTTTTTATTTATGGAAAGTGTAATGCCATTCCCAACAAAATCTTTCAGTGCATTTTTTCAGCAGTATAATTAATTTAGGGCAAAATCTTAAAATTGTCGCATATTGAAAAAATTTGTAAAACCGCAAAACTGTACTCTAGCCTTTTCCGAACAAATTATATTTCTCGGCTGTGAAAAGCCTTCGACTTTGTCTGACTCCAGAAATTTGATTTCTATGCCTTTGGTGACCTACGGATCCCAATTAAAATAGCTGTTTTTCTAAAAACCGTCCATGTCAAATGTCCGCATTAGTTATTTCAGCTTAAGGATAATTTGATAAAATGTGCAGTTTGGGAAGTTGCGAAGGCAGAAGGTGTTTTTAACGTGGTAAATTTTTTAAATTTCTAACGATAAGGAAAAGTTTCTGGAGAGTCTACCAAGTTATTTGGTCCCGTTAAGTTCAGATTTAGAGAGATAAGAAAAACGAAGAACTTTGGAAAGTTAGGGTTGCTGGCAGCAATGCAAGCCACAGATTAATTATTATATTCTCCTTAAAAACATGTGTTGGTTTCTTTTACCTTTCAACTTCGTATTAAGTTAAAGCGTTATGGTTAAATATCTCAAAGATGTCTCTTAACACTTAACCAGTTTTGTAGGACTTACTACGTAAAAAGTACGCTTACCAATAATAAATTAATAGTTTTTATCATTCAATAGCAACTGCGGCTGGGTTTCACAAGACTGGCCTATCAGCTGCTAGAGACTTTGAGCCGTTGGTGTATACTGATGCGTATGCAATATCCTGACAAGCTCCTTGATTCACCTACAGCATGTTGTTAGCGCCAACCTACCTGTGAAAAACTTTGATAATTCCTCTGAACTGCGACATATTAAGTCGAGGATCAGATGTCTTGGAACGTAAACAGTTGGAGTTAAGCAGGCAATTGAATTTTTTATGTAATCTGATTTTGCTAAAAAATAGAGCGACATTACCACAGGCAGTTGCACAGCGAGCTGTACCTACGGGGACACTGGAATACAATACGCTCATTAGTCGCAATACGCCTATATCTGACACCTGCACGTTACTTCGCCAAATACATTCATCTGCTCATAATACGGCAGCAACGCTTCTATGTCGGGCAAGATATTTCGACAACATTTGCTCCCAGGGGATAAACCAACGCTTGTCACAGTGAATCCATAAATTCGAAATTCCTCGAAGGCCTGGGTTACTTTGGCTATAGTGTAACAGAAAAAAAACTAACGTTCAATGGGTCTCAAAAATAGCTGGCTAGATTTACTGTTTCTTGGAATTTTAGTTTTCAGTTCTTCCCTGGATTGTCAAACTCTTTGTTCTACAATGTTAGTCTCTCTAGGTGTTTCAAAAGCACACAGTATATGCACTACAATGCGCAGCAGTTAGCAATACTTATATTCAGTGCATCCTATACAAATATCAGTTTTTGTTAGAAACGCTGATTGATGTTTTGTTAAATTCCTGATAGTCTGAACTTTAAAAATGTTTCGCTGCCCTCACTTTCTAACGTAAGTTTTAGTGTGTGGCTGCAGTAAAGGAAAGAAGCCAGGTAGACTTGGATAGTTTCCTGGTATCACTTCAGTGTGTAATCCGATCGTGAATGGCGAAAAAGCGCAAGGAGGTAGTATAATATTGGTCGTTTTCTTTATTGTTCATGGGAATGGGCATCCGAATTAAGAATAGATGTATACGAATACCTGTAGGATAGAGATATTTCTTCGCATGTCTATTCTCACCAAGTATTTGTACACAGCAAGCTTGGCAGTGACAAAGGTCTCAGTGAAAATTGCGTTGGCGGGCAGGCGACAATGACAAACACGGAATACTCAACTGCAACAGATTTTCTCGTGTACTCAAAGGCGCCGAACGCCACATTACACAACAGCAAGCCTCTCCATACTTGAGAATTCCATGAGGCGACAACGCTACATTATTTGTACCAGCGGTCGAGAAAGCAGACAAGTGATTGTTCGCGTAAAATCGACATACGGCTTTGGCTTGGCTAGTAAGCACATGCGCCAACCGCAATCAGCGACACACTCCTCTTTTTCGAAGCTAGCTTGCGGCGACAGATGGTTAGATCCCCTCGGGATGTTTGCCGTGCCTAAACAGATAGAGAAAGCGACGTTTCAAAAGTGCTCTGCTATCTGGCGGGCAAACAAAAGCATTTTCTTTCCTTAAATCTCGGCACACGTTTCTAATTCATGATCTTTCCATCCTCGTCTGTGCCTTTTTGTCCCCAAAGCCATTGAAACGTCGAACGGACGTTTATTCATTCACAGCAACAAGCAGATTGATCCTGAAGAGCTTTAACATCTTGCTGGGTATAGCTCCAACCTTCCCACTTCCGCACTGAAGTAAATATCGCTATCTTTTAGAAAACAAAAGTTTTATGTTTGAAATAAAAGCTGTGTCTTAGCTTAATTGAGAATGCAATACTTTCACCACGCACATGGTTATCAGCATCTAAAGACATTTGAGGTTAGACTCGTCCTCAGCACATTTCGTGTAATAGTCCTTTGATTGCCATCAGTATCCTTACCTTCATCAAAAGGGAAGAAATGGCAGACAAGCGGAGTACGGCAAAATATTCGACCGAAGGTACGAGCACAAGCTTTTCTCCAAACTGTACGAATGTTTGATAAATGTTTTTTAAAATCGCAATGACTTCACCCCAGACAACTGGAAAGGAGCAACTAAAAAGGAAATGATTTTCAAGATCTCATCTCTCGGCAGTACCGTGTAACTCGGGCTGTAACATTTTTCTGGAATGAAACTTCAGAAAAAGTATGTTCATCTTTAAATCAGCAAAATTTATTTTTCTGTTGATTCTTAGTTAAAAGGCACCTGGATGCTTTTTATGCTGAAACTTCAGGATGTAGTTTGAGTAGTCACAGTAGGGATTGGTTACATCTTGGGCAAACATAAATCTCTAACCTTTTGTCAATATGTTTAAGCGAGCAAACAACGCCTAATGTAAATGCAATAATCGTGTTAATACATTCTGTTTGATCTTTGTGAATAAACAGATATAACAAACTATGCATTGTTGGCAGTTCTTGAAAGTCTTACTTTGTCGTCGGATTAAGTTTTTAAGTTTTTCAATTACGTATGATTTTTGCACGCATGTTGGGACAAGCGTACTGAAACCAGTTTTCTGGTGTGTAGACTTTTGCATCGAATGAACAGAGACATGGGATTGTCACCTTTGTTGCCAAAAATGTATTTCTGCTTTACTGCTCGTAGTATCACAATGGCGGAATAAAGCCTGTCGGTTGCACGGAGTACTTTTCCAGAACTTGATTCTGACAATATGCTGCATTTGCGCAACTTCCAACTAAGGTTAGTGATCTCTAATAGATTCTTACTTGCCATTAATTATTAGAAAATTCAACTTTTGTTGCAAATTTAATGGCAAGAACAACTGGCTTTTATGGAAATACCCAGATAACCTTCCATTTAGGATTCCTACTACGTTCTCAGTAAGAACTTTGTCATAACAGAAAAACAGTTAAAACCGAATAACGTGCAATTTACCTCAGGTACAACCAACCAACTGCAGTTGTTTGCATGAGGTTTGGATTGGTAATTAAAAAAGCGAAAAGGACAACACAGCAAAATAGTACAAATGCGAAGCAAATTAAAACAGTCCCATTTGATGTTTTATCATTCATTTTATTTTCTTTAATGTGTTATTTGCAACACTAAATGCTTTTATATAATTATTCGAAAGAAATCCATTGCTGGCATCACACCGTCCATTCTTACACTTTACACTGTTTTCTATTTCGATATCCGTGCGATCCCTGATCTCGAACGTTATTTCGATATCTCGATACATTTGATGTTGTATAACGCAGTGGTATACCAATGTAGTACCGTATAAACAATAGTATCTAATGGAAAGGAATCCTTCCGCAGCAATGAATCAGACACTGTGATATTTACCAAGTATTTTATTTCGTTTATTGAGGAGTCATTTTCTACCGTGCGAAGCGCATGAAGTATGAAATAAAGTTGAACAAAACGCACAACAGTAAGACTAACACCTAAGTAGGAAGAATGCAAAACCAGCTACCCACTTTACATAGGATAGAAATAGGCCACCGTAGGAGCAACCAGTCAAAACAACTTACACTACCAAGTGTATAGTGAAACGAACTATATCGAGGTGTACAGTTAATACAAAAAACAAACTATCAAATGCATAGCTAGTATAAAAAATTTATCGAGTGTATATTTCGTATTAAAAATGTATGAAAAAGAGAAGAATAATGATTTGATGCATAAAAACAATCTTTCTGATGTATACGATTTAATGTATGGCAAACAAGGTACCACAGCGATCCCGCACCCATGCACGCATGTCCTTTGTGGAGATGGCGTTATCAAAGACGTAAACATCAGCGAAATGTAATGAAAGGGCCGCAAGTATACTCGGACAAAAAATAATGGCACGTATGCGATAAGGGCCATACCTTTCCTCTAGATATGCTAGCAAGATGTTATTTAATTATGCATTGTACGAAGGGATAATTGTCTTAAGAATCGTAACTAAAACCACGAAAACCCGACCTGCTGATTCAAATTTTGATGATGTGGTTGTGAATACAATCTGCAGAACTTCATGCGCTCACAGAAACATTTCTTATCTTCCCAAAACACCCCTTAGCTCCTTAGCTCCACCCTGTATGCTTGGCAACAAGCTGCTCAATGAGACGTAAATTGGGTGTAGTGCAGATTGTAGAAGTGTGACGTCACAAGCTTTGTAATGTCGGTTTTCTTATCGCTTTTCAAATCATGAACACATTATCAAGGTGTATCAGAAGACAAATGAAATAAATAATGCAAATAATACAATTCGTATTTCGCATTCTTTGAATCGGGTACCTTGCATCATATGCTCAAGCATTTGAAATCAATGGCGCAGCCAGGATTTTGCTAAGGGGGGGATGAACTTATGGAAGCAAAACGTGGTAACAGACTCGTCAATCGTGTCTTTGTACCCAGCGAGTTTGCACAGAGATGTAAGTTACTTTTTCGACAAGATGTCGATGTTTCCGTTTGGACGAACCTTTGCAGAATAGCGGCTCGCTGTGCGGACCGCAATCTGAAAACACGAATGTTTGCAACAGGACCTGCTGCATTTCGAATCGAACGTTGGTGCGATGAGCCAGACACCACTGAATAAAACGCATGATTCCAGCAGTACATACAGTATATATTGCTAAGGAATTCAGCATGTGCATTCAGGGCCGGCCCAAGCAGATGCGGGGCCCAATGCAAGACCTGGCCGCAGGGCCCAATGCAGGACCTAGGCGCGGGGCGCCTCTGAGCAGTGATTTTTGACGTCATCGTGTTCAGTCAACCGCGTTACGATTGTGGTAGAGCGCAGACCTACAGTGCAGTATACTAACACGAGAATTGAACACGTGTGCTTAACGTTCGAGAGGAAATTTGCTAGTTCTGACCAGAGCGTTCTTTTTTAACAATGAAATTTATAAGGCGTTTCTACTGAATTCTCAAGCGCAAGGTGTATCTGGCAAAAATTAACAATCTACCCAAACACCATGGCGTGGGGCCCCTGAGGCGCGGGGCCCAATGCAGCTGCATCGGTTGCGTCGGTTTAACGCCGGCCCTGTGTGTACTCTTGCCTACACACCTCTTTAGGCACCGCCCATGATGCTGGCTCCATCGTTTCCTTCCCCCCATAAAAAGTTTAAGTCAAGCCCAAGTTGCGACAAATTTGTTGATATGCAATCCGCTGGTGGTGCGCCAGCGTTAGAAGTACGTGGCACGAAGCATAGAACTCTTCGCTTAGATCTCTTTTGTTTTTGACAAAACGGAGAGATATGCTGATCTGCTTAAAATAACTATTTTAGTTGTCACGTCTGCTAATACAGAGAAATACTTCACTTTTACCACATCTTTTACAATTTGATTTTGACCTTGCGTTTCAAACAATTAAGCTGATTGTCTTGTTTTGCGTATGTCAGCTCATGTACGAAGCATTGCGTGGAGCATTCTTAAACGAGGCAAATGTAGCTTTATCAGCAGTAGTATCTAAGCGCAGTCGTAATCCAGCTCTAAAAATCCCGTCATTGTGATCGGGTTAATCACCGCAAAAGCGACTGCAATCTATGACTGCGTCAACTCACACAGTAATCGACAACATGTGACCATGGGCGTCGGGGCTTTGGCCCCCTGGATTTTGAAAATTTTAGCAAAAAAAGGTTGTTTTCTTGGTTTCGAGTGGGAAAAAACAAATTTCGCCACTTTTGGCCCGCCTCTGGAAAAATTTTGGAAAAATCGCCTAGTGGCCCCCCCTGCAAAAATCCTTTCGACGCCCATGCCTGCGGCTCTTTTGAACATCTCAGCGACACCGAAGATCTGTTAAACTTTAATTTGTGTTCAGAGAGAACATCTTCTATATTGTGAACTGATGTTGAGAAATCTTCGGAATTAGTTTTTCTGCAAACAGCAGTCAAAGACAATGACTACGTCTGGGGTCGGCAACCTTTTTTCGCACTACGGACCGGTTTCAGCCTGGCATTATTTTGCTGACCGGCCCTCAATACAATAATGAATGCTTGGCACATACAAATTCATTACAACTCGTAACTCATCATGGCACTGATTCGTTGCGAGATCTGGGCTTGCTTTGCCGCAACAAGATGCTCCAAACAGTAGGGATTATGGCAGTCACTGGCATCCGCAATGTCTTGCTTATGTCAGTCGTTCCAATCACTTTTGGAACAATTTGGCTTTGGTTTCGCACGACCAGGTAACAATTTTTTCAAGGACCGGAATCGGGCCGTGGCCCGGTGTTAGCCGGCCCTTAGACTGCGTTAAACGCAGAACCTTTATTGCGCAATTATTCTAACAACGTGTCAAGTGATTGTGATGTGACAGAGTAATTAGCATCAGGTGAGCCCATGTCGAGCACAACCTACTGCAGTGGTTCCCAACCTTTGTTGATGCATTCCTCCCTTTGCTTTGCTTATTTTGGAACTTTTCATTCCTCCCCTATCGAACATTCATTCCTCCCTTGTTCGGGTTCGTAGGTTAGTAGTAACTACAATTGGAACAATGGTTTTTATTGACCACAATAACTTGATTAATAGAAGTGAGACAAAAACTATTTTTATGTTGTCAAATAGTGGCACTGAAGTTTGTTAACAAAAACGTGTGATACTCCACCTAATAACTTACCAATATAAAGTGATTTAACGAATTGAAAGAGCCAATGTCAACTAAAAGAAGTACAACGCTTACAGTGAATAAGTAACTTAGCTATAATGTGGAAATTCCTCCCTTGAACTAATGAAATTCCTCCCTGGTTGGGAACCACTGACCTATGTATCCCAATTGTGGCAGTGAAAAGTGAATGACAGGTCTTAACGGTAGAGTTTAGAGTTGCGAAGAAAACTGAAACATAGCCTATCATAAGAGATAAACATAGATTCACAAAAAAGGAAAATCGAGGAAGAGAAAAGAGAGTTTAGAAATAAATGGGCAGATATGCTTGCATTTACTGCTAATATCAAAAGATTGCCCCTGTGTCTTATTTGTGGCAATGAATTGTCTAACCAACAAGAAGTCCAAGTTAGAAAAGCACTTTGTCGGGAAACATGTGCCGTTTGTGGCAAAACACCCCACTGTGTCCGCAAGAAAAAAGCAGTGGAAGAATTAAAACTTCCAGAGAAAACATGTCCTTTCACAACTGGATAAAATCAAATTTTAATGTGACTTAAGCCAGTTGCGTGGTGAGGCACAAAATAGTTAAGAGGTAAACCTTTCACTGATGGTGAATACATGAAAAAATATTTCATTACGACTTCCGAATTTCTGTTCAACAAATTTAAAAACAAGACAAAAATTATCAAAAAGTTTAGACAATGGTTTTGTCAGCAAAAGCAGTCAGGGAAAGATCGTTGAGGTTGACTGAAAGCATCAGCGCCATGTAAGTCAAGAATATCGCTACAGCTTCAGCATTTTCTATTGCTTGGGATGAATCATGCGATGTTGATGGTACCACTCAGGTAATGTTATTAGGCCACTACATGAGTTCTGAAGAACCAAATGAGGTGTTAATAGAAGTGCTACCTGTTTCTGGCTAAACAAAGGGGCAGGGGTGGATATTTTAAGGGAGGCGAAC